>OLOD01000535.1_pt1 | contig 29862 bp, 29 predicted proteins | sample 1671921 | NCBI WGS metagenome assembly OLOD01 (sample SAMEA3136626, study PRJEB25190) | human gut metagenome | biome: human gut; feature: human-associated habitat; material: faeces | place: Austria | collected 2013
TTCTTGAAGAAAATTATTAAATTGAAGTTCTGGATTATATTCTGGTTTCTTTTTTGGTCTTCCTGCCATTTTATAACTCCTATTTCCATGTGAATCCAATCATCTTGCACCTAAAACAGAGGATTCACTGCTACCTCCTAATGCTCCGATAGCTGTCCTCTGTTTCTTATTTTATTTCTTTCGCTTTCTAGAATATCCCAAATAATAGATAACACCACCTACTGCTCCACCAAGTGTATTATAGGTCAGATCTGATATTTGAAATGTTCCAAGATGGAATAATAGCTGAGTAAATTCTATCATAAAAGAAAATACTGCTACAACTTTTGTGGCTTCCCAAACAGTTTTTCCAAATCTAATATTCTCAGATTCACCAAGTAATTCTTTTTGAAATGCCCATAACAGCAAAATAGAAAATGGAACAAATAACATGAAATTCTCTATAGATTCTGTTGTAAACTCTCCATCTTCATATAGTCCCCATCCTCCCAAAAGCTTTCCTAGTGGATCAAACCATATCTCACGATTTAAAACTGTTCGGAGTAATATCATTGCTGTATAAAAAGCTAATAAGAATGTTCGGCGAAAATTTGAAGAACTTCTAAATGCTCTCCACCATGTTGCAAACATATTTCTAACAAAATCGTTCTTCTTCCATTCATGTTCTTTTGCATACAAATACAGGAACATTGCTAGAAACGCAAGAAGAATCGCTGCCCAGAAAGGCTGGTACAATGCAGATAGTACATTTTTTATAATGCTGTTCAATATCTCAATCGCTTTGGTTACCATTGTACCACTCCTTTCTCTAATATACAGCGAAAAATCATTTTTCAAGTTAATTTTTAATTCTCATATCCATTTGGATTATTCTTTTGCCATCTCCAGGAATCTTCACACATTTCCTTGATACCATTTTCTGCTTTCCAGCCCAATTCTTTTGCTGCTTTTCCTGGATCACAATAACAGGTAGCAATATCGCCCGGACGACGCTCTTTAATTGCATATGGAACTTTCATTCCAGTTGCTTCTTCAAAATTCTTTACGATATCTAATACACTGTAACCTTTTCCTGTTCCAAGATTGTAAATTTTAAGACCACAGTTTTCATCAATTTTCTGAAGTGCCTTTACATGCCCCTTAGCCAAGTCAACTACATGAATATAGTCACGAACCCCGGTTCCATCAGGTGTATCGTAATCATTTCCAAACACACCGAGTTCTTTCAATTTTCCCACTGCAACCTGCGTTACATACGGCATTAAATTATTAGGGATTCCATTTGGATTTTCCCCCATAAGTCCACTTTTATGTGCCCCTATTGGGTTAAAATACCGAAGTAAAATAATATTCCATGTTGAATCTGCTTTATGTAAATCCATAAGAATCTGCTCTAACATAGATTTTGACCAACCATAAGGATTCGTACATTGCCCTTTAGGACAATCCTCTGTAATTGGAACAAATGCAGGATCACCATATACTGTTGCAGACGAGGAAAATATAATATTCTTTACATCATATTGTCTCATCTTCTGTAAAAGGGTTAATGTTCCAGCAATATTATTCTGATAATATTCTAATGGCTTTGCAACCGATTCTCCTACAGACTTTAAACCTGCAAAATGAATGCAGGACTCAATGTTTTCGTTCTGAAATATTGTATCTAAAATAGAAGTCTCTGAAATGTCACCTTTATAAAATTTTACTTCGTTTCCAGTAATCTTTTTTACTCTATTCAATGACTCCTCACTGGAATTGCTTAAATTATCAAGCACTACGACTTCTTTTCCATTCTCCAACAATTCCACACATGTATGACTTCCTATGTATCCTGCGCCACCTGTTACTAATATTGCCATGATGCCTCTCCTATCTGAGTAATAATTTTACTCTACTGTCACACTCTTAGCCAGATTTCTTGGTTTATCTACATCCAATCCTTTAGCTACACTGATATAATATCCCAGTAACTGTAATGGAATTACTGCAAGTGATGTTGCAAAAAGTGGATCTGTTTTTGGAATGTAGACTGTAAAATCTGCTGTATCTTCAATGTTATACTTTCCAAAAGTGGTCAGTCCCATCAAATACGCTCCTCGGCTCTTACATTCTAGCATATTGGATATAGTTTTTTCATATAGTTCTGGCTGGGTCAATACTCCTACTACTAGAATGTCATCTTCAATTAAAGAAATTGTTCCATGCTTTAATTCTCCGGCTGCATATGCTTCTGAATGAATATAGCTGATTTCTTTCATCTTTAAGCTACCTTCCATACAGATTGCATAATCAATGCCCCTTCCAACAAAGAATACATCATGGGCATTTACCTGTTTTGACGCAAACCATTGGATACGTTCTTTGTCTTCTAAAATCTTTGCAATTTTTTCTGGTAAAATTTTTATTTCTTTAATAAGTTCAACATATCTTTCTTCTGAAATTTCTCCACGAACTTTTGCAAATTGGATTGCTAAAGCGTAAGTTGCAACAAGCTGTGTACTATAAGCCTTTGTTGTAGCGACAGCAATTTCAGGTCCCGCCAAAGTATAAAATACAGAATCAGCTTCTCTGGCAATTGAAGAACCAACAACATTTACAATACCTAATGTTCGTACTCCCTTTTCTTTTGCTTCTCGAAGTGCTGCTAAACTATCTGCCGTTTCTCCAGACTGACTAATAACTACTACCAGACCATTTTTATCAAGAAGTGGTTTTCTATATCGGAATTCTGATCCAAGTTCTACTCGAACTGGAATTTTTGCTAAATCTTCAATTACATACTGTGCTGCAATACCTACATGATAAGCTGATCCACAAGCAACAATATAAATCTGACTAATATCTTTAATATCCTCTTCAGAAAGTCCAACTGCTGATAAATCAATCGTATTCTCTTTTACAACAGAATTGATTGTATCTTCTACCACTTTTGGCTGTTCATGAATCTCTTTCATCATAAAATGCTCATAACCAGCCTTTTCCGCTGCTTCTGCATTCCAATCAATAGTCTTTAACTCTTTCTCAATTTCATCTCCATCCAGATTGTAGAAAGTAATCTCACCTTTTCTTACACGAGCCATTTCCATATTCCCGATGTAATACACATTTCTTGTGTATTTTAAAATAGCTGGTACATCAGAAGCAATGTAAGACTCTCCATTTTCAATACCCAGAATCATTGGACTGTCTTTTCTCGCAACATATATTTCTTCTGGATAATCATTGAACATCACTGCTAAAGCATATGAACCACGAATACGCACCATAGCATGGTTAATTGCATCTACCGGTGTTCCTTCATACTTTTTGTAATAATAATCAATGATCTTCACTGCTACTTCTGTATCTGTATCAGAATAAAAAGTGTATCCTTTTCTTACGAGTTTTTCTTTTAATTCTTGATAATTTTCAATAATACCATTATGTACTGCCACAATGTTTCCATCATCGCTTCTATGTGGATGTGCATTATTTTCTGATGGTTCTCCATGTGTTGCCCATCTGGTATGTCCAATTCCACATGAACCAATTACTGCCTTACCATCATTCGTTTTCTCTGCAAGAATTTTAAGACGTCCTTTTGCTTTCACAATATCAACAGGCTTCTCTCCATCACGAACAGCTATTCCTGCTGAATCATACCCTCGATACTCTAATTTGGACAGCCCATCTAATAAAATAGGAGCAGCCTGCTCATTTCCTGTAAATCCAACAATTCCACACATAATTATTTACTCCTCTTTTTTTGCTTATCGTGCTGCTTCTTTCTTATTAATTATAGAAACAACATCATCAACGTAGTTCTTACATATTTCCTCTGTCTCCGCTTCTACCATTACACGAATTAAAGGCTCTGTACCTGATTCTCTAACAAGAATACGTCCAGTATCTCCTAATGCATTAACAACTTTCTTTACAGCATCCTGAACATCTTTATCAGCCTGTGCAACTGCTTTATCTTTTACTTTAACGTTTACAAGAACCTGTGGATAGATATGTAAATCCTCTGTGAGCTGACTCATTTTCTTTTTCTTTGCCATCATAACTTCCATCATTTTAAGGCTGGTAAGAATACCATCCCCTGTTGAAGCATATTTTGAAAAAATAATATGACCAGACTGCTCCCCTCCAAGTCGGCAACCATTTTTCTGCATATACTCGTAAACATATTTATCACCAACAGCCGTTTTGGCATAACCAATTCCCAGCTCGTCAAAGGCTTTGTAAAGTCCAAAATTGGACATCACCGTTGTAACAACAGTATTTGTAATCAATTTCTCACGTTCTTTCATGTATCTTCCGTAAACATAAAGAATTGCATCTCCATCGACTACATTTCCTTTTTCATCTACGCAAAGACAACGATCTGCATCTCCATCATAAGCAAAACCAACATCCAGTCCTTTCTCGACTACAAACTTCTGCAATCCCTCAATATGAGTGGAACCGGCATCTGTATTAATATTGGTGCCATTTGGATCTGCATTGATTACGTATGTTTTTGCTCCCAATGCATCGAATACTGCTTTGGCAATATTCCATGAACTACCATTGGCACAATCAAGTCCCACTTTCATACCCTTAAATGAATACACACCCAGGGAAATCAGATAACCCACATATCTGTTTCTTCCAGAAACATAATCTACTGTACATCCAATTCTGTCCCGATGAGCATATGGAATCTCTGCATAATCTTTGCCAAATACATTCAAATTACCATCAAGGTATGATTCCACCAAAGAAATTGTATCTTCATCCATTTTTTCTCCATTACCATTGATTAACTTAATTCCATTATCATAGTATGGATTATGACTTGCTGAAATCATAATACCGCAATCAAATTCATCTACACGTGCAACATAAGCAACAGATGGTGTTGTTGTCACATGGAGAAGATAGGCATCTGCTCCTGATGCTACCAGGCCTCCAACTAAAGAATATTCAAACATATAGCTTGAACGACGAGTATCTTTTCCAATTACAATACGAGCCGGGGTATCATCGCCCGATTGATGCTTTAATTCTCCATAATACCAGCCTAAAAAACGCCCGATTTTATACGCATGATCTGCTGTTAAATTCTTATTAGCTTCTCCTCGGAAACCGTCTGTTCCAAAATATTTTCCCATTTTATTTTAATTCCTTTTCTTTTTATAAAATACTTGTTATTGTACTTTCAACATGAATATTACGGTGCGGCAGAGCCGCCTGTCCGATCATCTTGCATCGGAATACTCACAGGTTATCTACCGTTTACTTCCCTTCAGTGCATTCTGTACATACTCTGTCGTCATAATCTTCTTAATCGTACCTTCTGCATCCAGTTGCTCTGTTTTCTTTATGGGGTGCCCCCCATTGTCTCCCCATAAACAACTTTTCTCCATAACGAGTGCCAATGATATTCGTCCAAGTGTCACCAAAAATCTGCTGAACAGCCTTTGCCAGATCATCGATATTCGAAGCATCCAACTCCTAAATAAACAACTGACCTAGATTTGCATGCTGGAATGCAAAAATAATCATGTTCACATCGGGGGGGCTGACCCTAAGATTTCTTCAATAAGCCCAAACTTATTGAATTTTCAGCATTCTGAGCTTAAATTGACTCTAGCAGTTATTTTTCATTTTTTTCAAAGCCACTAATGCTATTTTAATTCCTGCAATCATTCCAATGCAAATAATTATATATCTTAACCCAGTATAACGATACAATACTAAACCGAATAACGCAGCCATGATCGTTAATATCGCCATAAACAATACTGCCTTATCATTATATACTGATTTTTCTCCGGTCTCTTTAAGATGAACCTTTCTTGCGAATATAACCTGTGCACCCGCTAATACTATATAAGCTACCAGTGTAGTATATGCAGCTGCCATATAGCCAAATATATTTATACATATGTAGTTAAGTATAAGATTGATAATGGCTGCGATAATCGAAGAATACATGATATAATTAGTTTTTTTATGGTATATGAGTAAATTAGAATACATATTTGATACAGAAGTTAAAAACACTCCTGCTGCAATAGGTGGCATAATATAAACCGCCTCATAATATTCCTTAGTAGCTAATATTTTAACTATTTCTGGTGCTAGAAAAGTAAGCATAACAGCTATAATAGCATACGATCCCATTAAAGCTAATGATAATTCTTTTATTCTATTTTCTTTTTTCTCTATATTCTGATATAAATATGGTATAAACGATGAATTAATTGCAGTCCAAACCAACAGTGAAATTGAGCTTACAGTATATAAAGTACTATATATTCCAACTGCATCATTTCCCACCATTTTACTTATCATCATTCGATCTGAAACACTTAAAATCTGTGCTGCAAAAGCATAGCCAATAAGGGGCGCACTTAGCTTCAAAGAGTATTTCCAATACTTTATATTTACTATCGTTTTCCCTTTTGCATATAATTTAATCCATAAAATTGCTGAAATTGCTATAGATACTATGTTAGTTGCATACAATCGCCCCACTGCAATTTGATCTGAACCCATTTTATTTAAATTTAAAACAACTATCATAGACAATATTGTTGATGCTAAAGCTGACCCCATTGTCAATACACCAGCTAATTTATATTTATATTCATATCTTTGTCTTAATAGCCAAAAATCCTGCGCCGGTGCAAAGAAAAACACTACAAGCATTAAAATCATCAGAACAGAAGGTAACCCTGTAATCCTACTCCAAATATTAGGTGTGAGAAAATAAATACAACCTAGAACAATGGCCATCATTGATGTTAATGTCAAAACAGACGATTGATATTGATCCCTTTCCCCCTCAAAGTCTTTCATTGCTGCCTGAAATCCACCTGATGTTAATGATAGTGTTGCAATTACATTCAATAATGAATACCAGGAATTATATAAATTAACCATTCCAATTTCACTTGTAGACATTATTCTCGTGAAAATTGGGACTGTAATCATTGATAATCCTCGTGAAAAAACAGACGCCATGGTATAAACCACTGCTGCTTTTACTCCCAAAGGAATACTTTGTAGTTTTTTCTTTAGCATTTTGTTCTCCTTACTGCACTCTTTCTGTTTTAATTGGACGTACATGAATGCACAGATAGTAGGTGTGCATCCACTGCATTCCTGTTTTCTGCTAGAATACCAGAATTTTGCATTTCCTAACAAACCACTCTACCATCACACACTTCGCAAGTATTGACCTTGTTCCTTACGCTTTATATCCATTTTTACAAATTACATTGACCACTTCATCAACATACTTCTGGCATGTATCTTGTTCAGGCGCTTCCACCATCACACAGGCAACCGGCTCTGTTCCTGATTCACAAACCGGAATACAACCAGTATCTCCTAGTGTTTTTGTAACCTTAGACACTGCAAACAATTCATAATGCTAATATCTAAAATATTGTTCATAAAACATTACCATGATCATACTCCATTACTGACTGGGTATCCAATCTCAAGGAATATCCTTTATATACGATTGTCAGTGGATTTCTCCCTGATCTACCGTTTGTCCAAAGAGCAACTCCTGGATGTTTCATATTTAAAACTAACTTTTATAACATCATTTATATTCTAACACTATCTCACTTACACTTATTCAAAAAATCATTAAATCGTTCTATATATTTATCAGGCGTAAATAATTCATTTGCAGTTCTCAATGCATTATTTTTTATTTCTTCAATTTGCTCTCTTGGCAGATTGATAATACTAAGTAATGTGGTTTCTAATGTATTCAAGTCATTATCACTAACAAGGAATCCATTATACTTATCTTTTATAAATAGATCCGTACCTCCTACAGATGTACAAATACTAGGAACCCCTAACATCATTGCCTCGCAAAACTTTGTCGAAACTCCTGCTTTCGCATATCTTTTATTCATCCGTAATAAAACTGACAAATCTGCCTTTTCTACTATACTTAGCGTTTTATCATGTGACAATCTTCCATGGCAGTGAATTCCATATTTTTCTAATTCAATGTTCCCTACTAACTTCTGAACTTGTATTTTATCAGGGCCTATTATATCAATGATAATCCGTACTTCGTCAGCATTTAATCGAATTATCGCTTGTAATAAAGTATCAATATAATCCTTTGAAGCCAATGCACCTGCATAAACTATTTTCAGCACTTTCCTATTATCTGAATTTTCTCTTATTAGCTTTTTCTTTTTATCAGCTTCCGGAAAAATTGGCGGTAATAAAATAGTATTACAATTTTGTTCTAAGTAATGTTGATACAAATATTTACTTATTGCTATAACATTACCCACTTTTTTATCAATATATTTTTTTTGTAAATCTTTCTCTGTGTTAATAACTCTCGAAATGATTCCCCTATAATCTTTAGGATTTCTCCATTCCGTAGTTTCTATTACCAACTTAAATCCTTCTTTTTTAGAAAGCTTTAACATTTTTAAAATATATAATATCGAATTTGGTTCGTATAATATGACCACATCAGGTTTTATTTTGTCAATATATTTTTGTGTTTGCTTAAAATAAAATTTTCCAAATACTTGATCCAAATTCCAATAAGCACCTCTTATCTTTCCTTGTCCCGGATAAGGATCCATGTATTGATATGTCAACTCATCCACTTCTTCCATTCTTTTTCCATCAGAAGCCAACTCACATAATACATGAACTTCATGTCCAAAAGTTTTCATAAATATGCCTCTATTTCTGACATGAATTGATGATGCCGTGTCTGGATATCCGACATTTCCAATATATACTATTATCATGAATTGCCACCCTCCCTTTACTAATTTTTTCTCTTGATAAAACTTACAATGCACATAAAAGCTTTAATTTAATCTTCTAATAATTTTTCCCATTCCTTCGCTATTTTTTTTACATTTAGTTGTTCTCTTAACTTACTTGCTTGTTTTCCCAGTCTTTTTGCTTTTTCTGGATTTTTTAGTAATCCTATTATTTCATCAGCAAATTTTCTGTCATCACCAACAGGTGTAAGGATACCATTAATGTTATTTTTTATAACCATTCTAGCACCACCTATCGGACAATCTGTACATACCACAGGAAGTCCTATTGCCATAGCTTCTAACATTGAATTAGACATTCCTTCAAAATCTGATGATGATACAAAAACGCTAGCATTTACTATATATGTTTGAACATTTGCTTTTTGTCCCATAAATTTTACATTATCAGAAATTTTTAGTTCTTTAGAAAATTTTTCTAATTCCGCTTGTTGTTCTCCCTTACCATATATTTCTAAAATATATTCTGGAAATACATCAAAAACTCTTTTCATTGCCCTAAGTAGCATGAATATATTTTTTTGTTGACTTAATCTATTTACAGCTACAATTCTTTTTTCTCTTACTCCATCATATGGATTCGGAATTGATGACGTAATAGGATTTGCAATTACTTTTGATTTTTTCTCTAAACTCTTACCAAAATACTGTTTTGCATCTTCTGTTTGGAAAACCACTCTGTATGCTTTTTTGTAACTATATTTTACATAAATCTTCTCATACCAATTGTAAAAAAATTGTGGAGCATTTCTTTCCGATAAAATAAATTTATATTTATTTAATAAATTCCCTAATATCAAATATTGATATCCTAAACCTAACGAAATCACATAATTTGGTTCTTGATTTTTCAATATTCTTTTCAATTCTTTTATTCTCAAAAATATTGCACTTTTCCCTGTGTTCTCAGGTAAATAATCAACTTTGATTTTCGGATTAATCTCATAATTGTTATTTACCTTTGAAAATGCAATAAAAAACACTTCATAACCGCTTTCACAAAAATAATCAGCTAGGGCAACTGTAACTCTTTCAGCACCGCCTCCACCTAGACTGCCTATTAAAAACGTTATCTTTTTCATTAATCTATGAATTCCCATAATATTTTTCTCTTAAAGCCTTTCCAATAAGTATCATTACAATAACACCATTATATCCCAACTCAATTTGATAATATGTAGAAACTCCCATATACGCTAATAATACAAATAATCCGACAAATTTTGCCGCTTTAATCACTATCTTATTTTGCTCATTATAAATTTTACTGTTTTTTAAAATGGATGCATATACACATAACCATACGATCACTGGAAAAATCCCATAATGGAACATGACAAACATAAACTGATTATCAAAATAAGTATAATTTATATTTCCTAAGTAGCTATAAGAAGCATTTATACCTAATCCAAAAATTAAATCTTTCCATGAATGCTGCGCAAAAAAGATTACGTATTGTCCACTTCTGGTATCTTCAACTCCCCTATTGAATAAATTTCCTGTGATTTCTGGAAAAACATAAGAAACTCCCAATATTGCTATGAAAATCAGCAAAAGCCCCATTAAAAACTTAACATATCTATTCCTATTACCCAGAACAGCAACAAATACAAATAATAGTATTAATGTCTGTAATACCCAGGCTCTTGACTGTGTAATAAACGCAGCGGCAATAATAAATAATAAATTACCGTATATTATTTTTCTTTTATTTTTTTTATGGAAATCTATAAAGGTCATAATGCAAGCAGATGTAAACCAGCATGAAAAGATTCCCTTATATGAAGCATTCATAGGCCAATTTATTCCATAATTAGACCAAAAAGAAAAAGCTGCAATATAAAAACAACAACAAAGGAGTATATTTATACGTGATAATTCATTCTTCAATATATTCCATATATTATTATCAAAACCAAGTAGCAATGACACTGGCAACAAAATAACTGATGTAGAAATTGCTTCAAAAAAAACAGATTGAATAGGTGCTTTATCTAATGACAATATAGTCCAAATCAAATAATAAAAAATCAAGCTTATAAGCAAAATTCTTATTCCTACATGGATTTTTTTTATGTACTGTATACTACATCTAAATATCAACACAAAAAGAATAATACTTGAAAAACTCAAAAAGTAAGTTCCCCATCTTCCTTTACTAACAAACGTATATGTATCATATATCGGCTCCCATTCACCAAACATATTTCTTAATATACACCCTAAAACCACACATATCAAATATGCCTTAAATAACAATTCATTTATTGTATATTTTGTTCTCATATTAAAATCACCATTTATATTTTTCTTGCAATATATTTATATGCTCTTCTAATTCTTTGTTTTTAAATCTTTCAGAAACACGTCTGCCAGGTACTCCTACATATATACCATAGGGGCGAGTACTTTTAGTTAACACGGCTCCCCCCCCAATAACACATCCCTCTGCTACAGTTACTCCCTTAAGAATTGTTACATTAGCGCCTATCCAAACATCCTTTTCGATAATTACATCTTGATCGTCTTTTTCGTCTTTTTCTTCATCTGTTACATCAGCCATGTACTTTCCTATTACATTGATTTTGTGATTGCCTGTGATGATACTAAGTCTTGGACCTATTATTACTTTCTCTTTAATAATAATATTTGCTCGTGTTGTCCACAACAATGCATGAGGGCCAATCGCAACATCATCTCCTATACTAATGTTGCCAATTCCCTTAATATCACTTTTTTCGGCAATATGTACATTTTTACCACAGTTTCCAAAAGAAGATTTAATTACACTTTCTCGAAAAACCTTATAAAATACCTTACGCACAAATTCTTCTGTTCTGTATATGTAACTTCCGATTTTATTCATCTTAATCACTCTTCTAAAACCTTTTCATATAATTTGCACACCTTCTCCAGATGTTTCTCTAAAGAATACTTCTCATATGCTTTTTCAATGCTTTCCTTTCCCATGCAGTAACTAAGCTCATCATTTCCAATTAATTCAAGTATTACTTTTGCAAAATCGTCTATTTTTCCCGGATCTATCATGTAGCCGTTTTTACCATTTTCAACAAGTTGCGGTATTCCTCCAACATTTGTGGTAACTATAGGCAACCCATATCCCATTGCTTCTAAAATCGACATAGGCATTCCTTCCGTATAAGATGGTAAAAAGAAAATATCTGCCTCTTGAAGAAGCTTTTCTTTTTCTTCCTTTTTTATCCATCCTGGAAATGAAAAATACTGAGATATACCTTTTTTTTCTATAATAGCTTGTAACTTCTCAATCTCTCCACTTCCAGCTAAAACAAATTTCACATTACTATTATGTTCAATAATTTTTTTTGCAATATCCGGAATATCAAAAACCCCTTTAAGCTCAGTAATAAATCCTAAAAAGAGAATGATTTTATCCTGATGATTTTTTCTTTTCAAACATTCTTTATGTATAGTACTGTAATTCTCTATAACAATTTTTGAAGTATTTGTTTTTACAACCTGTAAATTTTTTTTCCATTCCTCAGAAAGAACTACCAAATATTCGCACCTATCAAAACAATTTTCTACTAATCGCTTCTTCTGCTTGCTCGCATTAATATATAAGTTTGCAATCTCCGATCCATGAATATGATTAATCACAGGAACATTAAAGATATTCGCTATATAAACAAACGGTAATTTTCTATAAAAACTTCCACCAAATGAAGAATGTATATGTACAAGATCTGGCTTATTTATTATCATTTCCTTTAGAAATGAAAAATAAGCCTCTATAGCCTTGCATATTTTTTTTACTTTGCTGCCATCACAATACGATTCGATGTATTTTATATCATACTGTTTTTCTAACTCAGTTCCTCTATAACCGCTTACAACCGTAGCGATTCCGCCCTTTGCAGAAAAACTAGGCACTATCATACATACTTTCTTTTTCATTTTTCACCTTTATCTCTAAACAAGTACCATAAAAACTTGCTATTTGTTACAAAATATCTCTTAAATAATCTTCGTGGTTCTTTCATAAAACGATAAAACCATTCAAGCCCATGATCTTGCACCCACTGCGGTGCTCTTGGGATAACTCCAGAGATTACATTAAACGCACCTCCAACTGCCACCCATACTGCATTAGATCGACTTGATAATTTATTGCAAAAAATTTCCTGTCTTGGTGCTCCCAATGCAATCCAAACGAAATCCGCTTCCGATTCACTGATTCTTTCGAGTAATTCGTCCTCTTCTTTCACCGTGAGTGATCTAAATACAGATGGTTCAACACCTACGATTTTCAAATTTGGATATGATTTCTTTACTGCAGAAATGAAGCTATCTAGATTTTCCTGTGTCGTACCATAGAAATAGTGTTTTACTTCTGTGTTTTCTGTCCTTTTTAATACTTCCTCAAGAAAATCCGGACCTGTTACTCTTCCCATGGAGCTTTTTCCTCGTTTTTTTCCAACCACCGATAATGGTTTTCCATCTGGAAGCGTCATAAAAGAGTTATTCTGAACTTCTCTGTAATTACTATTTTCATGGGCTGTAACCGTCGTATGTACATTTGCTGCACATATATAGTGTCCTCTCGCCTCTTCAAAGTTGTCGAATAAATACTTTTGAGCCGAATTGAAATTCACCACAGATATATCCACACCAATTATCTTTATTCTTTCCATTTTTTGCATTTTAAAACTTTCTCCAAACCATCTTATCTACTACACCTGTATAACTCTGGATGATCTTTACCACTTTTGAACTTACATTTTCTTCTACATAATCAGGCACCGGGATACCATAATCTTCATCCAGATTCATCTGAACTGCTGTATCAACCGCCTGTAAAAGGCTCCTATCATCAATACCTGCAAGCACAAAGCAAGCTTTATCCAATGCTTCTGGACGTTCCGTTGATGTTCTGATACAAACTGCCGGAAACGGATGTCCTACACTGGTGAAGAAACTGCTCTCTTCTGGAAGTGTACCGCTATCGCTTACAACACAGAAAGCATTCATCTGCAAGCAGTTATAATCATGAAACCCCAGAGGCTCGTGCTGGATGACGCGCTTATCCAATTCGAACCCACTCTGCTCCAAACGCTTACGGCTACGCGGATGGCAAGAGTAAAGAATAGGCATATCATATTTTTCCGCCATCTTATTGATAGCTGTAAACAGTGACGTAAAGTTTTTTTCTGTATCAATATTCTCCTCGCGGTGAGCAGACAACAGTATATATTTGCCCTTTTCCAAACTTAATTGCCGATGAATATCCGATGCCTCAATCTTCTCCAGATTCTGGTGCAGAACTTCCGCCATCGGAGAACCTGTCACAAAAGTACGTTCTTTAGGAAGACCTGTGTCTGCTAGGTAACGACGAGCATGCTCAGAATATGCCATATTGACATCAGAAATAATGTCTACAATGCGCCGATTGGTTTCTTCCGGCAGACACTCGTCCTTGCAACGGTTACCTGCTTCCATATGGAAAATCGGAATATGCAAACGCTTTGCGCCAATAACAGACAGGCAACTGTTGGTATCACCCAGTACCAGAATTGCATCCGGCCGAATTTCTGCCATCAGTTTGTAACTTTCAGCGATGATGTTGCCCATAGTTTCACCAAGATCCGCGCCAACCGCATTCATATATACTTCTGGGTCAGCCAATTGTAAATCATGGAAGAATACACCATTTAGGTTATAATCATAATTCTGACCAGTATGAGCCAAAATCACATCAAAGTATTTACGAGTTTTGTTGATAACAGCTGCCAAGCGAATAATCTCAGGACGAGTACCAACAATAATCAATAATTTTAGTTTTCCATTATTCTTAAATGATACATTACTATAATCAGCCATTCTTTTTCTCCTCCTCCACTACCTCAAAAAATGTGTCCGGATAACTCGGGTTAAAGATTTCATTACAGGTCATAACAGTCACCAAGTTCTCTGTGTCAGACAAATTGATAATATTATGTGTCCACCCGGGAATCATGTGAACCACTTCCATCTTATCACCAGATACTTCAAACTCCACGAACTCACCTGTATTGATGTTTCGCTCCTGAATAAGTCCATGTCCAGCTACAACAATAAACAGTTCCCATTTCGAATTATGCCAATGCTGCCCCTTTGTGATACCAGGTCGGCTGATGTTGACACTTACCTGTCCGCAATCCTCTGTGTGAACCAGTTCGGTAAAAGAACCTCTGTTATCTACGTTCATCTTCAGCGTATACTTGAACTTGTCAGCTGGAAGGTATGTTAAATATAAGGAATACAGTTTCTTTGCAAAAGAGCCATCCGGCATCTTAGGCATCATAAGTGTAGTAGGTTGCTGTTTAAATTTTTGCAATAAATCAACAATTTCGCCCAGCGTGACCTTATGCGTAACAGGCACACAACAATAGCGACCATCCTCTTTCAAAACAGTTTCAACACCATCGAACTCACAGTGTTTCTCTTTATTTTCCAGCAAATCAAACATACCTTCTACAAGGTCATCAATATAAAGCAATTCAAGTTCTGTGCTACGATCATTGACAGTGAACGGCTCATCATTTGCGACCGCCCAACAAAAGGTACTAACCGCACTATTGTACTTCGGACGGCTATGCCCCATCAGGTTTGGAAAACGATAAACAGCAACCTTTGCTCCCGTTTCTTGTGCATAATCAAAGAACAGCTCCTCGCCAGCCTTTTTACTACGCCCATATTCGCTGTTTCCAAAACGTCCAGATAATGTAGCCTGAATGGAAGAAGACAGCATAATAGTTGCTTTGTTGTTGTGCTTTTTCAGGCAGTCCAACAGAGCGGAAGCAAATCCGAAATTTCCCTTCATAAAATCCTCAGGGTTTTCTGGACGATTCACACCTGCCAAATTAAAAATAAAATCTGACTTTTGGCAGTATTCATCCAACTCTTCTGCTGTTGAACCTAAATCATATTCATATATTTCCTCGATTGCTATTTCTGATCGGGTTTTATTTTTTCCGTCTCGAATATTTTTTAAATTATTGCACAGGGCAGTTCCAACCATACCCTTGGCTCCTGTTACAAGAACATTCATATTCTCACCTCTTTATTTTATCGCAGTGCAATTTGGGATATCTGCATCATCTGGAACAACTGCGTCGTTGCTAATTGTCACGTTACTGCCAATTCGAACACGCTTTCCAACCTTGGCATATGTACGCACCACTGAATTGGTGTAAATCAAATCAAAATCATCTACAGAACAGTCGTGGTGGATTTCAACCCCTGGATTCAGCAGTACACCGTTACCTACTACAGAGCCATTTTGAACAGTTACATGATTCAGAAAAACGCAACCCCATCCGATTTTTGCATATGGACTTATATATGTGCTAGGATGAACCAGATTTGGAAACTCATATCCGATTTTTACTGCTATATTATAAATACTCTCTCGGACACGATTATTTCCGATCGTGACAATCAGTTTTTTATATTCTCCAAAAAGTGTCGGTAAATCCGAAGTATTTCCAATCACTTCTACTCCACATATTTCAGTGCCCATTCCAAACCCATCATCTACAAAAGCACAGTCATAATTCAAAACCGCTGTTTCAGATACAACACGACCAAATCCACCTGCACCCACTAACAGCAGTTTTTCTTTACACATTTGGAATGCCTTTCAGTTCATTCTGAACATACTCGGTGGTCATAATCTTTTTCACAGTTCCTTCCACGTCCAGACGATTCGTATTATGGCTTGTGTAAGACTCATCTGCCATAGTATGTACTTCTCCCCTGACCACAAACTTATCGTAGTTTAAATCGCGGTTGTCAGCAGCCACGCGGAAATAGTGACCCATATCCTCGCTGCGCAGACGCTCCTCACGAGTCATCAGAGTCTCAAACAACTTTTCTCCATGACGAGTGCCTATGATATTCGTACCAGTGTCACCAAAAAGCTGCTGAACAGCCTTTGCCAGATCACCGATCGTAGAAGCATCAGACTTCTGGATGAACAAATCACCAGGATTTGCATGCTGGAAAGCAAACATAACCAAATCAACAGCTTCATCCAAATTCATCAGGAAACGTGTCATACTAGGATCAGTAATAGTAATCGGATTGCCTGCTTTAATCTGATCAATAAACAGAGGAATCACGCTTCCACGGCTACACATAACGTTACCATAGCGAGTACAGCAGATGGTGGTACCACCACGTTCCGCAGCTACACGGGCGTTGGCGTAAATAACGTGTTCCATCATGGCTTTAGAAATACCCATGGCATTGATTGGGTAAGCTGCTTTATCAGTAGACAAGCAAACGACACGCTTGACACCTGCGTCGATAGCAGCGTGAAGCACATTATCGGTACCGATAATGTTGGTCTGGACAGCCTGCATAGGGAAGAATTCACAGGAAGGTACCTGCTTCAGAGCTGCAGCATGGAAGATATAATCAACACCAGGCATAGCATCACGGATAGACTGAGGATTACGGACATCTCCGATGTAGAATTTCACCTTTTTAGCTGCTTCTGGATGTTTAGCCTGAAGCTCATGGCGCATATCATCCTGCTTCTTCTCGTCACGGGAGAAAATACGAATTTCCTTCAAATCAGAGTCCAAGAAATGCTTCAAAACCGTAGAACCAAAAGAACCAGTACCACCAGTGATCATAAGAGTTGCGTTATCAAATGTAGACATATTTTTTTCTCCTTTTTTATTAATCATTTATGTTAATCACGCTGAAAAATATCGCGTGTATAAACCTTATCCTTCACATCATCCAGACACTTGTCATAGCGGTTTGCAATGATAGCCTGACTCGTTTCCTTGAACTCCTCCAAATCATTAACCACAACGCTGCCAAAGAATTTCTCTCCATTTTTCAAAGTCGGCTCATAAATGATGACAGTTGCGCCTTTAGCTTTGATGCGCTTCATGACACCCTGAATGGAACTCTGGCGGAAGTTATCACTGTTACTCTTCATCGTCAGCCGGTAAACACCAATAACAACTTCTTTCTCCTTGCTTTCGTCCCAGCTGTCATTTGCTTCATAAGCACCAGCAATCTCCAGCACACGGTCGGCGATGAAGTCCTTGCGAGTCCTATTGCTCTCAACGATTGCTCCAATCAGGTTCTCCGGCACATCGGCATAATTTGCGAGTAGCTGCTTGGTGTCTTTCGGCAGGCAATATCCGCCATAACCGAAGGACGGATTATTGTAATGAGTGCCGATACGCGGATCGAGGCAAACACCATTGATGATCTGTTGAGTATTTAACCCTTTCATTTCTGCGTAAGTATCTAATTCATTGAAATAAGAAACACGAAGTGCAAGGTATGTATTTGCAAATAATTTAACTGCTTCTGCTTCTGTGAAGCCCATGAACAATGTATCTATATCTTCTTTAATTGCACCTTCTTGAAGAAGTTCAGCAAATGTATGTGCAGCCTTTACTAAACGTGCATTGTTAATATCTGTTCCAACGATGATACGACTTGGATATAGATTATCGTATAATGCCTTACTTTCTCTTAAAAACTCAGGGCTAAAGATAATATTATCGCAGTGAAACTTTTCTCTAACACTTGTTGTATATCCAACTGGAATTGTAGATTTAATAACCATAATTGCTTCTGGATTATATTCGATAACTAATTTGATAACTGCCTCTACTGCAGAAGTATCAAAAAAGTTCTTTTTACTGTCATAATTTGTTGGTGCTGCAATTACAACAAAATCTGCATCACTGTAAGCTTCTTTGGCATCCAGTGTTGCTGTTAAATTTAGATCCTTCTCAGCTAAATATTTTTCAATGTAATCATCTTGTATTGGTGATTTTTTATTATTAATTAAATCAACTTTTTCTGGAACAATATCTACAGCATGAACCTCGTGATGCTGAGAAAGTAAAGTCGCAATGGATAAACCTACATATCCTGTTCCTGCCACCGCAATTTTTAATGAATTAAAATCTCTCATTTTCCTTCCCTTCTTTATCAAACAACTACATTTTGATTTACATATAAAATTCTTTATACCACTCAGCAAATTTTCGTAATCCCTCACGTAAAGTTGTTGATGGTTTAAAACCATAATCCCTTTCTAATGCTTCTGTATCAGCATATGTCACAGGAACATCCCCTGGTTGCATAGGGACAAGTTCTTTATGTGCTTCAAAATCGTAATCTTCTGGTAAGACTTTTGCTCTTATAAGCTCTTCCTGAAGAATTTCTACAAAATCTAACAAATTCTCTGGATGGTTATTTCCAATGTTGTAAACTGCATATGGAGGAATTGGTAAACCATCCTCCCCATTTTTCTTCTCTGGTGCCCCCTGCATTACTCGAACAACACCCTCAACAATGTCATCAACATACGTAAAATCTCTTTTACAGTTTCCATAATTAAAAATCTTAATAGTTTCACCTTTTAACAATTTATTTGTAAATCCAAAGTATGCCATATCTGGTCTCCCTGCCGGTCCATAAACAGTAAAGAAACGTAAACCAGTTGATGGAATATTGTAGAGTTTTGAATATGCGTGAGCCATTAATTCATTGCTTTTTTTCGTTGCAGCATATAACGATACAGGATTGTCTACTTTATCTTCTGTACTGTATGGAACTTTTTTATTACTTCCGTATACAGACGAACTTGATGCATATACCAAATGTTCCACTGGATAATGCCTACAGCCCTCTAATATGTTATAGAAACCAACTAAATTTCCCTCTATATATGCATCCGGATTGGTAATTGAATACCTAACGCCTGCTTGCGCACCTAAATTCACAACTAATCCTGGTTTATATTTCTCAAAAATTGAATTGACAACTTCCTTATCTGCCAAATTTCCTTTAACAAAGGAAAAAGCCTCACTAGAAGAGAGTTTTTCTAATCTATATTCTTTTAAGCGAACATCATAGTAGTCATTCATGTTATCAAGTCCAACTATTTTTATTCCTTCTATTTCTTTTAATAGTCTCTCAGCTAAATTTGAACCGATAAATCCAGCCACACCGGTAATAAAAACTGTTTTATTTTTCAAATCTAAATTCTGCATATTACTAGCTCCTTTTATATTTATAACTTATCTACAGCTATCCTTTCGCAGCTTATTCTCTCTACAAAAACAAGCTGCTCATTGGATTTACATAGAACCATCTTTTCTAAATACAACTAATATTGTTTTCAATAATATTTTTATATCTAGCCCAATGTTCCAATTTGTGATATACTCTTTGTCAAGACGAACCACTTCTTCAAAATCAGTGATGTCACTACGTCCGCTGACCTGCCACATACCGGTTATTCCTGGCTTAATTGCCAGTCTTGCACGATGATGCAGCTCATAAAAATTCGTTTCCGAAATCAAAGGTGGCCTGGTTCCAATTATTGACATATCACCTTTCAACACGTTAAAAAACTGCGGAAATTCGTCAATGCTTGTTCTTCTAATAAAATCCCCAATACCAGTCTTATGTGTTCCATCTGGAAGAACCTTATTTCCAATAACTCGTGGGTCAAAATCCAATTTGAACATCTTTTCATCACCCAGTTTGTTATCTTTCATCAGTTCAGCCTTCCGTTCCTCTGCATCCATATACATGCTTCGGAACTTATACATTTTGAATCTCTTTCCATTCTTTCCTACACGTTCCTGTGCAAAGAAAATCGGTCCCGGTGATGCTATGTAAATTGCTGGAGCAACAAATATAAACAAGATTCCAGTAAGCAAGCATCCTACTAAACCTCCGGCAATATCCATCAGCCGTTTCAGCATCAGATCTCTTGTAGATGCATAGTTAATACTGGTAGTCAGTACTGTATAATCTCCAATTTTTTCTACAAACTGTTTTTTCCCAGGTACGCTTTGTACCTTTGCAAGATTCAGATGAACGGTTACTCCGGTTTCCGTAAACTGCTCAATCAGTTCTTTTGGATACGGAACTACACCGGATGTTACAATCAGAACTTCATCAATCCATTCCTTGCAAACATATTCAGCAGCATTTTCCATATTTGCAACTACTTTCACACCATCAATATACTTTCCTGTCATTTCCTTATCTATGACAGCAATTCCAGCAATCTTATACCGGGCATAGTTATGCTCTTTCATGCTCTCTACTACTGAACTCACTACATCTGCTGAAACAACAAGAAGTAAGGAACGATTTTCACCATCTTCCATTTTCTTTCTAAGCAAATGTTTCCACAGCTCTCGCACAAGATAAGTAAGTAGAATATAGATAACGATATTCAGTACCAATGCCAGTCTGGAATATTGTTGTCCTTCCTGAAGCATAAACAAATAAAGCAATAAACATGCTCCAAGAATTACTCCATGCTGTGCTGTTACAACAAAATCTTTATAGTAGCCTCTTTTCAAAACGTTTTTCAATGTTCCCATTGCAAACAGCACTACCAAATCTGCTACTTCCATAAAGACAGCCATATTTCTGTAAAGAATTAGCTGGTATGGATTAGCTCCATATCCGCTTAACGCATACGCCAAAACGAACGCCACCTGCAAGCAGATTAAGTCCAAGATGATAAAATCCACATGTTTTATCCATCCTGTAGAATCTTTTCTATACATACTTTCTTTCCCCTTTACTCATTTTTCAGATCCCATTACGTTCGTTTTCAACTAACTGCTACAATCCTCTGACTTACCAACGAACAAAGACTTTTTATAAGAAAATACGAAGTCCTTCACAGAACTTTGTATATTACATTCAATACTACTAAGAAACAATCTATGCCCAGCACATAACCCAATTATCAGGGCAGGCAAAGCACAATAAAAAAATGGATTTCGATTAATTAAGAAATGTGATTCTATTTGATAATAGATAGCAGTCATAAGCAGACAGCCTATAAAAACTGCCAGATAGATTTTTCGATGTTTCATCAGATTCTTGCCATATTCAATTTTTCCGTTTACTTCTTTCCCACTATAAGGGGCTAGGGAATTGCATTTGCACTCAGCGATCCGCTTCTGCTTCATTTTTCATACCTCGCTTTACCCCCCCCCCACACACATACACACTCTGGGGGATTTTAATTTTTTAGTTTTTCATTGTTCATATCTGCAACTAACGTCCCTTAGCCTGTCATTCTTTTCAGACTAACAGGCTCAAGTTTTCTCCTTTTCGATTTTTTTATTGCTCTGTGATTGGGTCAAACTGAGCATCCGAAGAGCCATCCAATATCTATGAACCGCTATAATGTGACCCTACTGCAGCAATGAAAAATCGAATTATCATAAAACGTTTAAGCCACACATGCCGCATAAATACTGGAGTTTTCTCTGGTTGTCCCTATTATATCTCGGACTCCTACAAGGCTCATGCTCCCATTTAGCACATTCCAGAACTGTGGAAATTCATCAAGGGATGTTTTCCTGATAAATTCGCCGATTCCGGTTTTTCTGGTTCCGTCCGGCAAAATCTTATTTCCGATTACTCGGGGATCGAAATCGAGTTTGAACATACGTCCATCACTCATTTTGTTCTGAGCCATCAATTCTGCTTTCCGTTCTTCTGCATCCATATACATACTCCGGAATTTGTACATCTTAAATGGCTTTCCGTTTTTTCCAATCCTTGTCTGTGAGAAGAAAATCGGACCCGGAGAACTGATGTAGATAGCCGGTGCTATGAAAATAAAAATGATTCCTGTCAGGAAGCAGCCCACCAGTCCCCCAAGAATATCCAATACTCTTTTGGCAAGTGCCTGTCTGTCTGTGGCATAGTTCATGGTGGTTGTCAGAACTGTATATCCGCCAATTGCCTCCACAAATTGTTTCTGTCCGGGAGTACTTCTGACTTTTGCCAGGTTTACATGGACCGGCATTCCCATTTCCAGCAACTCTTCTATCAGTTCCTGAGGGTATGGATATGTTTCATCTACATTTACAAAGACCTCATCTACCCACTGCTGACAGATAAAGGATGGTGCGTTATTTAAGTCTGCTACTACCGGGACTCCTACAATTTCTTTCCCTGTCATATCTTTATCAATGAGTATCAGACCATTGATGTTGTAGCGGTTATAATTGTGTTCTTTTACATTTTGGATTACTTTTGATGCAAGGTCATAATTGGTTACAATGTAGAGAGAATGCTCTCCACCTTCTGCCATTTTATGCAGCAGACGTTTTTTCCATATTATTCTTGTACAATAGGATAAAAGCACATAGAAAATTCCCATAAGATAAAGGATTATTCTTGAAAATGTACGTCCGCCACTGACAGTAAACAGGTACAGACCACTTGCCAGTTCGATCAGGATCATCTGCCGGATAACAGAACGCAGCTCCTGATAACGTCCTCTTCTCAGAACTCCTTTATAAGATTCAAACAAAATGATCAGGAACAGATCCACCAATATGACAAATATCATCACATTGCGATAAATTCCCAGTGTAAACAGGTTCCTGACAGAACCGTTTCGAATCAGATACGCCAGTATTAAAGCCATAAATAAACACGCAAGATCAATTAATATGAAATCTTTGTGTTTATACCATCCTCTTGATTTTTTCCTGTACATACGTTTTCCTAACCTCTCCTTCTTTTTTATTCAAAAAGGCATATTTACAGAATCGTTTTCCTGTAAATATGCCATCATTTTTTATTATTCTTTTCTTATAATTTCCAATCCCACCTTCATTTCTACTGTTCTTCCGAACATTTCTATTTCCAGATATGCTGTTCTTTTATGTCGGTCTATCCTGCGGATATTTCCTTCCATTCCCATCAGAGGACCTGCCAGGATCTGCACTCTGTCATTCTCGATAATGCCGGAAGACATCTCTACAAGCTGTTTGTCCGTGCCTATTTTCATAAGCAAATCTATTTCTTCCTGAACCAGTGGGACGATCTCATCGCCGGTTCCGATCAGCTTCGTCAGTCCGATGACTTTCTTGAGTCCATTTACCAGTTTTTCCGGATTTTGGGTAATTAAAAAGACATACCCGGGAAAGAGGATTCTTTCCTGGATATGCCATTCGCCCTGAAATCGTTTCTTCTGTTGGTAATATGGGATAAAGCAGCGTTCTAAGACATTGCTGCTTATTAACCGCTGACACTGACAGCGGATGTTTTCTTCGGTGCCTGTGCGCACTTGCATCACATACCACACTGGATATCTTACCTCCGTATTCTGGGTATGCTTCGCCATTCTGCCTGTGTTTCAAGGCAGACTCATACTTCAAGATATGTATTATCCATATCTTCAAACGCGGCAAAGCGACGATTTAAAGACAAAAGATTTACGCCGTATTTTATTATAACTACATCAATAAAAAATGCAACATATTTCTACAAAAAAACAGCCGCCATCTCTGGCGACTGCGTTCTGATTCCGAATTATTGATTATTTTGCGTCTGCGATTACCATGAAGAAATCTCCATCGTTTAAGGTAACAGTAAGAGTTTTGCCCTCTTTGTCAATATTAACCGGATCAATGACTACAAACTTCTTTGTGCCGTCTTTGCTGTAGACCCAAAGCTGAATACCTTCCATAGTGTCTGTAAGACTCGGAACATTAAGCTTTACTTCATATGTTCCGTCATCATTAGGCTTTGCTTCTTCCGGCTTCAGTACGTTGAATTCATAGACAAATGTAACAATCATTTTTCCTTCGAGTTTAGCAATGGCATCTTCAAGGTCTGCCTTGTCTGCTTCATCTACAGAAAGGGATTTCAATACTTTTATGAAATCTTCCATCTTCATTGTACCATCATTGATTTTTTTAAAAGCATCTGCCAGATCTTTATATTTTGCCTGCAGATCAGCAAAGCCCTGTGTTTTCTCAAGTTCCTTAACAACTTCATAAATTGAAGACTGTTTAGAATCCACAGTAATTTCGCTTGTCTTACTTGGCGCTACCGCGGCCAAATCACTCGTGTTGCTTGGCGCTGCACCGACACCTACAGTAGCACATCCTACTCCAAGGGCAGCTACTAAAGCAAGTGTCATAAATTTCTTCGCGATTTTCATAATGCACCTCTCCTTTTGGATTAATTTTTATATAGATAACCGTACAGAATGTCTGCACGGACTATCTCTGAATAATAACAGTGATAATTATTTATCACAGTACAGTGTATTCTGTATTCATCATACTATGACTAATACAATCAAATTTTCTCATAAAACATGGAAATAATCAAATCCGACAATGCATCTTCATCGATATGATACTCATCAAAGTTCTCCCCATGTGTTCCCTCACCCGGTACTGTCTCTGTATCAGTGATTCCATTCTGTGATGCAGCCAGCAATTTGGCAAATATATCATTTCCCATATTTGTAACTGTATAGCTCTTAACACTGTCATAAAGACCTGTCACAAATCCGGCGTCCTCTCCTGCTTTTTCCTGAGCCTTCTGCACCAGTGCCTGAAGAAAGGTTTTCTGTCTCTCCTGACGGACCAGAGCACTCTGGGTTTTGTCAATGTCACGATATCTTACAAACTGTTCTGCAGTTTCCCCTGTGATATCCACAACAGCACCTTTTTTATATTCCGAATTCACATCTGCGAGACTGTCATCAGGGATTGTGAGCTGTATTCCACCTACGAAATCTGTAATCACTGAAATGCCATCCATGTTCATGGAACAATACCCCTGGATCGGAAGTCCGTCCAGCATATCGGAAACTGCTGTTTTCATCAGTTCACAGCTTTTCTCTTTTCCGTCCCCGAAAGCATACTGTATATTCAGATGATCTGTTGTCTCTCCAAGGCTCTGACCATATGGATTAAATACTTCTATCCTGGTCATGGAATCTCGTGGAATAAACAGAACCTTTATCTTCTCTGTTGCACGATCCATGGACACCAGGAAAATCGCATCTGCCTGCCCGGCATCTGCCTGTGACTGATAAGTATCTACAGCTTCCCTTGTGTCAATTCCCAGGAATAAATAATTGCTGAGATGATTGTTATATTTGTATATCTCACCTTTATATTCCACGGTATCACTGTTTTGGTTCAAATCCGTCTGATTCCGGCTGTCACTGTTCTGACCACCGGCTTTTGACGATGCAGCATTTTTCTGGCTTAACAGATAATAACCGCCGCCAAGAATGGAAAGAACTATAATCAGGATAATAATCAAAAGCATACAAATCTTACGCTGTCTGATGGCTTTTCTTGTGGTTTTTTTCATTTTCATTCCTTCAATCTCTGTATTTCAGTTATCTCATCAGTTTTTGCTGATATAATTAAGCTCCTGCAGTTTCTGTAATATTGCCTCTGCCATTGCCTGCTGAGCCTCATAGGTAGAAGACGGCTGTGCAGTCACATCTGCAAGACTGATATAGTGTTCTCCCCATTTCTGGCTGAGCACCTGATCAAGTGCTTCAGAGGTTACGCTTCCGTCCATAGGGCGTGTTCCTACTACAATAAACTGATCTTTATTCTGAAATGTATTTAAAATCTGTTCCTGCTGGTCTGCCAGTTCTGCAGGATCATGATTCCAGCCGCCATAATATCCCATGAAAATAACTGGAATACAATCCATATCATTTCTTGTAGTCTGTTCTTCTGTCAGATCACGTATTCCGGTCTCTGTTACATTCAACTGGGCACCGTTTGCAGCCTGCTGATGTCTGGTAATATAGCTCTGAATAGTTTCATCACTTACACCAGCCATCTTCATCATGGAGAGAGTGCCGCCTCCCTGAAGCGTTTTATTGACTACTGTCATATTATAGCCATTATCGGTCAGAAGCTTCTGAAGTACTGTCATATAGGAATATGTATTGGATTCTTCCCCATTGATCAGATCATCTCCCCAGCACACAATACCTGAAGCAGCTGTCGTCTTATCTTTTGTATCTTCTGTCTTATCTGCATCTTCTGTGTCAGCTGTATCCGTTTTTTCTGTGTCTTTTGTGTCTTCTGTGTTCTTTGATTTAATGTCTTCTGTATCTTCTGCTTCTTCGGAAGATACCTCCTCCAGCTCTTTTGCACGTTCTTTTACTGCTTCGTAATCTTCAATCCCACTCTGCTGGTCGTCCGCAATTTCTGACAGGTGTCTGGATTCCTTCTGTTCCGATTTATAACTGGTCACAAGAATAAAGCCCAGGAGAACTGCCAGCAGAATGCAGATAAAGCCCAGTAAGATATTCGTCTTTTTTATTTTTTTATTCCTTATTTTGCTCACTTTTCCAAATTCTCCTTTATCATTGATCATGGTTTCTGTCTTACTGCCAGATAACTGCCCGTATTATTTAATCTGGGCTTCTTCGTCGCTTCTGCGATAATACTCTCCATAATGCTTATAATAGGAAGAATAATATTTGTCATCACTGGTATCTATCTTGTTCATAACAGCTCCAAGAATACGGCATCCGCTTCTTTCCAGCTGTTTAAATGCTTTCTGTGCGTCCCGGTACCTGACATTTCCCGGTTCAATCAGAAAGACTGCACCATCGCAGCATCTTCCGATCACTGCCGCATCAATTACTGTTCCGATAGGCGGTGTATCGATCAGGATATAATTATAATATTCTCTGATTTCCTTTAAGAATACCTTAAAGATATTCTCACTGAGAAGTCCTGACGGGTTCGGTGCACTTGGGCCTCCGAATATGATATCCATATTCGGAAAGTTTGTAGAATAAATAACCTCCTGTAATCCCACCTGACCGCTCAGAAGCTGTGAGAGACCTTTCACTTCCTCTTCCACACCCAGTCGTCCGGCATATGCAGTCTTCCTGATATCCGCATCCAGAAGGAGAACCTTCTTGCCAATACTCCCAAGCTCCTGGGCAAGACTGAGTACTATATCACTCTTACCTTCGTTTGGATAACAGCTTGTAACCAGAATTGTCTTTATGCTCTGACCCGACAGCTGAATATTGGTACGCAGAGTTTTGATCGCCTCACTGTAAAAATAATCCGGATTTCTTTTATCTGTTAAATTGAGTTTCTTCATTGCTCAGATTCCTCCATCAGTTTAATGGTGCTTCTTATTCTTGTTCTTTGATTTCCTGTTCTTCGAATTTATAAAATCTTTTCTGTCAGGAACCTTGGCAAGAACAGAAACTCCCAGGTATTTCTCAATATCTTCCTCTGTCTTAATAGTATCATCCATTACAGCGTATACAACCACGATTGCCGCACATGCAAGGAAACCGAGTAAGAAGCCGAGTGCTGCATTCTTCTTTACGCTTGGAGAAGTTCTTACAGTAGCAATCTTACCAACTTCAATAATCTTTGGCGGAATAACTTCCATTTTATCGCCAATATAGGATGAAGAAACATTCGCAATCTCATCTACGATCTTCTTTGCCATTTTAGAATCTGTATTATTGACAGTAATCTCAAGGATACGGGTATCTGTAGGATTATTGATACTTACGCTTCCTTTCAGCTGTTCTGCAGTCATATCCAGATCCAAATCTGAAATCACCTGTTCCATCACAGGGGTACTTGTGATCAGAACTGTATAATCACTGGTCAGGCTGGCACCTAACTGCAGATCCGCCAGTGATGTCAGTGTGGTTTCTTTCGAAAGTACAAGGATACTGGATGTGGAGCTGTAGATCGGTGTCATTAAAAACTGCGTATATGCTGCTGCAATACAGCCTCCGGCAAGAGCAACCATCAGTACCAGAAGGATTTTTTTCTTGAGCGCATAAAATATTTCCAGTAAGTCGATTTCGACTTCATCATCATTTGCATCGGGTCTCTGTGCTTTGCTGCTCTCAAAGTTACTGTTCAAATTGTCTAACATCTGATAATTTCCTTTTCCCTTTTTTCTTTATAGTTTTGTACATTACTGTTCACAGGTAATATTCTGTCTTATGTATTTCTGAAAGTAAACAGCAAAATTGACATAAACCGATTTTATTGTATATCAGCCAATAAAAAAAGTCAATCTGTAGCCTCATGTTTTTGTTTCTGTTTCAGAATTTCTGCAGGATTATGAATAAACAGTTCATCTGCATAGTCCTGCCCGAATTTCGCTGAAACCATACGATATGCCTCTCCAATCCTGCTGCTCCTCTTTGTACTGTTGTGACAGTCTGATCCGACGAAATGAAGGAGTCCGTCTTTCATGATTTTATTACAGTACCGTTTAGTAAAAAATCCATCTTTTCCTGTGATGCTGTCTGCATTGATCTGCATATAGACGCCCATATCTGCCAGTTCTTCCACAAAATCCAGACTGTTACGTGTGGCTTCGTAACGTTCTATATGTGCCATGATAGGCTTATATCCTCCGGAGAGCAATGCACCGAGACGTTCCCGTATATAGCTTTCTTCCGAGTTATGGGAAAATTCTGTAAGAACATACCGCGAACCGGCCATTGTCATTACTTTCTGTTCTCTGAGCATGGGAAGCATCTCCATATTGGCGTGAAACTCACATCCCAGATACACATGGAGATCCGGGCTGATCTCTGATGCCGCTTTCTCCACCAGTCTGAACTGCTCTCTGACTTTCTCCGCAGGTGTTTCAAACATCCGAAAGCGGAAATGGGGAGTTGCAATAACCGTCCGCACACCCTGTTCATATTCCATCCGGAGTAATTTTACGGTTTCTCCTATATCTGTGGCTCCATCGTCTACACCGGGTACAATATGACAGTGTATATCATAAATTCCTTTTATGGACATCCTATCATTCCTTCCTGACTGTCTGCAGCATTTCTGATGCTCCTGTAACTGCTGACCACATTCGTAATCTAAAAAAATAATCAACCGGCTCTGTATGATCATCCTCATACAAAGCCGGTTGCTGAATATTTATGAGTATTCTCTTAATTATTCTTCTGTAGCTTCCTCAGCCGGTGCCTCAAGAGCTTTCATGCTCAGGCTGATCTTCTTATCTTCGCCGTTGAAGTCAACAACCTTAGCTTCGATCTCCTGTCCGATTGACAGTACGTCTGCTGGTTTGGCAACGTGCTCTCTGGAAATCTGGGATACATGAAGAAGTGCATCTACACCAGGTGCAAGCTCTACGAATGCACCGAAGTCTGTCATACGTGCAACTTTACCTTTAACTACGTTTCCTACAGCGAAGT
>OLOD01000538.1_pt1 | contig 29827 bp, 28 predicted proteins | sample 1671921 | NCBI WGS metagenome assembly OLOD01 (sample SAMEA3136626, study PRJEB25190) | human gut metagenome | biome: human gut; feature: human-associated habitat; material: faeces | place: Austria | collected 2013
ATTTTTGTTCAAGCATTTTATATGCCAAATGACAAAAATCAATACGCGATATATTGGCGGTTAAATCTCTGTCCGCAAAGAAATTCGGCAATAATCCCGCTTCATCTGCACTTATCAAACTTTCCTCCGCCCATTGTGAATGACTTTTGCTTACTTCCGCAGAAGCACCTATTCCTGTCGTCAAAATCACTGACACGCACAATGCACCTAAAACTAACTTCTTTTTCATCATAAAATCTCCTTTAAACTTCCTATACCGTTAAAAAATCTAAATCGGAATTTTATTTCTCGATCCCTCTAAAATCACGTTTCCAAAATGTCCGTCTAGAGTCAGTTCAAAACCTGCGTACCTATCACCATATTTACATGATATTTGAGAAATTTTTCTATTCAACTCACATAATATTATACTATAATCCATCTTATGTCCTTCGCTTGACACACCCCATCCCATCATATAGACTTCATTACCAAACTTAAACATATTATAATTTATGCCATTTTTATAAAGTTTATAAAGTTCCTCATTTGAATCGATTTTAGGCTGAAGGTCAATAATCCCCTCCATCTTCCGTGCACCAATTTTCTCCATCCATCTATTGTTATATACAATAGATAACACTTCAAGTGTTATAAATCCGGCACCTTTAGGATGTTTCCTCACATCCAAAAAATATACATCCTGATTATCTACAATAAAAAACAACAAGATATTAGAACGATTATTTTTCATTTCCTCAATACTGTTTGCTTCTTTATCTGTTAAATGTAAGTGTTTAATACCCCATTGATTTAATAATATATCCTTGAATTCTACATCAAATGCTTTTTTACTTAAATATCCTTTTACACTTTCGCCCTTATCAAATTTTTTTTCAAATAATTTGATTAAATCACATAATTCCTTCGGAAATTCTTTATTCATTTTTTTTATCAGTTCACGAGAATAATGTACCTTTCTCGGTATATTGATTACATTTTTTCCGATAACATTCATAAGATGCAAAAAATTTGTTTCATATGTTTTTTCATCATCAATATTTTTTTTCTCATAACAAGGTAAATTATTTGTCAAATAATTTGCTATTTCAACAGATATATCTCTTTTAATCATTTTCTCTACATTCATAAAAAACAACTCCTCTTCTAAAAATATTGCGTATATATTTAATATTTTTATTTTATCATTTTAATCATAAAATGTCAGTTTTTTTTCACAAAGTCTAATCAAAAAAGCATAAATTTTTTTATTTGTGTGCTACATTTACAAAAACAAATTTATTTCTCTCCTTATATGTAGTATTGAAATTATTTCTATGTCAAAATAATTTATCAAGCAGATTATTTTGATGAAAGCTTGAAATGAAACAGTTTTAATACAACAATTATAAAGGAGGAATTATACAATGGCTTATAGTTCAAAAACAACAGCCTCAACGAAATACAGGGTTTCAGGTGGAAATTCTGTAATAAGCACCACTTTCTCAAGCCCATTTGAAGCTATAGGACGAGCATTCAAAGTAGGCGGAAAGGTCACTGAAACTGATTCAGGTGTTACAATATTTGAATCTAACACTACTAAATATTATCTTTTTCAGTTTACTAACTTTTACGGAAGCACTGCAAGCAGAACAGAAGCAGATAGTTGGATTAATGATTATGCAAATGCTCATGTTATTTATGGCGGGACAGGAAAGTTATACGGCAGTAACGCCAAGGTGTTAAAAGGTGGTTTATTTCGCACAGAAGCAACTAACGGTGCATATTTATATAATTTCAGCAGTAACAATTGGGGATTCCGTTCAATTAAAACAACGGTTTCTCTTTCTAAAGCTAAATTATATTTTTCGCCAAAAAATCGTGCTGATAATGCATATATATACGTTGCCGTAATCAGTGAAGATGGTTCAGAAGTTTATGAAACAGGCATTATGATGGATCAATATGCTCGTTCCAGCAAAGCCTGGAAAGCATATCACTTTGACAGCAACGGAAATATCAGTGCATCACCAATTGCTACAACTGCACGTTTATCTTCAGGTGTTTATACTGCCAATGACGATATTGTAATAAAAATGTCACTTAATACGGGAAATCCGGGATATTCTTATCGTATTGAAACTGCATCTGGTCAATTAAAAGACAGCGGTACTATAAATCTATCAAGCACAAGTAAAATACGCGCAGGCAATAAAGTCAGATTTTTAACTGCAGTATCTTTCGTGCCAGATTTAGGTTATGAAAATAATACTTATTCAATGCAGGACTTGCGTGACGGAGCATATTTAAAAAATGTAATTCTAGAAAGCTATCTTTATACAAGTACAGATCAGCAGGGAACTGCATATGGCTTTACCGCAACAAGCGACCCGCCTCAATATTCATATATATATGATACTGACTGTATAGATCATACTCGAAACGACAGTAAAGATATTATTAATATCTACTACAACAAGTCTTATACACATTAATATAAAAAGACTATGTCTGAGTTATATAAATACTCTGACATAGTCTTTTGCTTATTAACCTATTTTCTATATATAATAAGTGATCTTAAATCCAAGCAATATTTATTAGTTTCTTCACTTTTGTCATAGATATTGGCATCAACATTTTTTGAAAATAATACGGAAGTATTGTCTTTAGATATAAATAATCCGTCTTCTTCTCCAGAAACATTTAATTTTCCCCATTCGGTAATAAAATTATATTGTTTAAAAATATTATTCAAATCAATATATTCTCCATTATTTTTCAGCAAATACAAAAAGCTGTTATAACCATGTGAACTGCTTTGATTAACATATACCAAATATCCCATATCATATATTGGATAAACTTTTTTTACCAATGCCGCATAAAATTCTTGTCCTAAAGGGGTTTTCATATTATTTAGATTATTAAGCATTTGTTCTGCATTAAGAAAAGAATCTGTTGTGCTGTAAATGTTTAATGTCCTTTCGACATCATCATAATTATAATTCATAAAGTATTTAGACATTCCAATCACTTTATTGGGATTATCTGTTTCTGTTACATCTGCTAATTCCTCTGCAACTGCTACAAGCCGTCCTCCTATATTTTCTGTATTTATGAAAACACCATTTACATATGCTTTAATATCTGTTTCATAAGTGTATCCAGCTATACCGCCTGCAGTGCCTCGTTCAAAATACGGGCTAAAATCATCCGCCACTTCCCCGTCTTTGTTAACAAACAATGTACGTATACTATCGTCATATTCTACTGTATATCCATAATTCTTCAGATCTTCCAAGCAAATCATCATTCTTCCGTCCAACGAATATCCTTCTATCTGTTTTCCGTCAAAATATGTTATAATATCAGTGTTATATAGTGTACTGGATATATCTCCGTTATTTGCATATACTGCTGAATTCCATATACAAAAACAAGAAATAATAATTATAAAAATTTTAGTCTTCATAGTATTTCACACTTTCTCAAATCTAATATACTTCTCTATGGTTTTGTTATTTATATTTTATGATTAATATCCAAAATGTCAAGTTTTTTTCACCAACATCATTTAAAAATACACAAAACAAAAAATCAAACGGTATAATCGTTTGATTTTTCGCAGAAATATTCCTAATATATTTAAACATTATATATAATGATATTAGCGTGAATAACGTTTTATTATTCGCATCATATAATTATTTATTGTTCTTTTTGTTTCTATTACTTCTTTTACACGTTTATGGATATGCTTTAAAATAATTTGATGAGATATACACTGAAACATATTGGGTTTAGTTATATCTCCAGATAAAATACAATCATTATTACATCCAGCATTGCAATAACTGAAAATATTACACTGTCTTCTGCACTCATTCTCTCTTATACACCTCTTATTTACTATCTGTTGATAAACCTTTTCTCTAAAAAGGTTACGTATATCCTTAACCTCAGAAATATTACCCAAACAATATTCTTCCGGATATGAACGCCCGCACGGATAAACTTTTCCATCATGATATATTGATGCCATATGATACATGCAATTTCCTTTTGTACAGCTTCGCATATGGTGGGTGAAATAAGAACTAACATAACTAGCAAACGGACGAACTTCTATATTACCATCAACATCATTCATCCAGTAATCAAATAATTCACATATTTTATCTGCATATTCAGCAGGATCGGTAAGTAATAATTCGCAATGATTTTTAGCCTCTCCTGAATCAAACATAGGTGAAAACTTAAATGATATATTTTTTTCATTGAAATATTTATATATGTCTATTAAATTATGAATATTATGTGCCCCAATAACTGAAATGGTTCCGTGTCTTTTATCGATTTGTTTAAGTAAATCATACGCATTAAGCGTATAATCTGTTTTTCCACGTGTCTGATCATTAAAAGGTCCGTCAAATGATAATCCTATACCAAAACCATATTTCTTTATGAATTCTGCAGTCTCTTGTGTTATTAATGTTCCATTAGTTTGCATAGTATTTATTATGTGATGTTCCGGACCTTGTCGATATTTTTTTTGGTAATATAATACACGTTCATAAAAATCCAGTCCCATAATCAAAGGTTCTCCTCCGTGCCAATTATATTCAACTCTCTTAAAAAACGGAGCTGTAACAGCTATAGCTTTTTCTAATACTTGATCCGTCATTTTTTCTTTATCATATCCATTATCTGCATGATAACAATATTTACAACGTAAATTGCATTGATTCGTTGGTTTCATAATAACTGTAATATTATCACTTGTCATTTTTATCACCTTTCTCTTTAAAACTATATATTAAAGAGTATTTTTCAAATAAAAATGTAAAGTTTATTAGCGATATTTAAAACACGCATAAATATTTTCGTTCTAACATTTTGAATTTTTTATTTTTTTATACATTCTGCTAAATTTCATCGTCCCTGTCCCTATTTTCATAGAATTTGCTATTGATATTTCTTTTATACTATATCCTTCTATAAAATGTTGTCTAAGCATTTTTATTTCATTACTTGTTAAAACATTTTTCAAGTCATCAAAAATAAATTGTTCCTCATATGCTACAGCTTCATATGTATCTAATTCACATTCTGGTATAGGTGTTTCGCATATATTCATTTTTTTCTTCATTGTTGTCATTATTTTATTCCTTGCGGTTTTATAAAGCCAATTTTGAGGTGATGGGTGTGTTTTTATCTCATATAACTTTTCCCATGCTGTACAAAATGTTTCTTGTACTATATCTTCCGAAAACCTTACACCAGTTATAAAAAGAATATATTTATATATTTTTTGATAGTATTGATTATATAAGCGGTTAAAAAATCCAACATCATCTTTTTTTGTATTTTCATTTATCATTCTATTTTCTCGTCACCCCAGTTGTATTTATTTAATAATTCTATAGTATCTAAAACATACAAAAGTTGCATTTTATTTAAGCATTTCACCTTTTCAATAATTTGATTTTCATATTTCCGACATTCCTGATAATTTTTCTTTTTTAATATGAGTTCCGACTAAATAGTCTAAACTAACTCCTAATTCATTAGCTATATCTATAATCGCACTAAGTGACGGTGTATCGACATTTCTTTCAATTAACCCAATATAATTAGTACTTAAATGTACTTTTTCTCCCAAATTTTCTTGTGTAAGGCCACGCATAATTCGAACTTCTTTCATATTTTTGCCTATTTTAATTTTTTTCATTTGAATTCCTCCAGTATAAGCATATCCAACAGTAATTATAATAATGACTATCTCTTATTACAACAAACTATATAATTCTTAAACCAAGGAAATACTATGTTTTAATATGATGTTGTTTTTTATACCAATTAGGAAATATATTATTATAGAGAAAACTAAATATTAAAAATAGGAGTATAGTAATGAATATAGTAATATGTGAAGATAGCATCTCTGACAGACATAAACTTGAAAAAGTAATAACAAAGGTCTTAATAAAAAATAATTTAAACAGTGAAATTATACTTTCTACAAATAATTCAGCAGACGTATTAAACTATGCAAATAAAAATAATCAAATTACATTGTATTTTTTAGATATTAATCTGCATGAAAAATTTATAAGTGGTATTGATATTGCTAATGTTGTACGTGAAACAGATGAAATAAGTCCCATCGTACTTATAACTAATTACTCAGATAAATTAAGCCTAACTTTTGAGTATAAACTAAAAATTTTTGATTATATCTCAAAATATGATATTTCAAATTACGAAAAAAGAATTACAGACTGTATACTAATTACAGAACAACGTCAACGCAATGGGTATATCAACTGTTTAAATATTCAAAACTACAGTACCAATTTTTCTATAGAGTATAAAAACATTTATTTTATTGATACTGTTTCTGGACACCATAAACTAAAAATTCATACTGATTCATATGTAGTTGAATTTTACGGTAAATTAAAAGATATTTTATATAGATTAAACACAGATTTCTTTCAATGTCACAAATCTATAATTATTAATAGAACGAAAATTATCGGTGTCGATAAAAGAGAAAAATCAATTATATTATCAAATGGATATAAATGTCCGTATTCTTTAAAATTTTTTCATCCTAATACATTAATTGACAAAAATACGTCTATATGTTATAATAATCTAAATAAAATTTAATTATTATATAGGAGAATAATATGAATATTGTAATATGTGAAGATGATATACAATTTTGTAATTACATAAAATCTATACTTGAAAAATATATAGTTAATAATCACTTTAATTCTAAAATTGTTTTGACGACATCTAATCCAGACAATGTTATAAATTATATCCACAATAATTCTGAAATAACAATTTATTATCTTGATATAAAACTTCAAAATAATAAAAGCGGCTTCGATATTGCATCAATTATACGCGAAAATGATTATATGAGCCCTATAATATTCATTACTAATTATGAAGAAATGATGTCACTTACATATGAATATAAATTAGAGGCTCTTGATTTTATCATAAAAAACAATTTGGCATCATTAAGACAACGAATTTGTGAGAACTTAAAGTATATAGAAACAAGACAACAAAAAGGTTATATGAAGTGCTTAAATATAAAAAATAAACAGAAAAATTTTTCTGTCCCGTTCGATAAAATATGCTACATAGAATCAATAAAAAGCACTCATAAATTGATTTTATATTATGATAATGGCATGATTACTTTCTATGCATTACTGAAAGATATTGAAAAGGAACTTGACAGCCGATTTATTCGCTGTCACAAATCTATTATAGTAAACAAAAACAAAATAGTCAATATTGACAAAAAGAAACATACCATTGAATTATCGCACAATTATCATTGTATTTATTCACCAAGATGTAAGGAGATTATAAAATGAATTTATCACAGATTACTATACTTCTATCTAACACAATTTCTTTTTCACTTGGTTTTACCTGCATCGCTTACGTTTTAACTCTTTCATTAACAACGAAAAAAATCTCATTCGGCAAATTATTTTCTTGTTTGGGAATTACCTACTTAATTATATCTCTTACATTTATATTTGCGGGTATACCAGGCTTAATATTTACCTTATTTTTATATTTAACTCATGCCAAAATACCATTGATTAAAAATATATTTATTTGTGTACTTACTTTTTTAATGGTTCTTGTGCTTACATTTATTACCAATATGGTATTTTATGCAATGAAATTTTCACCTGATCAAATTGAACATTTAAGAGAAATGGTATCTTATAATATCTTTTTTTCTATAGAATGGATTATTTCGTCATTAATCATTTCTTGTGTTATATATTTTTTAAGTTATAAAATTACCCGTCATCATAAAAAAATGAATTTTATTAACCATGTTAAACCAGATAAAACAATATATTTAATATTTATAAATGTGCTATTTTTAGTCATAATTATCGCCGGAGTTGAATTTGCCATAGCTACAGTAGATACAAGCATTACTAAATATGTATTGATATTTGGTAATATCCTAACTTTGACATCTATTGTTTTTTCAACAATTTCCATTTGGTTAGAACTAAAAATTATTTCTAATAAATCAAAAGAAATTGAATTAGAAAAAAAACAGGAAATAACCTCTGCATACAGACGTGAGATACAAAATATGTATAATGAAATAATAGATTTTAAACATGATTATATAAAAATATATTCATCAATGAGCACATTGATAGCATCTGACAATTTAAAAATGATAAAGGATTTTTTTTATAAAGAAATACTACCATTTCATAATAGTATTTTAAAAGATGTAACATTTACACACTCTATAACATTAATTGAAGACAGCATAATACAAGGCATTATATATAGTTATGTACTGAAAGCAAAAAACAATTCCATTAATTTTAATATAGATATTCAGGAAAACATTAATATTGTATCTGAAATATCATCTTTAGATATGTCTCGAATTTTAGGAATACTGTTAGACAATGCATTTGAAGAAGCTGTCAAAACCGAATCAAAAAATGTCATATTGAGTATAATTCCTTTAAAAACGCAAATAATATATGTCATAAAAAATTCATGCAATACTGTACCTGATATTTCCAAAATTTTCTTAAATAATTATTCAACCAAAGGAGAGAATCACGGAAGAGGATTATCTATTGTTCAAAATATTTGTAACAATTATAGTAATGTATTCTTTAATGTTAAGATTCAGGATAATTTCTTTTTATCCGAACTTATAATAAATACAGTAGATTAACATTTGTCTTTTAGTTCATCAGGCATATCTTCTTCATATCCCCAAATTCCTAAGCATAAGTTTGGAGAAGCATTTGCTATAAATATACATACAGCTACAACTGTACCGCATAATGGTATTAATAACTTATTGATAATATTATTCATTTTCTTCATATCTAAAAATCCCTTTCATTGAATTATTATTTTCATTATAGGCAATATCATCACTGCTTCTAATGATATTCCTATAATGATTATATTTCTATATACATTTTCACCTATACAGAATGCAACAATAAATAAACAGGTTGCTGTAATTACAGTAATCTTTTTAAAAAATTTCTTCCGTGAATTGCCTATTGGACGTTTCATCGTTTCAATCGGAGCGTAACGCAAAAAAATAATTAAGCAAATTAAGTAAACCACCATTCCCACAATTATATTAATGGGTTTCAACATAATTGCCATATAGACAGAACTAATAAATCCAATAATACCAATAACAGTACACTTAATTGTATTATTTGAATGATAACCAAATCCGCTTAATCTAACACATGTAAACACGCTTAATAATAATAATGTTTCTTTTACTATTCCTAATATTACTGATAAAATAATCAAAACAGCTGTTTTGCTAATATTAATATAAATAATATCAATGCCATATTTCATCTTTTGATAATTCTTTTTATCAACATTACAATAACTGCATATTTTGTCACTAATCCATTTGCTAATAGACATTTCTTTTTTCTCCTGAATGGTTTTGTCTAGAGTCATCATTATTGATTTTCTGTCCTTTATTAATCTTTTATCAGCTGACTATACAAAAATATTCAATAATCGTGAATCCAATTAATATATTACACCTTTTATGTTAATTATCGTGTATTTTTTCCCAAAAGCACCTCAAAACGACTTTAACTACAAAAAAAACTATTGTTCTAACATTTTTCTTAGATTTTTCAGAGCCTTATTCTTATTGTTATAAACAGCCTGACGAGATATATTTAATTTGTTCATTATTTCTTTATCTTTAAACATAAAAAAGAATTTATATATAATAACCCATTTTTGATTATAATTTAATTTTCTAATTGCAAAAAGTAAATCCAGATCCTTTTTCTCAAAATCTTCTGATAGATTTTCTATGTTCTTTATTATATCTGGATCATATATACATTCATTTTCACGTAAACGTATTCTTTGTTTTAAAAATTTTACATAGGAATGTCTGATAGATGTTGATATATATGTAACCGCCTGTCCATCATGCTGAAAAAAAGGCATATTATATATTAATTCTATCATATCAACTATCAAATCATTTTCTGCATCTTCATAATTTAGGGCATATGCCTGTTTTTTTATTAACGGTCTAAATTTATTTATAATTTCCATTAAGCTATCTTTATTTTTATCTTTTGCTGATACTATTAAATCACATAAAATACCCATATTATTTCTCCTCCATATAAATAAAAGAGAAAAAATATGTGTATAATGTAAACTTATCTCAAAAAATGTCGTAATAGCATATATTTTCATTATAACAACAAATTTTTTTATAAATAAAAAATTTCCCAAAAAACATCTATATGAACACAAAAATATAAAAAATAATTTTTTAGTAATAGAACAAAAAAGAATTGACATTTATAAGAATAATTTTTATAGTGGAAATATATTTATAAAAAAATATATTTCCACTTTGTTAAGAAGAATTCATTCGTTTAATCTTTTTGGAGAACCGTTTTAAGCTAGTATTCCATAGGCTCCTTGATCAAAAAAGCTGTATACTGATTATATATCAGTATACAGCTTTTTTCTCTCAACAATTTACTGCTTGTATTGGGTAGCTTCCATCGCTAGGGGATGTGTAGTATATAATTTCTTCATTCTCTGAGTCGTAACAGTATATATACCCCTCTGTATCTGTAATAAATGCATAGCTTTTGTTTTCGTCTGGCATGGTATTTTACCTCCTTTTGACAACTAGTCCACATTATTTATAACTCCATACAGTGTTACAGAACAATTTTCTATAACAATAAATCAATTTCACCTCCTTCTTCACATTCTGCATTACATCACAACCATCACTCCTTTCATTTTATTAAGAGCAATAAAAAAGTCGTTATGGCTTATAAATATAACAGCCATCTCGACTTTACAAACAAATCAATATATAAAATTCTATTATATATTATATCATATGCCAAAATACAAGTTCAAGATATAATTTTGTATAAACTTTATTCATCCGTAGGACACATACAATAGAAAAAATAAGTGTATATTGTTTGAAATTTAATCAAATCTAGGTTAAATTTAAGTCAAAAAAAAAAAAACACTGCATTGATTTAGCAACCAATCCAGTGGGTATTTCAATTCATTATTTAATTGTTGTATTAAAATATGATGTAATTATTGACTGCATTAACTCAATTGCCTCTTTACGTCGACCTTTGAAAGTTGAAAAACTAAATGTTCTTTCATTTGCATCCTCCAAATTCTTATTGAATATTTTATATATCTTTTCTACGGTAATATCCGCTACATCATACTCACGAAAATAAATCGCATCAATTATATCGTATAGCTGTTTTCCTTTCTTGGGATAAGCTTCTAGTCTTTCCAATGCAATATCCATTATTTTCTTTATTTCGGTCAAGTAATAAAGTTCCTGCTCACAATCATAGAATTTTTTTATATCACTATTTTGGAAAAATATATTTTTTAAAAATTCTATTGATTCTTTTCTGATGCCCATTTGTTTGAGCTCTTTATTTAAGCTACTTTGCTGGTTATTTATGCGCCAGCATATATATGGATATTCTTTTAAAACTCTTTCTATTTGAATCGTATACTTTTTGGATTGCGCCATTATTTTTCACCTCCGTGCTTCCTTTGAGGTGTAAGATAGCAGAATCAGTTATACATTGTTAGGAGGTATATTGGTAAATACCCTATAAGCTGTAATTATTGTTTATAACCTCCAAGTATTGACATCTCACACCTATTTACCTTTTACTGCAAATAGGTATAGTGGTTTGTCACCGTTATATACCATATTATTTATATGATAATTCAAGATATCTAATTTCGAATTGACTCCTAGATATAAAATTCCACAATTAAATGTAATTCTGTTCATTATAAAATCACCGTTCCTACTCTTGTTATTCTTGTGATATATTTTTTGGATTCGTACACCTATATACTGTGCTGTCAAGTGACTTGTTAATTTTAAAATTAATGTTACTAAGTGAATGATTTCTCAGTTCAGCAATCAGCTCATCAGCTTGACGCAATGACAAATTTTCATCTTTCCGTAAAGTGTTAACTATGAAACTATCTTCGATTGCATAGTATCTTTTGGAATAAAATGCCTTTTTAAGTCTGTCTGTAATCCGATCAGCCATTTCACATTTACCAAAAACCCCCTCAACTGACGTACTTATCATCTCAGGAGTGATGTCAATATATTTGGTATTAAGTTTGAGATGGGCTTTAATAAACTTCATATGTGCTTCATCTACATCATAACCTGTAATTATAAATCTGTTCAAAACGGGCGCTCTTTTTAAGTCACCGGCAGAAATCGAAAGCATAGCCCCAACAGCACATTGGAATGTTTCACAATTCATTGGCTCATCATAGAAAGTTAAAGACACCTGTTCTCCAAAATCAGAATTTAAGACTATAAACACGTTGGGTGACATTTCCGATATCTGAAGCTCTCCATAATATAACTTTTCTCCGCCTTCACTAGTTGCGATTTTCATAGTGACTGCTTCTTCTTTAGCGAAGTTTATTTCCAATGTAGCAACTGTCACCGTTCCCGATTCACAGTTGACTGTTCCATAAAAATACAAGTTATATTTACCGGCATATTTTCTATAACTTTTACTGTAAATTCTTTGATTAATACCCTTTTTTAACCCTTTATTGTTTTCACCCAACAAAAAGTCAGTAGTCACTCCCAAGCTTCGACTTAGTGCTATCAAGAAATTTGCATTTGGTGTCCTATCTGAAATGTAAAGTTTTAAATTGCTCTTAGTTATGGAATATTTTACATTTTGGTTCAGTACATCACATAAAGTATCAAAATCTATTCCACGTTGAGCCATTGCATGTTGCACTCGGTCAATTAATATACTCTGTTTGAAAAATTCTTTATTTTCTTCCTTCATTGCAAATCACCTTCTTCGTTTCAGAATGTAACAATATTGTAACACACTTTTAATAAAAACAAAAGTGTAAAATCTCATAAATTTTGTATGATTTTTTTGTATAAAACTGCCAAGCAAATGCTTTTTGCAAAAAAAAAAAACGTTCATATACATATATATCTTGTGTGATTCATAATGTTCTAATTAGATATTTTCATTCATTCTTGAAGCAGTAAAAATAAATAAATACATATAGACTTAATATGTGTTTTTCGGCAATAATAGCAAATTTATAAAGTATTTACAATAAACATTTAAAAACACACAAAGCATCACTCACAAAGGAAGCTCCACTAAAAAGTTCCAAATAGTTTGATAATAAATTCAGATAAGTTTGTAATCAAAACTTAAAGATGAACATGAAACTAAAATATTGAAATATACAAATAGTAATCAAGTGTAATCATAAAAAAATTAGAATCATTTACACATATATCAAATATCCAAACTACAATTAAAGCTAGTATAAACAATGGTACTTTGTCACAAGTTGAGGTTTACAAAATACAAGTAATGTGATATAGTAGCTTAGTATAAGTGTAAAGAGGCAGACAAAAAAGTAATCAAAGATATTGAAAACAACTAAGCAACACCATTAACTGTATTAGAAAACCTTATTCATTGAGGAGCAGAAAATGCCTATATAAAATCAAAAAACAAAATGGGTGTTTAGGTGATATTCATTCTCAGTTGGCGAGTCAATTTCAAGTATTGTGTAAACCTTCATTATGGTGTAGAATAGAAATACACTAAATGGAGGTTTTTAATTATGCCACGAAGAAAAAGAACACCGGAAGAAATTGCACGAAAGACTAACTATTAAAAGTCAAGTCAAAAAATGAAAAAAGTAAAAAAATAATCAGTTCAATATTGTACATTGACAATTGCATGACAAATAGAGCAACTAATGTTGCTCAAGTATTGAAATATTAGGAAAAAGTTTAAGCAATTTGATATAGTTCGCCTGTTTTCTCTAAATGGTAAAGGACTCTTAAGAGTTTCTTTGTAGCATGAGATATGGCAACATTGTAATGCTTGCCTTCAGAACGCTTTTTGGCAAGGTAATCAGCAAACGTCTTGTCCCATCGACAGACATGCTGTGTAGCATTGTAAAGAGCATATCTGAGGTAACGAGAGCCACGTTTCTCCATATGGGCATAACAGTTAGTAAGATGTCCTGATTGATATGTAGATGGTGACATTCCTGAATAGGCAAGTATTTTATCGGGGGATGAAAAATTGCTGAAGTCTCCGATTTCAGCAATTATCATAGCTCCCATATGATAACTTATGCCGGGGATTGAGAGTATGGGCGAATTGATGTCATTCATAATACGCTTAATTTCAAATTCTATCTCGTCAATCTCAGATGATATTATCTGTATCAATTCTATGGTATGTTTCAGTTCCATAGCTTTGGCTGGCATAAATGAACCAATAGAGTTTCTTGCTGTGTCTCTGAAACGTATGGCAGTATCTCTGTTGTAATGACCTTTTGAGGCTTCATTCAAAAGATTTGTAAGTCTTGTCAAATGAGCTTTGGCGATGTGACGAGCTGATGGAAACTCTAAAAGTAAAGCATATATAGACTTCATATGCAAAGTTGGAACGAGCTTTTCAATCTCAGGAAACAGGATATTAACAAGGCGAGCGATTGAGTTTTTTAGCGCAGCACGTTCGCGAACCTTATCAAATCTGTATCTAGTTAATGACTTCAACTCTTCGTTATGATATAATGTGTCTGAGTAGGGCTTTAAGTTCTCATCAGACAACAACATCTTAGCGATTGTATGGGCGTCAACCTTATCGGTTTTGGTCTTTCGTAGAGTTTGACTCTTTCTGAATAGGTTGGTGTGTAGTGGATTGATAACGTAGGTCGGCAAACCTTTATCAAGGAGAAACCCAAGAAGATTGTATGAGTAATGTCCGGTGGCTTCAAGCCCTACTTTTAATTTACTCAAATCATCTGAAACAGATTTAATCTTTGCATAAAGGTCATTAAAGCCTTCCATTGAATTTGAAATAGTGAATGCTTTAAACAGCACTTCGCCGTCAGAATTGCAGATAAAGCAATCATGCTTGTCCTTTGCGACATCAATACCAACTAAAATCATAAAACAATACTCCTTAAAAATATTTTGATACTGTTTAGACCCACAGGGGCTCTTAGCAATTGTAGCCTCGTTCTAAATAAACCGTCATGCGGTATCTAACTGATTAACAAACTGCAAAGAGTCTGTGACTGGAGCCTTTCGTGAACCGTCAAGCGGTAGGAGCGCACAACCAATCCACAGCATCTTAAACAGTATATCATAGTTCTTGGAGAGGAACTCTAAAAACTACTACTTTATTATACGAGGAACGAACAAAAGCACTTATGAAAGAATTGAACATCAAGGATATGGACGATATTCAAGATTTGTTCAAATCTTTTGTTGCGGCTGCCTTAGAGGGCGGTCTTGAAGCAGAGCTTGACGAAGAATTAGGCTATTCCAAGTACGATTATCGCAACAAAGAAACCAATAACAGTCGCAATGGTTACAGTAAAAAGACCATGAAAACCAGTTTTGGAGACATGGATATAGATATTCCTCGTGACCGTAATGGTGATTTTGAGCCTAAGCTTATTCAAAAACATCAAACAACATTGTCGGGAGATATTGAAGAAAAAATCATATCAATGTACGCCAAAGGAATGACTGAAAATGATATAGCAGCACACATTGAAGAAATATATGGACTTGATGTATCTGACAGTACCATAAGTCGTGTTACAGATAAAATTTTGCCGATAGCTAAGGAATGGCAATCACGTCCATTGGAAGAAGTGTATGCAGTTGTATTTATGGATGCAATACATTATCATGTGCGATATGAAGGACGTATAGTAAAAAAGGCTGTGTACATAGCAATAGGTATAAATTTAGATGGCAGAAAAGATGTTCTTGGCATGTGGGTTGGTGAAAACGAGAGTGCAAAATTCTGGCTTTCTGTCTTAAACGGATTAAAAAATCGAGGAGTAAATGATATTTTAATTGCTTGTATTGACGGACTAAGCGGATTTACCAATGCGATTGAAGCAGTCTTTCCTCAAACAGAAATACAGCAATGCATAATCCATCAAATCCGTAATACAACAAAATATGTGTCATACAAAGATATTAAAGCACTTATGGCAGATTTAAAGCGTGTTTATGCAGCTATTGATGAGGATACCGCATTACAAGAATTAGACCGATTTGATGAAATATGGGGTGGAAAATACCCTAAAATCGCCGATAACTGGAGAGATAAATGGGTTCATTTATCTACATATTTCAAGTATCCTCAAGCAGTGCGTACACTTATCTATACAACCAATACGATAGAAGGATTCAATCGTCAACTTAGAAAAGTGACTAAAAACAAGGGGGTTTTTCCTACAGATGATAGCTTGTTTAAGATGCTGTACCTTGCAATGATGGACATCACGAAAAAATGGACAGGTCGACGTCGTGATTGGGGCGAGATTCATTCTCAGTTGGAGATATTCTTCGCTGATAGAATCAGCTATTGACAATTGCTGATTTTTCTGATAACGTAAAAGCGGACGGAATTTAATTCCGTCCACTTAAATAAATTTTTCTGCACTATTTTGTATTTACACAAAACTTGAAGAATACTCCTTTTACCAGTGCCAACCAGTCTCCAGAGCAAACAGCCTATATGATTTCATTTCATCCCAGTTATCAACATAGTTTTTGGTTCGATATATTACCGAATCTGACATATCTGCGTTCATTCTTATTCTTTTTTATTATTTTTGCTACTCGATAAGTGTCATTCTTCGCACAAATTTACTATATGAAACATATGACTAATCTAGTAGCCTACTTAAATTTGTCTAACTCTTTTTTACTAACTCGTACACTTATTGATACTAATTTTTTCACTCAATCACACCTCCCAATACTGTATAAAATAAAACATCCGTGCACAAATGTCAATACATTGTTGCACGAATATTTGTTCTGTATTCATTTTTTCTTTTGTTATATAATCCTATGACATGCTATAAAATTATCATTAAAATTTAGATAATCTTTGTTCGATATATAGCATCCAAAATATTACTCAGCTCATCCTAATCTTTTCTTCCGATGTGATCTTATTTGCTCGTGTCACAATGTACTTATTTCCTTCAAATTACATCTTTGCACTGGCAAATTATATTTCTTATACTTATATCCAATGTACCCAGCGAAACTATTTTCGTGTGTAGAAATTAAGAATTGAACATTGGGGAACTCTGTTCTTATTAATTCCACAAACGAAACTATATTCAAATCATCCATGCACTGAACCGGATCATCAATTAGCATTATATTCAATCCAGCATCTATAAATATCTTATGTAATGCTAACGAAAATGCAAGCAAAATACCAGATAATTGTCCTGAACTCATAGTGTATAAAATATCATGTTCCTCATTAGGTGTTGTAAATCTGATAGAATTTAATTCTTCTTTACCATTCTTATCTCGAATTAATATGCCCTGTCCGCCTTGATACGATTGTAAAATTCTTGCACTATAAATATAAAAAGGTATTTCAACCTGTGAAATGATATTGCCTTGATATTTATCAATACTGGCTTTCCAATCTTTCATGTATTGATTAAGTTTTTTACTAATTTCACCTTCAATACATTCTTTTTTCCTCTTTAAGTTCTCTATCTTTTTGCTTTTATCTCTTTCTTGTATAATAAATTTATATTTTAAAAACTCAGCTTTCTGTACTATATCCCCTTCCTTCAACTCTGCCACCTCTTCTATTGACAAAAAATATTCCTTTAAAAGACTATCAAATTGGTACTCATTCTTTTTTTGATAATATTCTTCTGGTAATACACATATTTCATTTTTTATAACATTCTGAATCTGCTGAATATTCTTTTCCATATTATTTACAGAAAACTCATCCGTTAAAGAAATCTCAAACATATTATCTTTTAGAAATTTTTCTATGTATTTGTATTTCTGTACAATATCACTTTCATCGAATTCCATAAAAGCACTAAGCAACACATTACTCTCTAAATCAGAAATTAAAACTTCAGCGTCACCCCACACATTTTGCAGAAAAGTTTCACTAATAGTATCTACTATCTCCTTCATTTGCTTTCCTGTCGTTCCAAGAAGAGAATTTACATCATTAGTTGTTTTTTCAATATTATTTAATAACTGCTCTTTTTCCTGCCAAACATAACCACAATATGGGCATTTTCCATCCTCAAATATATTCTCCTCTTCTGAAGTTTTCATCAACTGCTCACGAATTCTAATCATCTCATTTATAGATTGTTGTGTCTGTTGAACATTCTTTTCAATTTTTCGATACTCTAAAACTTTTTGAACCAATTTATCACAAACATCTGCTTTATCAACATATTTTCCTATTTGCTGATATTCAATATTTATGTAATCTAAGTCCTTTATTTTTTTACTTTCCTTCTTTAGAAACAGAAGTTTCTTCTTGCTTTCAATATACTTTTCAATATCATCTTGTATATATCGCATAATAATATACGCTTTTAATTGAGTTTCTAACATGGCATTATTTAATAAATCATTATACTTACTATTTTTTAAATCATTTCGTAACTGTTCTTGATTTAATACAATTTCTTTAACACCATCTAAAATATGTAGAGTATGCTCCAAGGATTTGGGGGAAGAAATAATCGGCTCCTCAACATCCCATACAACATCCTTCTTAAGCAATTTTCTATATTTCACTTGTGCTCCTGATTCATTTTCAAAATCAGCATATAGACTCTCCTGCAATTCTGCTATCTGTTTTTCTAAATATTTAACTAAATCACTTATTTTCTTTTTAGCCGATTGTATACTCTTAAGTTTCTGATTTTCATCATCAATCTGGAACAATGAATTAATACTTCCCATTCTACCTGTTTCATTATTCTTGAAATAAGCAAGCCTATCCTCTTGCTGAATATAATATAACAACGTATACAAAGTCTGTGAAGTTTTTCCGAAAAGTTCTGTTTGCATCTTTTTCAATTCTTCTAATGGCACTAAATATTCATCTGAATATTCTATATCATCAAAATTATAAACAAGATAAGTTTTTGTTATTTCTTTCAATTTTTTTGGGTTATTATCAATAGAACTATTACACTCCTTATGTCCCTCTATTTTCTTTACTAAAACAAATATTTTATCATTTTTGCAAAACTCCGCTTTAATAATTACATCTTTTTTATAATCTTTTGCAAAAAACACCTTCTGATATTTATATTTTCCATCTAAGACCTCACAGGTTGTTACTCGTTTTATATCACCCGTAATCAAAAATTCTACGGCATCAAATAAGCTTGTTTTTCCATATCCATTTGGTCCATCAAATATATTCAATCCATTTTTTAAATCCAGCGTAAAATTTTCAAACAACTTGTAATTATCTAAGAAAATTTTGTTTATAACTATTGTGCTATTCATTATTTTCCTCCAAACCGACGAAACCCCAATCTTCTAATACCTTGTTCACTAACTGCTCCATGTTCTCTTGCGGACTATTCAAAGTTTCAATAATGTTATCCAACCGATCTAATTCATCATCATTACATTTTTTAATATCTAGCATATACTCTGATACACTCTTTATCTCCCCATTAGTTTCAAAATTTATTGGAATAATAGGGATTTTAATAAATAATTCCGAAACCAATTTATATATTTTTTCATTATCACCATTCTTTTTAAACTTACTAAAATTTTCGGTATCAAAAATATATGTTTGAATTAATTCGTTGATTGTCCAGTTATGTTGCTTACGTAATTTTTTAAACTCATCTGACTGTGCCTCACTGTATGCAAATACATATTTCTTAAAATAGAAAGGATCATCCTCTATCTTTACCTTTAATTCGTCCAATTTATTTGATTTAATATCTCTTTTAACACAGTAGATTAGCGATGTATTTTTATCCATATCCGGAACATATATATCATTTTCTCTAAAATAATTAGCAATTTCAATTACCAAATCTTTATAGTTGTCCTGTGCAACCAATTGTGATTCTAAAATTTGTAACACAATAAATATCTGACTTTCAACTTCTCTATGTTTAAATATATTCAGATTATACACTTTTTCCTCAAACGTAATTTCTGTTTGAACTACATTTTCATATGCACAATCAAACATTATTTCTTTAATAACATTAATCATTTTCTATTCCTCCATCAATGTCTACAATTGCATCTTCTAAAGGTTCCATCTTAATATTTTTACAATGATATATGTGTTCCTCTTCAATTTCGAATTCCTTTAAAAAATCACCTGCTCCATCATAAATTGAATCTGTTTCCAAATCTCTACTTATCAGACAATTAACATCCATTAATATCTCATATAAATTTGGATTAGCCACAATTTCTCCACATGCACGCATTAATGCTTTTTTACTTCCATCACGATTTCCTACTGTTGTCAACAAATTTAATGTCTTGTTTTTCCCCACATACGAAATATAATCTCTATCTTTTTCAAATGTAGAATTTATATCACGCAATCCCTTAAAAAACGGATTTTTGTATCTATCAATAATACAGTATTCAGCCCAATTCATTTCGTCTATTTTCTTTAAAACATTCGGATTGATTGTATGTATTAAATCTCTGATTTTATCCTCACTCATTCTTGAAATATGTTCATAAAATGCACTCACTTCACACTGCTTACAAAACATTACTCTTTCTTCTTCAGAGTCCCATTCATCTAAACAGTACTCATGATATTCCCCACACATCATTAGCAGTTTATTTTTAATATTGTATAAATAGTATTCTTCACATCTTTTTATCGAATCATCACTATCAAGCACCTTTCTAATCCGATTAAATCCTATTCTCCGCTCTGCGGTTTTATTATACTGAATATGTCTTTGCGTAATATGCTTGTCTATTAATCCTTGTAAACATAAAAAGATCATTTCACAAAAATTTTGATCAGTACATTTCCATCCTTCAGCCCCAGTATTTCTCCAGTAGCTATTGATTTCTACCTTAATTAAATCATTAATTTCAGCCAATTCACAGTATACATTGCCATTAGAATAGGAATACACTTCTAATTTTTTTATATCTTCATCTTGTATATTTTGGCTCGTCAACATTTGTGCTTGCAAATCCGACAATATCCTGTCCAAAATATTATCAACATTATGAACATTAATTTTTCTATACTCAAAATATTTTTCGTTGTACTCTTTAATTAATTTATTGACTTCTGATTTTCTGCCTGATTTATATATTTTTTCTACTTCATCTTTTTTTTTCGGATTACTTTTATAAGAAATAATTATATTTTGCAATGCCTTTATATGACTACACTTCAATATCAATTCCTTAACTTTATCATTCCATTCATTTTCATCATAGTTTATTGACTTACACACATGCAAATACGCATACTCAATAGTTTTGTGATTAACAATCTTGTAATATAGTTTTACCAAGGCATCTTCGTAATCAGTAATGTTGTGCTTATCTTTGGCTTTCACCTGATGAATAGTCTTGTATTGAACACCGTCATTATCTTTATACAATATCGAAAAATCTTCCAGCCATTCTAATTCTATACTATATTTCTCTATTTCATCAACTTTCCCGATAGAAATCAATTCATTTATTTTCTTTAATACCACAAATAAGGCTATTTTACCTTGATAATTATAGCCACTCCAACTATTTGTTGCATCCCAATTCTCATTTTCCAATTTAGTATTAATACACATTCTACCCCTTCTTTCATTGCAAAATAACCTATATTCAATTATACTAAATCCATATATATATAAATAAATTCTGTTTTTTCAATTAACCCCAATGTTTATTTTGCACAAACAAAGAAGCTTTCTTTTTCCCATATACTTTCTTCTTTAATTTTGTCCTATTGCAACCATTGTATCGTCTGTGCTAGTTCACTTTAATATTCATCAACCCTTTTGTATGAAACATTCATGTTATTATTAGGATAAAGATTAACTATAGAAATTAACTCTTTATATACGTTGTTTAAATTTTTTCTTTTTGCTGAATTTATAAATTAGTTTTGAATCTTTTAACAAGTGCATTTGTAATAAGAGTAATTATACTTACTAATAAAGTTCCTCCTGCACTAGCTAAAGCTGTTATTATCGTATCTGACATAAAAACACTTCCTACTCATATTTCTTCTATAATATATCTGACATATAATTTTTATATCTCTTATTTAATTTATTATAGTCCTAATTTTTAGTAAATGCAAGATGTTTTTACATTTTTCTACAAAATATTATTTTATTATATCATATTTTTAATGGTAACACGTTCTTTTTACTTTATATTAGCTATAAAAGTTTTAATTATTTATTAAATAGTTTGAATATTTTAATTATATACTTCAACCATAGCCTTTATGGGTTCAAAAAGATGACAATGTGCAATCAATATGTCGTTATGAATTCGATAAAAAGAAATATGATAAACAATCTAAACATACTACCTTAATTTTGTATTATCTTTCAAGTTTTCATATGCACCGATTAGGCTAATGGATAAATTTAATACAATTAACCGAAATATTTTGTTTTTATGCGGTGTTTCGTGTATAATAGATAGTGTATAAATTTGATACAATTTCATTGTTCAGTAGGCTAAACTAATATTTTTACAGAAAAATCACATGTTTTAAGATGTTATTATGGAACCGAAAAAAGTTAGAATTATAAAAGAAAAACCTGTTCTCCCTACCCTATACAAAAATGTAGGAATATATTGTCGAGTGAGCAGTAACACTCAAGAACAGTTAAATAGTATGGCTGCTCAAGTATCATTTTTGTTCAGCTATTAAGCAGACGTCTTGACTGGCGCTTTGTTGACATATATCTTGACTTTAAAAGCGGAGAGTCCAAAAATAACCATTTAGGCTTTAAGCGCATGATTGAAGATGCCAGAAATAAAAAGCTTGATATAATTATGACAAAAAGCATCAGCCGCTTTGGACGAAACACCTTAGATACTATTCAAACTCTCAGAGAATTAAAAGACCTTGATGTGACCGTCATATTTGACCAAGAGCACCTTGATACTTCCAAGGAAGATTCAGAAATGATATTAACAACATTGGCTGCCTTTGCTGAAGAAGAAAATAAAAATCGCAGAGATAACCAAAATTGGGCTATAAAGAAAAGACTGAAAGATGGCACTTCTGAAATATACTCCAGAGCATGTTTTGGATACACAAAATCTGACATCGGAGAACTGACCATAGATCGCAAGCAAGCAGAAATCGTTCAAAATATATTTACTATGTATCTTTCCGGCATGAGCATCTTAGGCATTGTTAAAGAACTTGAAAGACAAGGCATCAAATCTCCCACTGGCAAAGATAAATGGTGCAAACGAACCATCGACACAATGCTCAGCAACGAAAAATACATCGGTAATGCCCTTGTCTTTAAAACCTACAGTATCTATACTCCCAAGCATGAGAGAGTTCAAAATAATGACCATTCTCATGAGCAGTTCCTTCTGAATGATGATCATCTCCCCATCATTTCAAAGGAGGTGTTCGACGCTGTGCAGGAAGAAAAGGCTCGCCGTAGCAATATTGTCACAGATGAATCCGGTAAGCACAGAAAAGATACTCGATATAGTTCTAAAGATAAATAACTTTTACAGTTTATCAAGATTTACCCATCCCCTGTTACTTAATATTTCTCCATTTCGCAGTATCAGCACGTTGCCTACTATCCTTAAGTAATTTTGCTGCTTTTATAAAATCTTCCTCTATTAAAATATTTTCTTTAGAAATTACAAAATCACACTTTTCATCAAACAACTCTTTTATATTGACAGTTCTTCTAATGGAATTATATGCAGCTTCAGATGCAACAAAAGCTATTTCCGCTCCCGAACTACCCACTAAATATTTATCAACAAATACATCTTTATTAAAATGTTTGTCTACAGGCATTTTTTCAGTATGTATTCTAAAAATTGCCTTACACCCCTCTGGAGATGGTCTTTGTATCTCTATAACATAATCAAAACGTCCTGGTCTTTTGATTGCTTCATCAATCATATCAATTCTATTTGTCGAAGCAATCGCACAGATTTGATTGTTTTCATCAATGCCATCCATCAAAGTCAAAAGCTGATTTACAACTGTTGCCATGTGGGGATTGCCATCGGAATCTCTAGTTGATGATATTGAATCGAATTCATCAAAATATATAACAGCTGGACTATGATGTTTTGCTTCATCAAATATCTTTCTCAAATTTTCTTCCGATTGACCAATATATTTATTTAGTATTTCCGGACCATTAATAGAAACAAAATGTGCTTTTATCTCGTTTGCTATTGCCTTAGCAATAAGAGTCTTACCGCACCCCGGAGGACCATATAACAAAATTCCTTTATGTGGCTTAATATGATAATGTGAAAAAAGTTCAGGTGCAATTAGAGGTAATTCTATGACCTCTCTTACTTGCTGAACAATACTATCTATACCGCCTATATCGTCAAAAGTTGTAGATGGAATATTCTTTTCTTCCTCAGTTGTTTCGTTATTTTCATCATTGTTTCCATCAAGAGATATAGAGAATCCACCTCTAAATGAAGAGTATTGTTCCTTAGGCTTTATACCTATAATTTCGGTTTGTTGCATCCCCATAGGAGCTTCTCTGTATTTATATTCCCATTCTCCATCCTCAGTAACATCTATTTTATCAGGTAAGTTCTCTACGGTCTTTTCAATTTTATCTATTTGAAAATGTTTACATAAATTCAAATTCTTTGTTGTAGTTTCACTAGTAAGGATTTGCATTATGCGTTCTTTATCAACAATCCAAATATCTCCTTCAAAATGACCTATATCATACCAACACAGCGTTGATCGATACGAATAATACCCCTTCCTAAGAGATATAGACGATAACGAATTGCATCCCCAACCAGCTCCCGAATAACAAAACTCATCAGATAATATTTCATTTTCATAACTTTTTTCACAATTTAAGATTGTAAACAGATTATCAATATCACTAATTGTAGTTTCTTTTTCATCTATGTAATATTCCGTTTTAGACCAATTTTTAATTGTGAGCATAATATGTTTTAATTCAAAAAAATGCTCTTTCAGTTCTTCAAATGTTAGAGTTAATATATTTTCTGATTTATTCTGAATAAAGTTTTCAAATATCCCACAATTTGTACAAACCGAATCATAAAACTTTGATGAAGATTTGTAAAATACAATTTTAATTATCATAGTTTTCCCCCCCTTTGTTTCTACACTACAATGATCATTCTTATGAGCAATTCCTTCTAAAAGACGGGCATATCCCCATTATTTCAAAAGAAATATTCGATGCCGTACAGGAAGAAAATGCTCGACGCAGCAATGTTGCCACGGATAAATCCGGCAAGCGCAGAAAAGATACTCGGTATAGTTCTAAAAATAATACTGAAATTTAATTTAGTCTCATTCTAAGATATTGCTTGCGGTATAAATTCAATAGTTTTATGCAATCCGCCTGTCCTTTTAATTAACTCCTCCTGACCAATTATTTGTATCAAGTTTTTAATCAATCTTCCAAGAGTTCTTTTGTCTTCCTCATTTTCTCGATAATAAAATATTTTTGTTTGTACATTATCGTTACAAATAAATAGTCGCAATACATCTCTATCTGTAATATCTAATGAGTGACCAAAAATATACAAGTTATGTTTAGGAATCTTTTCTTTAGCAAATACCAAATAAATATGCTTCATTACTGAATAATGGCTGTTTCTATACGATTCTAACATATTATTTTTGTTTTCTATATAGTTTGCATATTCATCTCTAATCCTGTCTATCCAATTTAAATAATCATTGTCGGTAGATTTATATACTCTTTGATAGAATTTTTTAAATACCAAAAACTCTAATTCTGAATCCTTTCTTTCGTCATTTAAATACTCATCAATACCCAACACTAAATTGCTGGTTTTTACATTCTTATTTATATTGGCCTTTCCATGTATATAATCATATTTAATCTTCTTTTCTTTGCCATATATCTTTTCATATGTATCAGAATAATTGAATGATAATACATGATCAGGATTCAAATTCTCTATATCTGTACTTCTCTTGCTAACTATAATTCCTCCAACAAATTCAGCAATATAAATTTCCAATGCACGTGTCAACATATTTAACTCTGTATATAAGTATTTCGTAAATACATCTATTTGGGATGAACTCCCATATGCATTTTGCAGCGACCCCTTTGAACATTTTAATATATTCATTAGCATTTGGGATTCATACTTCTCAACATTTCTTACAGAACCGCCTGCTTGAACTTGAAATCTTGCAGAATCTAACGCTTGAATAACCTTTGATATTTCCAATTCAAAATCTATCCAGTTCTCACCTATATTAGAAGATGCATTCAAAAAATATTCAAACCAAACATTATGTTTAATGCAAGTATACATTTCATCTAATGCTTTGTTTGAAGTTGTAACCTCTGTATCATATGTTCCATCTTCATTAACTCTTTTCGTGTATTTTCTGTTTTCAAAAGCTTTTAACAAAATTTCCTTAATATATGTATTGACTTCCCAATTATCAAGATTTTTTTGTTTATATTCACATAATAATATGTCGTCATAAAAAGTATAAATTCTTCTTGCTTTGTCACAAAAATCAAGAAAATCCTTATAATGAGTTGGCAAATCATGTTCTAAATCAAACCCATTTCCAATCAATAATATTTCCATTTCTATTCATTCTCTCGTGTCTTAATAAAATTCCATTGTCGTAGAATCCCTGTCACAACCATCCAATCCATAATCAAACTATTCTCTATCTACCAGATAAAATTTCTAGTATTAATGCAACTATTAATAATAATCCTTCATTATCATTACAAATACCAAACTTTCTTCTTTCATTTCCTTGTATATATCCACTATATACTGCAAACGCTTGATTCCAATCCTCCAAATTATATGGGCAATCATCATCAAATGTATTAAACATATTATCTTTGTACTTTTCTCTAATATATTGAATTAAATCCCCATCATCAATATGTTGTTCAACTTGCTCTATCATTTCTGACTTACCTTGAGAAATAAGTGCAATTATCTCTAAGCCAAATAATTGTAATCGTTCCGTGCCATTAAACATTTTATTCATAATACATATCTCCTTAATTTCTATATTTTAATCGGATATTATTTTTTATAAAAATATATAGGATATTATATCATATTTTAGCTAAAATTGCAATTAGTAAGTCCTACAAAACTTTTTTAACAAGCAAATCCAACCGATTAAAATCAGTCAAATAGCATGTTAAGGGATACACTTTTAACCGATTATCTCTAAGGGGGCTGGATCAATTTAGCCTACTCAAAATTTCACCAAAAGTAGTCTAAAATTTTTCTCTAAAAACGCAAAAAGGCTTGAAATCAAACCTTTTTCATTGTATCAAGTTTAAAACCTTGACTTGTGCAAGCCCGAGTCCGACTCCAACATTAAATCCTACTGCAAGTCCGACCGCAACCGCAACTCCAAGTCCGACGGCAAGTCCTAATACCGAAATTGACTGTAATATCAATGGTGAAAATCTATCTGTTACACTTAAAAACAGCACTTTAGGTGAAATTATTTTGGTTGCAGAGTTTGATACAAACGGTAAATTCCTACGTTGTACTACTAATTTACCATAGGAGAATATAAGTATTCCGTTGCTTTCTACAACCAATACCGCAAAAATTATGTGGTGGGATTCTCTAAAAAATCTCATCCCACTTACTGACGCAAAAACTGTAACAAGATAGTTTAAATTTTTATTAACTTTATTAGATTAATCTGATAGTTTATAATGAAATGGCAGTTGAAATGATAGAGCTAAGGTTTTAGCAAAACTCTAAGTATTCAACTGTCGTTTCATTATTTCTCGGTAAGCCATATTCTACTAACCACTCGCAAGTGTATTAATATTCTTACAAGATGTATATGTTTGTAAAACTGTCTGTTACCTAATATCTTTTTCTTATCCCCCGCATTACTCATCCTCATTCACATCAAATTCGTCCATAATCAACTGCTCAATATAGTTTTCAAACTTTGTTCTTACAATCAAATATCTGTTTCCCATGTAGAAAGCGAATCTTCCTTCATTGTTTTCTGCCATCCGTCTGAGTTTTTTTACTCCGATATTGAAATAAGCAGAAGCCTCATATATTGTCAACATATATTTTTCGCTTATTGGAATGTTATTTTTAATGCTACTGATATCTTTTTGATTAGCCATATTACTGCCTCCCTATATAATCTTAGTTTTTCTCCTATTTCATGTACGATAACCTTTTGTTATTACATATATAACTCTAAACTTAGAAAAAAGCAACTAATATCGGCAAATAAAGAGCACTTATATCGTAGAAGTTTTGTTGAAAAGATTCTCGAAATTTGTACGATTTATGATTTATCAATTACCGCCGCAATGTCAGAACATTATAATACGAGTTCAGCATTATTAGACATTTTATTTTTCATGTGTAAATCGACCAACTTTATATACCTCTACACACAAAAGAAGATTTGTAATAGCTAAAGCGGTTCCATTAATACCTTTATTTCTACTAATGCGTTCAATTTGCGATTTAAAAATTCCTATAAAATGACCAAAATCAAGTATAAAATAAATTTATATGATTGACTTTTTATTTCTGGTTTTGTTCTCTCCAATATATCTCTTCATTTCATCAGCTTAGTTGTATGTATTGCATTTTGTTGTAAATTATGTATTTAGCAAGCATACAGTTGCATTCGTTTACTATACTCTCCCCTACATTCAGTGTCACTTATTATATGCCCTCACAAAATTGTCACACTTTTAATTTGTCGATAATACGAAATATCTTGTAAAAAATCATTAAATAATGTATAATAATATTATTTAATATTACAGATTAGAACGGTAGGTACAGTTGTGCATATTATTGGAAAAATAGACATTGAAATATATCGATGCGTGACAGCTGATATACAGACAAGCGATGTTATCATAACACAACAACAGATTGAGCATATACAAGAACGTCACCCTAACGATTACGAACGATATTTTAAATATGTAAATGAAATATTGGAAAGTCCTGATTATATACTTGAGGCTAACAAACCAAACACGGCATTTATTTTAAAACACATTTGTGATAACGGTAAGAATTATCAACTTATATTGCGATTAAAAACATCACAAGACCCTATTGGTTATAAAAACTCTGTTATAACCTTTCTTAAAGTTGATGATAAAAGATATAATCGTTATCTTCGTACTAAAAAAATTCTTTACAAAAATGAATAAAAGTGCTATAATATTAGTAGGATAAGATAAGGTTATTTGAGGTGGACAATTTCGTGGCATCCACACGCCGATGGTAACGACAGGGGTAACCCGAGAGATGCAGGAGAACGCCACGCCTGCCAAATAACTATTCTTTAGAGAACCGCCTTGAATTTCAAGGCGGTTTTTGCTTTAATGACGGGAATTACAAAAATGACAGTTTTGAAAAAATAATAAACTTATTTGTGTTGTATGTTTTATCTATTCATTAAGTAATTCATACAAATTCACACGGAAACCTATTGCATTTAATGAAATATAATCTGAGCATTCATCAATAAGCGCAGATAAATCATTAGTGGTTTAGATGTCTTAGTCATATTGTGTAATACTCAATTCGAGAGTGTGAGAAAAAGTCTGTAAAAAAGAATCCTTCTATGATAGAATATAAATA
>OLOD01000551.1_pt1 | contig 29367 bp, 24 predicted proteins | sample 1671921 | NCBI WGS metagenome assembly OLOD01 (sample SAMEA3136626, study PRJEB25190) | human gut metagenome | biome: human gut; feature: human-associated habitat; material: faeces | place: Austria | collected 2013
CCAAGTTTTTTAATACCACCCATACAACAATTTACAGGTTCACAAAAAACAGCAAGATCATCTGGCAAAGAAGCAGGTACTTTTGTTGCACAACTAGCTGGGAATACACAATATTGTGCAAAGACACCATCGTCATCTACACCCTTACCATTCATATTCAAACATGTATTATAGTGGCCTGTTTGACATTCTTCACAATGTCCACAAGGAACATTGTTATCAATAACAACACGATCTCCAATATCATAACCCTTAACATCAGGTCCTTTATCTACAATTGTTCCTACCATTTCATGACCAAGAATAATTCCTTTCTTTGCATCAACTCCTGGTGGTGTAGATAAAATGTGAACATCTGTTCCACAAATAGAACAAGCATCTACTCTTAATAATAAGTCTGTACTCTTTTCTACTTTAGGAACAGGTACTTGTTTTACACTAAACTTTCCAACATCTTCATAAATAATCGCTTTCATTGTTTCCATATTATATCCCTCCTATGTGTGCGCACACACCATGCATGTGCTCGTGCACATTTCTTAAATTAATCATAATACTTTTAGACAATATATGCAAGTGCTTACATAAAAAAATAATGTATGAGAAGTACCCTCTATACATTATTTTTTTCTTTCCATTTCATAACAACATCTTTTCCATGATGTGCTAACCCTATATAAATAACTTTTCCAGTTAATTCAAAATCGTATTTTCTATCTTTGATTTGTTGAATAGCCTCATTAGCTAGATTTTCAAGAATTTTTTCACTATTCTTTTTATCCTCTTTGAAATATTTAAATTCTAAAATAAAAGATGTTTTATTTTTATCTTTTGCTTTTAAAATGATATCATTTCTGCCTTTTCCAACTTCTCGATTACTTATAACATCATATTGCGAAGAATAACATAAACACATTCCTAACATCATCATATGATAACTGTTTTCACTCATTAAATCATGATAGCTAGGTATCATCAAAATACTTTGATATTGTTCAAGAAATGCTTCTGGTTTTTCTTCTATCAATTCACTTACGACACTGAATAATTTTCCATTTTTTAATCCTAATTGATATTCCGTTAAATTAATAAATTCTTTTCTTACTTCAGCATTTGGAATCATAATACAATATCTATCGTTATAACGATCTATGATTTGTTTAACTGTTAAATAACCTGCATTGACAAATAGTCCCCATAATGTTGAATTATCGGCCTCCTCATAAAAACTTGTTTGCATACTGACTATTGTTTCAATTTGACCATTAGTTATTAATTTTTCATATTCATTTTTAAAATCATCATCTGATTTTGTTATAGCATCTTTAATCATAACATTAGCACTCGTATTGACCCAATAAGGTATGAGTTCTTGCCTTTTAGCATAATTTAAAATTGACCAAGGATTATAAATTTCAATATTTCCCATCTTATAACCATCATACATTTCTCTAACTTTATCATCTAGTTTTAAATGATAATATTCTAATATTTGTTGAGTTTCTTCATTATCAAAACCAAAGAAATTATTATATCCATTATCTAATACAGTATAAACATCTAAATTGTTTAAATCACTAAAAATATTTTCCTTAGCAACTCTTTGAATTCCTGTAAGCATTGCATATTTTAAACTATTTGATGTTTTAAGTGAATTATGAAGTAAACCTGAAAGTCCTGATTTTACTTCATCATAGAAACCACCTGTATGAGCTTCAATAAACGGTGTATCATATTCATCTATAAAAACCATAACTTCTTTATGGTAATAATCTTGTAATCTTTCCATTAAAAAACCAATAGCATCATTTATTCCTGCTAAACTATGATATTTAGCTAATGCATTATAAAGATCATTATACTTATTTTTTTTAAAACCTTTTAAATTGTTAAATATATATTCATATTTATCCCATTGATTTTGTATTTGAGTTTTAATTGTTGAAACTACTGTTTCCTTATCTCTTTTTGCATTTGCAAAAGAAATGAAGATTGTTGGATATTGATTGATTTCTTTAGCATAAGGTGTATCCATGATTTTAGTACCTTTAAAGATTTCTTTTGAATCTTTTGTAATATCAAAGAATTCTGCCATCATAGACATATTAATAGTTTTTCCAAATCTTCGAGGACGTGTAATTAATGTTACTTGACTTTTTCTTTCTAAAAAGTCTTTAATCATTAATGTTTTATCAACATAGTAATAGTCATTTTGGCGTAACTTTCTATAATCAGATATTCCTATTGGTATTGCCTTCATTCCCATCACCCTTTCGTTTTTATTATAAACTATTTATAATTTGTTTGCTATAAGTATGTTCAGTTCACTATCATACAAATCAATTCAAAATAAAAATACTGTTATAAATCTATTTAACTAATTTATAGCAGTATTTTTAAGAAAAATTCAATAAATAAAGAAATCACTCTAAATTATACTTATTATAAATATGAATAGGAAGATATGTTTTCCCTTTTGGAAGTTCTATACCATAAATCAAATGTTCGCATACTTTATGTACACATTCATAGCTTTGCATATAAGCACTTTGATCAATGATATAAGTAACTTTTCCCTTTTTCAATGCTTCTTTATTTTGTGGCATTAAGTCAAATCCTAAAATATTAATATCATCATAACCCGCTTGTGTGACAACTTCTCCAGCGTTTGCAAGCCACGAATCTACCATGACAATTGTTTTATATTTTTTCTTTGAAATTGCATCTTTTAAAAGTCTATTTGATATATCTAGTTCATCTTTTGTATAAATGACATCACTTAGTAAAATCTCTGGATAGTGTTTCATGATATCAAGAAATCCTTTAACTCTTTGTGATTGTGAATGTACTGTTTTTGAACCAGAAAGAATCAACACATTTTCTCCTGGTCTTGTCAAATCACTTGTTAATCCTGCAAGACAAGTCCCTGCTTTATAATCATCAATTCCAATAAAGCCAATTCTATGAGAATCTTCTAAATCAATATTTAAAGTCATCACAGGAATTTTTTTTACAATTTGATTTACTTTTTCAATAATTCGTGGTGTTTGTAATCCTGCTATAATTAAAGCATTTACTTTACTTTCTAATTCATCAAGTACATTTAAATATTCATCTTCATCCACACCCTTAATATGTCTAAAATCAACTGAAATTGGATAATCTCTAAATTGAGACATTGCTTCTTTCATCCCTGAATGAATCAACTGAAAGAAAGGATTTCCTTTTTCAATCATAATCATTCCTATTGTAAGTGGTGTTTTAGAAACAGCCAATGCTCTTCCTAACATATTTGGATGATAATCATTTTCTTCCATAATATCACGTATTTTCTTTTCTACTTCAGGAGCAACTCGTCCACGTTGATGAATAACACGATCAACAGTACCTCTTGAAACACCTGCAAGTTTAGCGATTTGTGTAATTGTAATACTCATAAATACACTCCTTTAGTAGTCATTATACTTCATTTTATAGAAAAATACATCTATGAAATGCGACATAACATTTAATATCTAATAATATACTCTTTATTAGTTTATATCTAGACTTTAAATCTTTCATTAATTTATATACTCTGAGCTTTTTTACGATTATAACAGCAAAGAAATGACAAAAAGTAAATTTTGAGAACATTTTGAAAATATTTTTAGTGAAAAAGTGCCCATAAAATGAGCACTTTTAACCGTTTTTATTATTCAAACTCGGTTCCTGGTAATTTGTTTTCTATCTTTTTCACAGTTTTTCATGTATATTTCTCTCTCATTTATATCATATATCTCTATTATTTCACAAATCTTGATTATTTGTACTCATTTTGTACTCGCCATGAGTACTCTTTGAGTACAAATTATAGAACTTTGAAATTATTGTTAATCGTCACGATAAAAAATTGACTTTTATAATTCAATTTCATCCAGTTTGGATTGTATATATTCTTTTGTTTCAGCGCAAATCGTTATCCATATATCTTCAGGCAATTCTTGAAAATTATAATATTTACCCATAAATCCGTGATCATAATTATATATTTCAGATTGTACAAAACCACTTTTTGCTCTATCATCATTACAATCAACAGCTAAATGATAAACCTTATGTATTGTTTCCATATAACTATCAATATCATTCAATTGATATTTCAAGTAAAAATCTCTAGCTGCATTTTTTGCGTTTTCAATATCTGAAAATTGAAAACAACCACCAATTTCACCTGATACTTTATCTTTAAATTTTGGAGCATTTAAAGAAATATCTGCAAATTTTTCGCATAGAGTGAAGAACTCAATCTTTACTTCATCGCTTATTAAAATATTTTTAAGTTCTTCACTTATGACACATTCGTCTTTAACATACAAATAAAACTATTTCATAGCGTCAGTTACTTTAGACATTATATCTTTCTCCTATAGTTGCACTCTATTTTTTGCATTACACTAAACTAATATTAAGACAATATCCTTCATTTTAATTAATAAAATGAACAAGCTAGCTAATATATTTTTCTTTTGCTTCTTTAAATTCATTCGCAACTTCTAATCTTAATCCTTGTACCTTAGAAATAAAATCTTTGATTTTATGATAAACAGATTCATAAATGATTTTTTCAACATCATTATGTATTACGGTACTAGAATCAATCGGATCAATCTCATATTCTTGTTCTAAATAAATCATGTCTAATATTTTTAATAAATCATCCTTCCCAATATCTGATATAGGTTTATCTGTAGTACCATCTGTACTAAAATAGCATCTACCATTAACTATTTTTAATACTTTCATAAACAATTTTCCTTTCTTTATATGCATCTTCTCCTGCTTCCATTACATTCATAACATAATCATAAGTATTAATCATTTCACCATCTTTAGTTTTTAAATATTTTGTCCCAAAGTCTCCTGTATATACTTTATAAATATCATTTCCACATGCTTCAGTATATATAATTTTATTCGGTTTAAGTAATACTCCTAAAGTATTATTATGAGTGCTTAGAAAAACAGTTGTTTTATTTGCAATTCTTTTAATAATATCGATAATGTAATCTTTAATAAATGGATTATCAAATGAAGCTTCTGGTTCATCTAAAAGCAATATATCAAAATTATCTGCTTCTTTTAGTTCATGTAATAAATTATATTCCGCTCTCTCTCCTCCAGATAGTTCAACATTTCTTTCATTTAGAACGGATATTTTAAAATTAACTATTCCTTTATAAATCATGCCTTTATCTATTTGCATCTTTTCAAGTTCTTTAATATAGTTATATGGTCGACTATATAACTTAAATGCTTCTTTTAAAGATTTTTGTGTATTTAAAGTTTTCTTTACTTCTGTCGAATTAGCATATTTTGTTTTATATAACTCAATTTTAAATCTATATACATCTACAGTTTTGATTAATGTTTCACTTTTTAATCCATTACATAACTCATTATATTTATTTACCATAATTCGATTTTTCTCAACAGAATACAAATCCACATCTTGTAAACTTTTTAAAGAAGATTTTTCAGATAATTTATCTTTTGTAAATTTTACTATTTCATCAACTTGTTTTTTCAATCTAAATTGTATATATTCTTTTTCTCGCTTAATTAATAACGCTTTTAGCAAGTTTATTAATACTGTTTGTTCAATATACTTATCAATTAATTGACGATTATGTTCTGTTTCTAACAGTTTTAATGTTGCCTCTATAATATCCTTGGTATCATAATTATCATTAGCATTAAAAAATGTTTCAGTAAATAATTTTGATTTTGAATATGCATCCTTTAAAGACTGATTTTCAGCATATTCTTTAAGTGAAGATAAATATTTATCAACTTCGCTATCAAAAAATTCATCGATATCCAAAACCTTATCGGTTATATTTTTAAAGGGTATTAGATATTGCTCTATCAAATCTCTTTGCTCATTATTTACTAATTCAGCAAATTTTGTTTCTTCACTCTTTCCGGTTAATGAAAACTGTTTTACATACTTTATGTTATTATCGTCATTTGAAGCATATATTCTATCAAGATTAAAAGTTTTCCCAGAAGATCTTTTTCCAATAATAACATTTAATTTAGAGGATGCAGTTGTTCCATCAGGTAATATTTCTAATTCTAAATCGTTTTTTAAATCATTAATAAAAACTTTATTTTTGTCAGACAAAGCCATTTTCAAAACAGTAAATTCAAAATCACTTATATCTATATACGTATTTCTAATCGGAAATGTCTCTATATCTTCAGACATCCTAATATCACTAAATAATACTGGAACTAATTTTCCGGTTTGTTTAGCAATAACTTCAAATTGTTTTGCACTTCTTACCTCTCCACAAACTAGATTGCCTTCAAATTTATTTATCGTGGTAATTTGCATAGCTGGGCTTTTTTTATAATGAGGAATCAGTATATATTTGTGGTAATCCGGAAATATTTCGACGAATTTATCAAAAGAAATATAATCACTCTCGGAATGTATTTCTTTTGATAATAAATCACTTGCATTATCTATTTCTTCAACTTGATCTACATTACCGATCAGTAATAAATGACTTTTCTCAATATCAATTTCAACACCTGGGAGAACAATAATATCACTTAAAGTAGTCTGTATTTTATTAAATTGGCTTTTATTAAAATGATTATGATTAGTAATTGCAATAACCTGAAGTCTATTATTGTGCACATATTCTTTTAATTTATCTAAAGAAAAATCAAAAGGACTTTCATAGAAAGCTGGATCAGTATGAATATGTAAATCTATTTTTAGCATATTATTCCTCCTTCGAAGCCTTTATTACTTAATTACCTTTACTTACATATTAAGACAACTTTACCGATGAAAATAATAATGACTGTTAGAATTCTTTTATAGATACTTTTCAACATTATAAAATCGATTAATAATTTAAGATATTAGATATGAAAATTGGGAGACTGCTTAATAAATAACCATATCCTTAATCTTTTTTCCTAAATTTCCCATTACATCATACACATTTAATTCTCTAATTGAATCTTCAATTAATATTTCTTTCCCATTGACAACACTATAATCTGCAATTTTAACCACTTTAATTATTGCCTCCTTTTCCCCTCCATCATACTCTTCTAAATCATCATATAACTGTGTGCCTATAGCGAAATCATTAAATGGGTTTAATAAATTTCTTTTTATTTTTTTTCCGTAAATTTTACCATTAAAGAGTTTGCCATTCACGTAGTCTCCTTCCTCTAAAACATGTCCACTTTTTACAATTTTTCCCTGTCCTTCTCTTTCCCCTTTATTTATATTTCCTTCATAATATTTTTCTCCTATTTCTTGAATATAGCCAGAAAAAGGATTTCCATCTTTAAATGAACAGTTACAAGTTATTGAATCTCGTGTAGAAAAATACATATATTCCCCATTTACTAATTCTATCTTATAAAATTCTTTATTACCATTATCAGTTTTTACACCTAAAAAATCTATCTTTTTATTCCCTAAAGAATTAAGTGCAATCACTGTTTTTAAATTCAAAAAACAATTAACTTTAAACTTGTTTTTATCAATTCTCGTATTGAAATAAATGTAAAAATCATTTAAATACTCGTTTATAAAAGAATTCTCTTTTGAATCTTTTGAATTAAATATCTTAACACATAAATCATTTAGCAATTCAAAATCAGATTCTTTGACCCTCTCTTTAATTTGAGAACTATTTTCAATCCAATGAGGTAAATCTATTGAAATATTTGCATATTCACCATGAAAAATCATATTTAATGATTTTAAAAGTTCAACTTGATAATAATCCATTATACTTTTTATCTTTTCTTCTTGCTCTTGTATCTGGAACGCAAATATCCCAATAGTTAGATAAGCTCCAATTAAAATACCTAAAATTGATAAATACAATGACAAAACATCTACACTCGACACTTCAATACTAGCATTTATGTTAACTATTGGATTATTAGAAGTTAAATGTGTTGATAAATAATTTATAATCACCAATGCTAACAATATTAGCACTATAGGCGAAATTAAAGTTCCCAATATAATTAGTTTTTTATGCTTTTTTAACTTATTTATCATATGTTCTTTTCACTCGCTTGTTAAACTAATTTTTTACTCCATAGGTTTTATTTTTTCTTCGATAAAATTTATCTCATCTTCTGAAAGATTGTACTTTTTATAAAGTTGTTTGTCTATTTCTGAAACTGAACGATTCCAATCTATATCAGAATTTTGAGTAAAATCTTGTATAGGTATAAATCTATACGTTTTAGCTGTTGCATCTTGACTTGCCTTTGCAATACTATGCATAAATCGTGCAAATTTAGTTGTTAAATACTTAGATAGATTCATACACTTTGATTCATCTAAGCTTAAGCCTATTCCTATCATAATATATGACTCAGTACAAACTGTTCCTGGTTTTCCAATGAAACAATTCAAATTATCGTCATTTAATTCCGTTCCAATATTATTTGCTCTTGGTGTGAATATTTTCCATTCATTAGCCCATTCTTTATGATTTTGAACTAAATTATAATCTATAAAGCCATATGTCTGACCTTTACCAAAACACTTTACACAATTTTGTGATTCTTCTTTTTTAAAATATGAACTTTTTACTATATTCGCATCAATTCCAAATGGTCGACGTGATGAAACATAATTATCTAATGTATCATGTTCTAAATCAAAAACTTTTGATAAAACTCCAATTGAATAACTATATCTAACAAATATATCCAAACCATCAACTTTTAATGCTCTTTTCATAGTTACTGGAGGTTTTCCGTGTTCCAAAGTAATTACATTTGTTTTATCTTTTTCATTATCATAAGATTGATTCCATAAAAAATAGCACACACCACCTCTGATATTCGTATTTGGAAATATATCGTCGGGTGTTACACAATCAAATAATGTTTCAATGTGTTTATCATTTAACATTTGATCTCTAAAATCATCTAATCCCTTACCTCCAGCATACCATCTTGTTGGCATAATAAATGAAAGATAACTTGGTTCTAATGCTTTTGCAGTTGAAACAAAATGTTGATAAATTGGCTTAGCACTTGCTTGAGCTCCTCCGTCCATTTGCATGTATGGTGGATTACCTACAACCGCATCAAATTTCATTCTACCGATATCTCCTTTCTTCCAATAGCTTGGTTTTTGCACACGATCAATAAATTGTTGTGGCTTATTTTCCATTTGATTTATTAAATCATCAAAATAGTGTGCATTGATTTTTATATTTGAATATCCTGCTAATGTTCTTTGTGTTATCTGTTTAGCCATCGGGGTTTTGCAAATGACAAAAATATTATTCTGAATTGTATCATTCCACATTTTTCTTTCAAGTTCTAATGTTAACTCATCATCGTTATAATCTTTGCATTTAGCTCGATAAATACTATATGTTACATACAATGGATATAATCCAGTCTTTGAATTGATTTCAAGTACTTGTGCTGAGGTATTGTTGAAAGTTTCTACCGTTACTTTACCTCTATCTACAAATCTCGGCTCATCTACTTCATATTCATGTTTTTCATCCCAAAAATCATAACCACCTAAACAGTCAGACATATGCATATTAACAACTCGCCAAGGTGTTAAAACTGTTTCTTTATCTGGATTCTTGAAATTCGAGAATAAAGAAGCAATCTTTTTGACACGCTCAGTTGGTTCAAGTGTATCTGCCTCACGAGCAATATTCCTTATTCTTCTACCAGCCGCAATAAAGACATCCTCGTCATAATATTTCTTGAACTCTTGGAAAACTTCTTTTGTTACACCTGACGGCATAAATTCATTCCATGAAGAATCATCTACTTTTTCAATAAATCTTTCTAAGGTGATTTCTTCATCATATGGAACATCAGCACCATAAATAAGTAATGGCATACGTATAGAAATCCCTCTTAATATTGAAATTGCATCGTTACGTACTTTCTTTTTCTTCTTTAATTCTTCTAACAAGGCCTTTTCTTCTTCAGTTAATTCCTTTTTAGGTTTCTTCTTTAATTTCTTTTCCTTTTCATATTCTTCGTTAGTTAAACCTTGATCATTTACGGTAATATCATTTTGCTTACTAGCTGCTTTTGATTTACCTATAATTCCTTTTAATTCATCAAACTTCTTAATATCAAGTTCATCTAATTTTAATAATTCATCATTATATAAATTACTATCATCAAAACCATTACGAACCACCTTATCTGCATACGCTTTTTTTAGCTGTTGCAATAATCTGTCTGCTTGATATTCTTTCATTTGTGACCCAGAAATTGAAATAACAGGACAGTAATTTAAGAATTTTCCTAATATTTGTTTATCACCATCAGTAGTCTTACCTGCTTTTGATGATACAGATACAGCTTGTGATACCATTTTTAGTGTACGGTCTGGTGCAAAATCAAATACATACGCAGTTTCTTTGACCATACCATTCTTATTGCATGGAGACTGTACTCTAAAGATTGTTTGCAAATAGTTTGCAGCAGAAGTAGAGTATGAACCAGCAAGCATAAATACAGCTGTCCATTCCTTAATCGTTACACCTGTTGTCAACTTTCCACATGATAAGGTAATAGTATATGTGTCATTTTTTTCCGCTTCACTAATACCATTTTTTACACTATTTAGTGCATCAGCAGATTCTTCATCATCACTTCCAGCTACATTTATAATATTAAACTGTCCATTGCCAAATACTGGATGTTCCATCATTAAATTCTTCAAAGCCCTGGCTTCACGCACTCCTGGAACCATCCAAAGAGAATGCTTAAACAATTGGCGATACTCCTCTTTTGAATAAGGATAACTATTCTTATCATCAAGTTTAGTCATTAAATTTAAGAATGACAAAATATCCTTTTCATGAACAAAATCACCTATTTTCGCAGTTACAGGCATTTGTGCATAATCAACTTTGAAATCACCAGTCCATGTTCTAAAAAATTCGTGGAAATTAAAAGCTTTATCTTCATAAGTAATATAATTACTACTATGCAATAAATCCCCTAGATCATATGTATATATACGCAATTCTGGTAATTCTTCATAAGGATTAGAATCTCCAAAATGGAGTTTGTCCCATTCTGATTTACATTCCTGTTCCATTATATAATCCCATGTATATATAGATTCTTCATCGTATTCATCTAAAATGTTGAAAGGAGTTCCTGATAAAGCTAATAGCTTCGTTTTTTTAAGTTCTTCTTTGACAATAGCTTTAATGGTTTCATCACCTAAAGTCGTTTTAGTTCCTTCATGAGCTTCATCTACAATAACACAGTCCCAAATTGTATTGAATATTTCATCATTCTTTCCAAATTTTCCACCAACAGCTTCAGACCCTCTAAGATCTTGAATCGATGCAAAATACACAAATCCTTTACCTTTATTATTCAAAGTATTCACATCATATCCATTTGACTTTGAACCATACAAATAATCGGTATCATAAAAAATCTTTGTAAAGTCCTCATACCATCCATCATTGACAACTGGTCTATGAGTAAGAATGATTGTTTTTTTAAATCCACAACGTTTTATTACTTCTAATGCACTTAAAGTTTTTCCAAATCTCATTTTTGCATTCCAAAGCATGCGATCATGCTTATTAAATTGTTTAACTGTTCTTTCAATCGCATCTTTTTGTTCTGGTCTGAATATGATTGGAACATGCTTACTTGTTTTAGAATTACTTAAATTGGCATAGTTCTTCTTTACTGCTTGAATAGCCTCTATTGCAGTATCTTTATCTATACGATACCATTCACGCCCCGTACTACCATCAATTTTCACTTTTTTAATGTTTGAATTTTCTAAAACACGATGTACTTCATGATCTCTAAATGCTTTTAATTGAACATTACCATCTTTTGAATGTTCTTCTTTAATGGCTAATTCAGTATGTAGTAATACAGGAGTTACCCCTACAGTATTTGTATAACTCTTAATTCTCTTTAAAGCTGCTTGATTTAACTCTCTGCAATTAGGTGAAAGTTTATCAATTGAGAAGTCAGTATAAACAGTTGCATCTCCAATTTTTATTAGTCCCTTATGCTTTTCATCATTAACTGTAAAAGCATAGATAACCTTATAATTAAATGCATTTTTAAACTGTACATTATCGTTGCTTTCCATTACTTAACTCCTCCATTCATCATACTTTTAAATTCTATACTTGTATTTGCTCTCCAATCATATATTTTGCATGGAATTGGTTCTTTTTCTGAAATTTCATCATTATCAACGAAATCAAAAATAGACAATTGTGTATTAACTCTTTCACGCTCACTATAAGGAGCATTCAATGTTATACCATCCATTTGCCATAAATTCCATGAGATTATTTTTGCAATGGTCAAAAGTTGTTCTTCACTAGGTTTATGAGAGAACTTATACTCCATGTTTTCAATAAATGTATAAAGTAAATTTTCTCTAGCAAGTAACAAGCTATCTCCCTGGTATTCATAACCATATGTACTCTCATAAGCTCTTTTTACCCACTCAAACCAATCTTCTTCACTTACTGTATTTTCATTAACCACTCGAAGCTTTCTATCTAATAAACCTATTCTATCTTCTAGTGGTATTTCCTTACCAGTGACTGTATCATATCTACTTACTAAATAAGGTGCTTCACCACAGCTAATTTCTAATCTTCTAGCATCAACATATTTTCTCCAACTTTTATTTGATGGAAAAACGATATTTTCTTTATTTGTAATCCATGTTTGTCCTACTGTTTTATTAAAAACATCTTTACGACAAAACCATGCTTCATCAATTAAATTGTTTTGTTCATTACACACCCATGAAGGAGTAAAAACTTCTGCTTTTTCCTTCGTTCTTTTCGTCTGATTCTCTAATGTTTTCGCAACTCTTGGCGAAATAATATGAGAGTTTTTTCCAGTTATTAGATCTTTAGTGATAGGTTCTTGTGGATAATAGGCATCACCGAAGGCAATATAATGGTCTGTTGCCCAGCAAATATTTTTCTTTGTTGTTCTATCCTTTAACAGTACGTTAAAAAGCTTTTCTGACATAGTCATTAACTCTTCTTCAATAATATCAATCACAGTGATTCACACCACCTTCATCTTTTAAATTATCTTCAACGTATTCAATCAAATCTCCAAAATCACACTCTATATAATTACATATCTTTTCTAAAACAGCTAATGACACATCTTGATTTTTTCTCATCCTTGTCATTGTATTTGGTGCAATACCTACTCCTTTTCTTAATTCAGAAGCACTCATATTTTTATCAATCAATAACTTCCATAATTTATTATATGAAATAGCCATAATGACCTCCTGTAAATACTATTATATCCTTTTATCATTAGTTAAATCAACATAAAAACTCGCATATTGATGCGAGCTTTTATAAACGTGATAAGTATTTTTTATCTTACATTAATAAACTCATCAAACAATGTTTCTTCAGCACTATTTTTTATGTTGTTCATTTCCTGCACCCATCTCATTTGATCTTTTTCTTTTAGTTCTTCATTGACACTTCTTTCTTCCATAAGTTGCTTTACTAATACATTATATCGATCATTCATCTGATGATCCATTGATAACAGTTCATCATTTAGCTTATTTTCTGCAAGTAACGCTAGATAATGTGCTTTATAATTTTCTTTTAAATGTTTCAAATACATTCGTCCAAATCTTGTTAAATTAGGTAATGATTCTTCTTGTTTTAGAACTAGAAATTCATAATCTCCTACTTGTTGGTACTTCATTTCTTTCATCTACTTTTCCTCCTAACGTGACTGTTCTCTTTGTCTTATTTTCTTCCATGCGATACGTTCTACATCATCTTTAAAGCTTCTATTTCGAATGTTATCACATGCTTTGACTTCCATTCTTAACTTTTTAATTGCTGGTGTAAATTGTTTTGCTTTTGCTGACCACTCATCTTTTTCCTCTTCGCTAGTAGCTTTCATTCGACGATAATAACAGTATTTTCTTTCTTTGATTAGTTTATCTAATTCATTCTGTTTTACTTGTTGATAGTCATCCAATTGGTTTATATCTTCAATTTTGTTATGATATAACAATTCAATTTCTTTCACAAACATATCCAGTTTTCTTAATGCTTGCCTTGCTTCCTTTGATAATTTTTGTTTACGAGTTGGTAAAACATTTAATGAAATAAGATAAGCTACTCTTATTCCTGCAGGTCCAGTGAGTTGTTTTTTCTTATACTTTTTATAATATTCTTTGCACTGATAATAACTTTTTGTATGTTCAGTTTCTTGTGGAAGTATTCTTTTATCGATTAATCTGTCTTCAATATTTTCATAATGGTATTGTTCCCCTAACGTTTTTAGAAAGATTGGTTCTGAATAATACGGATGATAAATGGCATATTCTTCTCCAATTCTTTCGAGAGCATATCCTTTTTTCTTCATGTTATCCCAAAACACATCCACAAAACTACTTTGTTCAACTAGAATATCCATATCTTTTTTGATGTCCTTCATATAAGAATTTAATACATGATAGTTGACTTTTTTTGACTTGTACTGAGGATTTTTAATGACAAATAAACCATATTCCAAGCATAATTTATCAGAGGTTTCCTGCATTTTTCTGTAATCTTTTTTCGTATTACAGAAGCGTTTCCCATCAACAAATGATGTTGAGTTTAAGAGAATATGATTATGAACATGCTTCTTATCTAGGTGTGTAGCAACGATAACTTCAAATCGATCTGCATATAATTCCTGAGCTAACCTTACACCAATTTCGTGTGCAACATCAGCAGTCACCTCTCCAATTTTGAAAGACTGGTAACCATGATATGCAACAATTGGTTTTGTATCATCGAACATTTTCTTTGTAGTGCTCATAGATTTTTGTGGTTGAAATGCATCACAATTGAGATAAGTTGCATATTTTTGGCCATCTGTTTTCTCATCATTGCTGATATAGTCAAAGGCTTTTTCAATTGTCTTTTCATCATCTTCTACATACTTAATGGCATTATCCAAACGATCTCTTATCGCCCAAATTGCAGTTACTGCTTTAATCACCCCTTACCTTTTCATCCAAATTTTTAATCATATTTCTTAATTCTTCAATCGTAACCTCAACAAGAAATGATGAATTATCCTGTCTACTATTTAAAGATTTAGCGATTTGATTGAGATTATTTCCTATATGATTGAACTCATTTAATAACTTATAATAATCCAAATGAGGTGGTTCTTTGACTGATTTTTTCAAAATACATTGACGAATAAACTTCTCTCTGCTGAGTTTTGATTTACGAACTTTTTCCGTCAGCTGTTCAAATTCTTTTTCGTTAAATCGAATCTTGATTTCATGATTTCGTTTCATTATTCCACATCCTTTCGTTGTTGGCACCGTCCAACTTGATTGTATTTTGGGGACAAAATACGTTGCTTGCTAATACATATATCGTGAATTTTAAATACCTTTAATTCACTAATTATGCTCCAGCAAATTGTATAGCAAATTTGCATATTTCATTTTGCTTAAAGCTCTTATTTACAAGGACATTTGAAGCAAAATAGCAAATTTCATTAAAATACGTGACCTTCGTAATTCTCTACAAAAATTTATGGTTCGTGATGTTTCATCCATTTTGCTATTTTGCTCATTAATCCCTTTATTTATCTTAGGATAAGCAAATTGTATTTTTATAGTTTGCTTACTGTTTGCTAACAATTTTCTGTTAGATAATAAATCGTTTCTTGTTTATCACCATCTCTATTTGATCCATCTTTTCTAAAATCAATCAGTTTCTCTTTTCTTAATTCTCGTCGAGCACGGTCTATGACACTTGGTGTATATCCAACTCCTCTTAATACATTTTCAATGTCCTTACTTCGTTGCTCTCCATTCTTTAATAGACTTAGGATATCTTCTTTAGCTAATGACAACGAAGACTCATTACGTTGATTTTTCAACTTCTCATTTTGAAAATCAAAATCTCTTTTATCACTAACTCCCTTAAATTCAATTTTATTTTTCCCAACACTAAAGAGATATGTTTTTCGAAGTTCTGCATAATTGTTTTTTTCATTTGATAGATAGCGTAGATCATCTTTCAACACACCGACAAAGATGAAGCTTCTTGCAATATCCCATATATCAGCACTATCTGCTGCCCTTTCTCTTGGTCCAGCATTTGGTTTCTTATTTGTATGACAAGTAACGAGAAAACTAACTTGATATTTTCTGCCTAGGTATAATAAGTTTCCTAATGCATCACGCATCTGATTACGTGCAGACATATTTGTATGTGCCGGAAGAAAACTTTGTAAAGGATCAAAGATGATAACATCTGGTCGATTATCTTGAATGATATTTTCGAGAAAACGACTACCAAAACGTACATGACTTAAGCGTTCATCGCCCAATTCAATTGTACGGATTCTTTTCATATCTCCTTCACTCTCAAGAATTTTTTTCTTAAGAACAACATCAGTTGGATCTTCTCCAGAAAAATAAACAATATTCATTGGTTTACGGCCTGTTTCTTTTTCAAAGAATAATGGTTGCCCTGTGCTAAGCCTTGCGGCAATATGCGCCCACACTGAAGTTTTTCCTACACCACCATCACCAGCTAGGATTGTAATTTGATTTTTTGGTATCAATCCTTCAATAACCCATTCCATTTCCTGTTGTTTAATTTCATCGACAGATTTTAAAACTGTACTGATTTCATCATCAGGATGTCGATTCAAGGATTTATCTCTACAAGCAAATCGTTTCTCAACACTGGAGCATATCGTTAACACTTCCTTTTCATCTAATGGTGGAATGCATTTTAGTTGGTTTTCTTCCTTCATTGCCGCAACTATAGAAAGATAATTCAAACCTTTAGCTTTTAATGCTGTAGCTTCTTTAAAGATACGATCATTTCTTTCTCCTTCATAAATATAATCACTAGATTGGGTATCTTCGTGTCCGTATTCTTTCTCTAATTTATATCCACCTTCCAAGAAGCGATAAACTGCTTCATTAGCTTCAGCAATACGGGCTCCACCATCCATCTTGTATTCTTTTCCATTAATGACACTCCCTACTCCTACAACATAACCTCCATCTCCTCTTATATCTATTCCTTCATATAAATTTACTTTGCATCGAATTTCCCTATCAACTTTATAATAAATGTGTATACCATCATTCAGTGTTCTTACAATTCTAGTTTTGGGAAATTCATCTAAAAATTTTTCAATCACTTTATTACCATTTTTACCATTTTTGTTATCAACATCAATGACTATATAGCCATTCCCTGTTTTTACTCCTAAATTATAGTTTGGATTTTTATGCCACCATAAAGCTACTTGTTCTTTATCTCTTGTAGCTTCATTAATCCAAGAAGAGACCACTTGACCATCTTTTGTATTTTCCTTTAGTGGAAAAACTGAAAAGCCTAAATAGATATAGTTATTTGCAGCTTGGACAATAAACATGCAAACCTCTATATAATTTCTTCATCCATAAAGAAGTCATCAAACTCAATAGGCTCTTCTTCTTTTTCTTGTTTTTCAGGTAAAGGGAAAAATGGTTTCAATTCTTCTAATAATGTTTTGCATTCATTTAAAGCATCGTTAATATCTTCATGATCTTCCATGTTTTCTAGTAAATTTCTTAGACGTTTGAATTCTAAACTTAAACGATCGCTTTCAAACTTTCCAAGTGATACATATATTTTCTGCTTTTGAAATGTTTGAATGAAGTATTTTCCCCTTGGAAGTCCACTAATTTTAATTCTTTCATTGATGTGATTGGCTTCGGCTTGTGATACACGAAACGCAAGTGTAATAGGTCTTTTTCTATTTTTATTTAATCCTGGCATTTTATGATTCCTCCCCAAACTTTTCATTTAATTTATCAGCAATTAATTGTTGTTTATTTGGATATAAATGTCCGTATGTTTGTAATGTCGTTTGAATTTTCTCATGTCCCAAGCGATTAGAAATAGCTAAAATAGGAAATCCCATTTCAATAAGAAGTGCTACATGAGAATGGCGTAAATCATGAATACGAATTTGTTCAAGTCCAGCCGCTTTAGCTCCTCTAGCTATTTCTTTTTCCAAAAATGACTTGGTAACTCTAAATAATCTCTTATGAGGATCTGGATTATACAGCGAATCCATATATGCTTTTATATCTTTCAGTAAAAAATCAGGAACAGTAATTTCTCGTTTACTCTTAGGAGTTTTCGGATCAGTAATGATATCTTCCCCATCTAAGAATTGATAGGATTTATTGACTATGATACATTTCTTATCAAAATCAATATCAGAAGGAGTTAATGCTAATAACTCCCCCAATCTCATTCCTGTCCAAAAGAAAATCTTAAATATAGTATAAGAAACCTGTTTGTTCATTAATTGATCAGCAAACTGAGTAAATTCATCCTTAGTCCAAAATTTCATTTCTTCAGAATGACTTTTCCCCATACTACCAGCTTTTTTACAAGGATTATCCTTTAAGCCATGAAATTGTACTGCATAGTTAAAAATAGCACTTAATTGATTGTTCATGGTCTTTAAATAAGTAGGTTTATAATCCTTCTTTATCATTTCATTTTGCCATTTACGTATAGTTGCAGGCGTAATTTCATTCATCTTCATATTTCCAAAATAAGGTAATAACTTTTTATTTATTGTAATTTTCTTTGTTTTCATCGTATTCAATTTCAATCGATGACTAGCATCTTCCATATAAATCTCAACAAATTCAGAAAATTTCATATTAAAATTCATCTCTTGTTGAAGTCTAAAATCTAGAGCAGCTTGCTCTGCTTCTTTCTTCGTATTAAATCCTCGGCGAGTAGTTTTTTTACTATTGCCAAATGAATCTTTATAACGAATTTGTATATCCCATTTATTTGTTACTGGATTTTTCTTAGGTACCGCCATAATTCATCTCTCCTTTCTAATTAACCGTTGTTCTTACTGGAATAGAATATATCATTGAAGTATTCTACGGGCAGTTTTCCAGCAATCGTTAGCTTATGCATCTTTTGCAAGTTTTCATTGCCTTCTTTAATAATCTTATATGCCTTGCTTTTAGATACACCTAGAATCTCAGCAATATCACTTGCACTTAATAAGACTTTCTTTTCCATTGATAATCACCACACTTTCTATGTAAATCTCTTTTCTGCCTCTTTAATGTGATTATCATTTTATATATTTATATGAAATTCTTATATTTCATATTTTAGAGAGTATTGTAAGAATTGTCAATATTCATTTCATATATTTATATAATTTGCTTATATTTTTAATATTTGCTTATTTTTATATGAAATCATGATATAATAAAATAAAAAAAGGTGGAAATAGATATGAGTTTTGGTACAAGACTACAACAATTAAGAAAAGATATGAATATGACACAAAAGGAGTTTGCTGAATTATTGGAAATACCTCAACCTTCCGTATCTGCTTACGAAAATAATAAGAATACACCAACCATGGATATCCTTGTTACGATTGCTAATAGATGTAATGTATCTTTAGATTGGCTTTGCGAGGTATCTTATAACAAACAAAGAATTACTTCTATGGATGATGTCATAGATGTATTGTTTGAATTATTTGAAACGAATGAATTTGGATTTGATGTAGAAATACATAGAAGAGCTGAACAGGATACGGAAACCGAGAACGATCGTGCTTATGCACGTCTAACAGTATTTGCTACTGATCCGTATAGCGATAATGAAACTTTATGCGATGTTATATGGAAAGTTCATGACATCTATGAAAAGCATTTAAATTACTTTACGGATGATAGTTATTATCAGAATCAAAAACAGGCACTAAAAGAGAGTTATCAATTAAAATTGACAAAAGAAAAGCTTCCTGAATTGTCTTTAGAAGAACAATCCAAGAAGCAATTAGAATACTTACAAAACGTTATAAAAAAGAACAAAATGTAATAAAAAACAAGGAATACACAACTCCTACAGAGTAGTATACTACAATTCAAATGTACTCAAAATGTACTCATCATAAATAAAACATCAAAAAAACGCCCTATTTAAGGGCGTAATTTGTTATTGTACACTATTCAAACTCAATAGTTCCTGGTGGCTTACTTGTAATATCATACATTACTCTATTTACCCCACGAACTTCATTTATAATACGTGACATAACTTTATTTAATACTTCATATGGAATTTCTGCAGCTTCTGCTGTCATGAAATCAATAGTATTAACCGCACGTAAGGCGATTGCATAATCATAAGTTCTTTCATCACCCATAACTCCTACAGAACGCATGTTTGTAAGAGCTGCGAAGTATTGACCGATTGAACGATCTAATCCTGCTTTTGCAATCTCTTCTCTGTAAATTGCATCAGCATCTTGAACGATTCTTACCTTTTCAGCATTAACTTCACCAATGATACGAATACCAAGACCTGGTCCTGGGAATGGTTGTCTAAATACTAAGTATTCAGGAATTCCTAATTCTAAACCAACTTTACGTACTTCATCTTTAAATAAATCACGTAATGGTTCAATAATTTCTTTAAAATCAACATGATCTGGTAATCCACCAACATTATGATGTGATTTAATAACGGCAGATTCTCCACCAAGACCACTTTCAACAACGTCTGGATAAATTGTTCCTTGTACTAAGAAATCAACTGCTCCAATTTTCTTTGCTTCTTCTTCAAAAACACGAATAAACTCTTCACCAATGATTTTACGTTTAGCTTCTGGTTCAGTAACACCTTTTAGCTTTTCGTAATATCTTTCTTGAGCATTTACTCTAATGAAATTTAATTCATAATTTCCATCAGGTCCAAAAACAGCTTCTACTTCATCCCCTTCGTTTTTACGAAGTAAACCATGATCAACAAAGACACAAGTTAATTGATTACCGATTGCTTTAGAAAGTAATACTGCCGCAACAGATGAATCAACACCACCTGATAAAGCACATAATACTTTACCATCACCAACTTTTTCTTTGATAGCTTTGATTTGTTCTTCAACGAAAGAATCCATGCGCCAATCACCAGCACAATTACATACATTTAATACAAAGTTAGAAAGCATTGTTTTACCATATTCACTATGTAAAACTTCTGGATGGAATTGAATAGCGTATAAATCTTTTTCTTTATTTTCACAAGATGCTACTGGGCAATCTTTTGTATGTGTTGTAATTTCAAATCCAGGTGCTGTTTTTGAAATATAATCAAAATGTGACATCCAAACTGTAGAAGTTTCAGGAACACCCTTTAAAATCTTAGATTCAGGTTGATCAACTAATAAAATTGATTTACCATATTCTCTTACATCTGCTCTTTCAACTTTACCACCTAAAACATGTTGCATTAATTGAGCACCATAACATAATCCTAATACAGGAATACCTAATTCAAATAATTCTTTAGAATAAGTTGGTGAATCTTCTAAATAGCAACTATTTGGTCCACCAGTTAAAATGATTCCTTTAGGATTCATTTCCTTAATTTTTTCTAAAGGTGTTTTATAAGAATAAATCTCACAATAAACATTACATTCACGAACACGACGTGCAACTAATTGGTTATATTGCCCACCGAAATCCATGACAATAACTAATTCTCTTTTCATGAAAGACCTCCTTTATTAAAATTCAATATCTTTTAAAACAACAGTTTGTTCTCTATCTGGTCCAACACTGAACATTCTTACTGGACAATGAACAAGTTCTTCAATTTTACGAATATAGTTTTGACAATTTACAGGTAATTCTTCAAAAGATTTTACATGTGTAATATCTTCTTGCCATCCTGGTAATTCTTCATAAACAGGTTCACATCTTTCAATATCTTTAACAGTTGCAGGTAAACCATAAATTTCTTTACCATCTAATTTATAAGCTTTACAGATTTTAATTGTATCAAATCCACTCATAACATCTAATAACATTAAAGAAATACCTGTTAAAGAAGACATTCTTCTTGATTGGTTAACAACAACCGCATCAAACCAACCAGTTCTTCTAGGACGTTCAGTTACAGTACCATATTCATGTCCTCTTTCTCTGATTAAATCACCTGTTGCATCATTTAATTCAGTTGGGAATGGTCCTGATCCAACACGAGTTGTATAAGCTTTAATGATTCCGATTGCTTCTTTGATATATAAAGGTCCAATACCAGCTCCTTCAGATACCCCATTAGCACCTGGATGTGAAGATGTAACAAATGGATAAGTACCATAATCAATATCTAACATAGCTCCTTGAGCTCCTTCAAATAAAACTTTTTTATCTTCACGTAAATATTGATCTAATAACATACCTGTATCACATACTAAAGGTTTAATAATTTTAGCGTATTCTTTGTATTCTTCAAAGATACCTTCTACTGTAAACATATCTTTTAATTCAGGATATTCAGCGACTTTCATTGGGAAAGTTTCTTTTAATCTTTCTAAGAATAATTCTTCATCAATGAATTCTCCCATACGAATACCAATACGGCTATATTTATCTACATAAGCAGGTCCAATACCTCTTTTTGTAGTTCCGATACTTTTATCACCTTTTCTTTTTTCTTGTAATTCATCAATTTCAAGATGATAAGGTAAAATTACATGACAACGATCTGAAATTCTAATTTTGCTTGTATCAATACCACCATCATTTAAATATTTAACTTCTTCTAAGAATGCTTTAGGATTAACAACCATCCCATTTCCCATGATAACTTCGTGTCCTGAGAAAATTCCTGATGGTATTAATTTTAATGCAAATTTCTTACCACCATAAACGATTGTATGACCTGCATTGTTACCTCCAGCATAACGACATACAACATCTGCTTTTTGAGCAAGATAATCGGTAACTTTTCCTTTACCTTCATCTCCCCACATACTTCCTACAACAACTACCCCAGCCATAATTCATTTCCACCTTTCTATCATTGGCTTTTTCATACATTTTTATTATATGCTATATTTTAATATAAGTAAAATTAATATATAATATATTTGGTATAAGGAGTGCTAATATGATAAAACTAGAACAATATAAGATATTTAACGAAGCTGCTTCCACCCTTTCTTTTTCAAAAGCAGCAAAGAATTTATTCATTTCACAATCCGCTGTTTCCCAAACAATCCATGCTTTAGAAAAAGAACTCAACACCCAACTATTCATCCGTTTAAATAAAGGTGTTACGCTTACTAAAGAAGGTATGTTGCTTCATAAAAACATTACTGAAGCCTTAGCTTTAATTACCAGTGTTGAAAATGAACTTTCTCATTATAATGAATTACTCTCTGGACAGTTAAATATAGGTGCTGGTGATTCAATCTGTGAAAACTACTTAATTGACCTATTAAAACAATTTCATCATCTTTATCCCACAATTAAAATCAATGTTGTTAATGGAACCTCTATTGAAACAGTTGAACATTTAAAAAATGGAACAATTGATCTTGCATTTATCAATCTTCCTTTTGATGATGAAAGTATTGCCATGAAAGAATGTTTAACCATTCATGATATCTTTATTTCTAAAGAAAAAGATGAACATCTTTACAGCTATCAAGAAATTGCGAAAAAGAATCTTATTCTTTTAGAAAAATCAAGTAATTCTAGAAATTATATTGATAAATACTTTGCTAAACATGGAATTTTATTAAATCCCGAAATGGAATTAGGAGCACATCATCTGTTATTAGAATTTACTCATGCTAATTTAGGAAATGCTTGTGTTGTTAAAGAATTTTCTCATGATTTTCTAGATAAAAATAAAGTTTATGAATTAAAATTAAAAAAGCCCCTTCCTTCAAGAAGCATTGGTTATGCTTATCTTAAAAGAAGAAGCTTATCACAAGCAACTTTAAAATTTATCGAATTAATTGATCAATTCGATAAATCAATTTAGATTCTAATTTAGGTAAAGAAAGACTTGCTTTCACAAGTAAAGGAATATCGAAAGATATTTCTTTTTCTTTATATTTTAATAATACATGTACAATTTCACCTAATGGATGTTGTTTTAAAGTTAAATGAATAAACACAGGTCCTCCATTATTGACAAAATAGTCACTTAAAGAAAAATCACATTCATTTAAAATCGTAAAACCACTGACTTTTTTCATGACTTCTTCAAATAAATTAGGATTTTCCACAAGATAATCTTTCAATCTTTCTTCAATCATTTCCTTTGTTTGTTTAACAAGTTCATCGGCTTCACTTTGATGTTTTGCTTTCACTCCAAGTCTTACCCTTACATATTCTTCAGAAGCATATAAAGCAATTGAAACATCTTTTTGACTTTGAACAATATCATCAATTAAAGTAGCTGCAGCTGATTCACCAATTCCTTGAGTTACTAAATCATACGTATAAATCTTCGCTTGACGATATTTTTCTAAATAAGGTTTTAGTTGATGATCAACAACATAAGTCATTTCTTTAGGTGGTCCAGGAAGATTAACAATCATTCTTTCATCTTTAGACATCACACACCCATTCGCTGTACCAATGGGATTATCTAATACATAACAATCTTTTGGAAAATAAGCTTGTTTAAAATTATTATCACTGACTTTATCAAGTTGTGTTACAAAGCAGCATTTATCATTGACTTTCTTTGCTTCATCTTCATCAAAAATCATTTCTAATCCTAAATATTTTGCTGATAATTCTTTCGTAAGATCATCTTCTGTTGGGCCTAATCCTCCTGTTGTAATAACACAATCACATCCTCTATTAAACGCAATATCCAAGCAATCTAAAAATCTTTGTGGATTATCTCCTACTACTGTTTGAAAGAAAACATTAAAACCTAATTCTTTACACATTTTTTGTAAATAGGTTGCATTGGTATTGACAATTTCTCCAAGTAACAATTCTGTTCCAACATTAATAATTTCTACGTTCATACACGTCCTCCTTACAAAAAAAGAAGTATAAAGATACTTCTAAATTAATGAAAATCCTAAAAAGCTAACAGCCATCATAATGACACCAGCAAGTAAAACTCCTAGCATAACAGCAATGGTTGTTGATTTAAAATCCATATCTAAAATACTAGCTCCAAGTGTTCCTGTCCATGCACCCGTTCCTGGAAGTGGAATTCCTACAAATAATAATAAAGCGACAAAAGTACTTCTTCCTACTTTTTCTTGAAGTTTCTTTCCACCTCTTTCACCTTTATCTAAACACCAAGTGAAAAATTTTCCAATGACAGGTTTATCACAACCCCATACTAAAATCTTTCTAGCAAATAAGTAAATAAAAGGTACAGGTACCATGTTTGCTAAAATACAAACAATATAAGATGGAATAATTGGTAATCCTAATCCTTGAGAAACAGGAATTGCTCCTCTAAGTTCAATCAATGGAACCATTGATATTAGCGCAATATATAAATAATTCATCTAAAGTCTCCTTTTTAACATTCTCATTATAACAAACCAAAAGAATTTGACAACATCCTTTTATTTTCTACGATATGCAACTTGATTGAAAGTATACTTGTCTACACGATAATAAGTATACCCATATTCAATACATTTACCATTATGTAAACATGTAATTGATAAAACTCTAAGTAGTGGTGTTACTGGATCTACTTGTAAATATTTTCCTAATTCTTCTCCTGCTAAAACTGCATCAATTTGTTGATCAGAAAAAGCAATATGTAAATTGAGATCATTTTCAAAATGATTAAATAAAGATGTACTTGATACTTCTAAAGGAATATCCCCTGTTAAATCATAGTTACAGTAATCATCTTCAAAACATAAAGGTTCTCCGTTGACAAATCTTACACGTTTAACATGCCATACTTTATTATCTTCTAAAGCCATTTCTTTTTTCATTAAATCAGTGGCTTCTTCAAGTTCATTTAAAACAACATGACTTGTACATTCTTCTTTTTTCTTAGCACAGTCTTCGGTTACGCTGTTTAATCCATCAAAACTTTTAAATCTTGATTTTTTACAAACAAATGATCCTACTTTAGGAACAGAATAGATTACATTTTCATTGATTAAATCTGTTAATGCTTGACGTACTGTCATACGTGTAACACCAAAAAGTTCGCATAAAGTATGTTCACTTTCAATTTGTTCATTTTCATTATATTTTCCATCTTCAATATTTTGAATAATATATTCTTTTATCTTGACATATTGTGGTTTTCTTTTAACCATAACATCATCTCCTCGGCTTGTACTATATCATATAAAACTATGTTTTGAAAAGAAAAAGAAGCAAATTTTTATTTGCTTCTAAATTTCACTACCCTCAAATTGAGATTGATAAAGTGAGGCATAGAAACCACCTTTGTTCAACAATTCTTCATGATTACCAATTTCTACAATATCGCCATCTTTCATGACAATAATTGTATTAGCATCACGAATAGTTGATAGACGGTGTGCAATAACAAAGCTTGTACGTCCTTCCATTAATTTTTCCATACCTTTTTGAATAAGTACTTCTGTACGTGTATCGACCGAAGAAGTTGCTTCATCTAAAATAAGAATTTTAGGATCTTTTAAGAAGGCTCTAGCAATCGTTAGTAATTGTTTTTGTCCTTGTGAAATATTTGATGTTTCTTCATCAAGAACTGTATCATAACCATCTTCTAAAGTATTGACAAAATGATCTACATATGCCATTTCACAAGCATTTTTTACTTCTTCATCACTGGCATCTAATTTACCATACATCAAGTTTTCTTTAATTGTTCCATTAAAAAGCCATGTATCTTGTAAAACCATTCCAAATAAGCTTCTTAAATCATGTCTTGAAAAATCTTTAATATCATGACCATCAATCATAATTGAACCTTTATTTAATTCATAAAAACGCATCAATAATTTAACAATCGTTGTTTTTCCTGCTCCTGTTGGACCAACAATAGCGACTGTTTGTCCAGCATGAACATGCATATTGAAATCATGAATAATTGTTTTTTCTGGTAAATAACCAAAATTGACTTGATTGAAAGTAACTGAACCATGTAGTTTTTCAACTTCATCTGTTTCAATTTTAACTGTTTCAGGTTCTAATTCTTCTTCCTCTAAGAATTCAAAAACACGTTCAGCAGCGGCTGCTGTACTTTGTAACATATTCATTGTTTGCGCAAGTTGGGCAATTGGTTGATTGAATTGACGTACATATTGAATAAAGGCTTGAATATCACCAATCGTAATTGTATTACCACCAGCTAAAAAACCACCTAATAAACAAACACCTACATAACCTAAGTTTCCAACAAAGTTACTTAAAGGTTGCATTAAACCAGATAAAAATTGAGATTTCCATGCTGAATCATAAAGTGCATCATTATATTCATTAAATGTTTTGACAGAATCTTCTTCCCCATTAAAGGCTTTAACAACATCATGAGCACCGTACATTTCTTCAATGTGACCATTGACATCTCCTAAGCTTTTTTGTTGTCTGCTAAAGTACTTTTGAGAATGTTTCATAACAAACATAATAAGTAACATCGAAAGTGGTAAAACAAGCACTGCAATCAAGGTCATCTTTACTGAAATGGTAAGCATCATAATAAAGATTCCTACAACTGTAACAGAAGATGTAATCACTTGTGATAAACTTTGATTGAGTGATTGGGCAATTGTATCAATATCATTTGTTACCCTACTTAAAGTATCTCCACTAGAATGTTTATCAAAATAACTCAAAGGCATTCTTGACATCTTCTTAGATAAAGAACTTCTTAAATCATAAGCAACTTTTTGTGAAATCGAAGATGTAATAAACCCTTGAATAAAACTAAAGAGTGCACTGACAAGATAGAAACCAACAAGAATCAAACAGATCATACCAATATAATCAAAATCAATTCCGCCTGTATTTGTTACTTTGGCCATAATTCCTTCAGATAATTTATCTGTTGCTTTTGCTAGAATCTTTGGTCCTACAATCGTAAATACTGTTGAACCAGCTGCAAAAATAATAACAACTGCTAATTTAAAATAATAAGGTTTTAAATAAACAAATAATTTCTTTAACGTTCCTTTGAAGTTTTTAGCTTTTTCACCATTGCCTCTCATTCCACGTCCCATTGGTCCACGAGGCCCTTGTCTTCTTCTTTCATTACTCATGACTTAGTTCCTCCTTAGATAATTGAGAATAGGCAATTTCTTGATAAACCTGACATGATTTCATTAATTCATCATGTGTCCCTTTACCAACAATTTGACCTTCATCTAACACGATAATTTGATCTGCATCCATAATAGAAGCAATACGTTGTCCTACTAATAAAACTGTACTTTTTGTCTTTTTAACAAGTTGATTTAATTCTTGACGAAGTTTAGCATCTGTTTTGAAATCAAGAGCTGAAAAACTATCATCAAAAATATAAATATCTGGATTTTTAGCTATTGCACGAGCAATCGCAAGTCTTTGTTTTTGACCACCAGAAACGTTTGTTCCACCTTGTGAAATTTCCATATCAAAACGTTCTTCTTTTTGATCAATAAACTCTTTTGCTTGCGCAACTCGAATCACTTCTTCTAATTCTTCATCAGTTGCCTCTGGTGCGCCATATTTTAAATTAGAACGAATTGTTCCAGAAAATAAGTTTCCTTTTTGAGGAACAAGTCCAATACGATCACGTAATTCATGTTGTGTCATATCACGAACATCAACCCCTGCAACCTTAATACTTCCTTCACTAACTTCATAAAAACGAGGTACTAAATTAATAAGTGTTGATTTTCCTGAACCCGACGGACCCAAAATCGTGACAAACTCTCCTTCTTCCACCGAAAAGGAAACGTGGTTAAGTGCAATAACCTTATTATCTCCAAAACCATATTCTCTTGTAAGATCTTCCGTTCTCAATACTTCCATCTTCGCGCCTCCCTTACTGGTTATCGTTACGAATAGATTCGATAATATTCAGATGTTTCAATTGTGACATTGCATATCTCACGGGTACGATCAGCAATAACACTGCAACTACAGTCTGTATCGGCACCATATCCCACGGTATTTTCCATGTAATATTATAAAAAACTTCGTGATAGGTATCATACACGCCTAATAATCCAAGAAAACTTACCGGTATTCCAATCACACACCCGATAATCCCATAAAAACCTGCCTCTATGGATAACATCCTTTTCAGATCTTTCCGGGACATTCCTATCGACTGATAAGCTTCGAACTCTTTTCTTCGCATACGCATAGAAGTCGATATACTTTGGAAAATATTGGTTAATGACAATAACGTGATAAGCGCCATCAATCCATATCCTAATATCAACAATAAGAACTTTTGCGAACGAAAATATTCATTTTTCTGCCAAAGTGCCTGGCTATTGAAG
>OLOD01000557.1_pt1 | contig 29231 bp, 18 predicted proteins | sample 1671921 | NCBI WGS metagenome assembly OLOD01 (sample SAMEA3136626, study PRJEB25190) | human gut metagenome | biome: human gut; feature: human-associated habitat; material: faeces | place: Austria | collected 2013
AATGGCAACAAGTGTGAATGTGAGTGTGATTCCCGGATGCAACATCTTTCCGATTGCTTCGGTATATCTGTTTATCATTGTTGTATGAGCCGTCTTGTAGGCTGTTTTCATACGCTCCTTCAATGGAGGAACTTCTTCCGAACCTTCCTGCTTGTGCGGTTTCAGAAGAACGGCACACAAGGCGGGGCTTAATGTCAAAGCGTTCAGAGCGGACAGACCGATGGCGATGGCCATAGTCATACCAAATTGGCGATAGAATGTTCCCGCCGTTCCACCCATGAAACTTACCGGGATAAATACGGCCATCATGACCAGTGTAATGGATACGATAGCACCGCCCAATTCGTTCATTGCGTCGATGGAAGCCAGACGGGCGGAAGTATAGCCTTGGTCTAGCTTGGCGTGTACACCCTCGACGACCACAATGGCGTCATCGACCACAATGGCGATGGCGAGTACAAGCGCACATAACGTCAGCAAGTTCAAACTGAATCCTACTAAGGACAGGATAAAGAATGTACCGATAAGAGCTACCGGGATGGCGATGGTCGGAATCAATGTAGAACGTAAGTCCTGCAGGAAGATATATACTACGATAAATACCAGGATAAATGCCTCGATCAATGTTTTCAATACCTCATGGATAGAAGCGAACAAGAAGTCGTTGGCATTCATGGATACGTTTATCTTCAAACCGGCAGGCAGTGATTTGGACGCTTCATCCAGCAACACCTGAATGTCGCTGATGGTTTGTGTCGCATTTGTTCCTGCCATCTGATAAACGATACAGGTTACAGCCTTATGTCCGTTTACACGGTTGGTAAAGTTGTATCCCAAACGGTCCAGTTGGATTTCTGCAATATCGTTCAGGCGAAGCACTTCACCGTCGGGCAAAGATTTGATGACGATATTTTCGAATTCCTCCGGTTGTTGCAGACGTCCTTTGTAGCGGATGGTATATTGGAAAGTCTGGTTGCTGCGTTCACCGAATTGTCCCGGAGCAGCTTCCACGTTCTGTTCTGCCAAGGCTGCGGATACGTCGCCCGGAACCAGCTTGTATTGCGCCATTACGTCCGGACGTAGCCAGATACGCATAGAGTAGTCCTGTCCCATCACAGAGGCATCACCCACACCCGGTACACGCTGAACTTGCGGAATCAGGTTGATCTTAGCATAGTTTTCGATAAATGATTCTGTATATGTATCACTTTCGTCGTAAAGAGAGAACACCACTAGCATGGAAGTCTGGCGTTTCTGAGTTGTCACACCGACTTTGGTTACTTCGGCAGGCAGTAATCCCTGTGCCATAGAAACACGGTTCTGCACGTTAACGGCAGCCATATCCGGGTCTGTTCCCTGTTTAAAATAGATGGATATATCACCTGCACCGGTGTTGGATGCGTTGGAGGTCATATACATCATATTTTCCACACCGTTGATTTGTTCCTCTAGCGGGGCAATCACGGAATTCAATACGGTTGACGCGCTGGCACCCGTATAAGTGGCCCTTACCGATACGGTAGGAGGCGCAATGTCCGGATACTGGGTGATTGGCAGTGTTGCCAGTCCGATAGCACCCAGAATGACTATCAAAATAGAAATAACCGTTGATAGTACCGGACGGTTAATAAATTTATCTAACTTCATACGATTATCTAAATTATTAATTGAAAGCTGTAGCTAAATTACCATCGTGCTGGTCTTTCAAATGCTGTTGATAGTTCGCTTCTTTTTGAGCAGGTGTGATAGGCTGTATGCTCTGGCCATCTTTCAGACTCTGCACGCCTTCGATTACAATTTTATCTCCAGGATTCAGACCTGAAGTTACGAGATATTCTTTTCCGTTGTCTAGATTGAAGATCTTGATTTCTGTATATTTCACCGTGTTATCCGGTTGCAAAACGTAAACGAACTTCTTATCCTGAATTTCTACTGTTGCTGATTGCGGTATCGTAATCACATTTTCCATCGTGTAAGGAATCAGTACGTTTGCTGTTCCGCCACTGCGTAAGATGTGTTCTTTGTTCGGGAAAAGGGCACGCATACTTACCGAACCGGTTGACTGGTCGATCACTCCTGTAATTGCGTCTACTTTACCCTCGATGCTGTACTCTGTACCGTCGATCAGCTGCAATTTGATAGCTGGAATTTTGCTGATTTCTTCTTTGATAGTACCTCCGGTTTTAGTCATGGCCAACAGCTCTTTTTCTGTCATGGAGAAATATACATATACTTCATCAATTTCAGAAACAGTAGTCATCGGAGTAGAGATGGAAGGGCTTACCAATGCTCCCAGACGATACGGAATATCGTTGATTACACCGTCAGAAGGACTCTTCACTTGGGTGAAAGAGAGATTCTGCTGTGCAGTGGTAAGCTGTGCTTTTGCTTGTGCCAGTTGTGCCTGTGATTGCGCCAGCGTATTTTCTGCCATTGACAAGTCGTAGTCACTGATGATGTTCTTCTTGTTAAGCTCACGCTTATTGTCTACCGTCATTTGTTGAGTGCTGACAGCAGCTTCGGCTGTAGCAACGGCAGCTTTTGCTGTGCGCACTGCAGCTTCGTATTGTGTAGGATCAACAATGAACAATACTTGTCCCTTACGGACAGTTGCTCCTTCATCCACGCATAGTTTCGTGATGAAACCCGATACCTGCGGACGGATTTCTACGTCTTGTTTACCTTTGATTGTAGCCGGATAGGCAGTTGTTAAATGGGCAGTCGTCTTTTGTAACTCTTGTACTGCATATTCAGGAACCTTTCCTGTTCCATTGCCCTTATTGCCACAACTAGACAAGAGGGCTACGCAAAATGCAAATAAAACAATTCTACTTTTCATACTTATAAATATCTGTTTTTTAATTTAATGCGTTTGTTCCCAGTGTGCTGTTCATTCATATAGTCAAGGGTTTTAAGGAAGAAAAGCCGGAAACTAATTTAGGCAAATTAGTTTCCGGCTGCAAAAGTACTTTAAATTCGGTATTCTTGTTCTCTGATACCGTGTTTTTTAACTATGTTTTTTACTTTAGTTTATGATATACAGGAGTCATAATAAAACTTAACTCATAATCTTGGTAAGGAAGACGGTATTTTTCCAGTGGTATAGCTCCCCAACTGTTGACACAGGCAAGACCTGCTTGCGCCTTGTCGATACAGAAATTGGTGAAGTCCGCCTTTTCTACTTCCGGTGAGTGACGCTGGTCTTTACCGTCTCCGTCATCCAATGATTCGATGGTATAATTCAGTGCAGAAGCAGAGAAAGGAGCATCCGATACGAATTGTAGTCCGTTGCCGCTGATATTCAGAAGTCTCCACCAACGGATGTCCGTTTTTGTTCCGGTTTCCTGCGGGCGGATGTAAGGATAGAATTGTTCTTCTACCGTTTGGCGGTATTTGCCCAACATGGCTCCGTGGTTACGGTCGGCATAGTTCTCTCCCGGACCACGGCCGTAGTATTCTACCTCGTTGAAGTTGACAGGCATACGCATTTGCATACCGAAGCGGAACATTTCAGAAACCTTCTTGCTCTTGTCTGCCACCATCTTTTGAGTAACCTTCACTGCACCTTTATTATTAATGGTATAAGTCAGCGACAATGTTCCACCTATCGACTTCATGTCATATTCAGCACGAACCACTGCCTGATCGTTTTCAATCGCGTGTTTCAGAGAAGTCAGTTTCAGTTCCGGGTTCTTCCATGCAGCGTATTTGTGTTGCAGTCCGGCTCCGAAATCATTGTCGGTCGGGGCACGCCAGAAGTTAGGAGTCAGTGCGCTGCCGTCTTCCATCATTTGCATACCGTTGACGTCGTAACGGCAGAGGTAACCGTCCTGTTTGTTGAAATCCATGGAGAAGTTCTCACCTTTCACGATCAGGTAATTGCGGTCGTTATCCAAAATATCGGGTACGATAACCGGAACGTTGGAAGCCTGTTGGTTTTCCAGTTTCAGTTCCGGTGCTTTGTAGTCGCGGATGCTTAACTGGTCGTAAGCGATAGTCGTTCCTGCCGGCAGCAGTGTTTCGGCAGCTTTCAGTTTGTAGCTCACATTGAGCAATAATTCCTTGCAAGGGCAGATATTCTTCACGTCAAACGGAATTTGCACTTTGACGGTTTGTTGGGGCGCAACTTTCAGGTCGGGCACGATGCCTGTTTGCACTACTTCCCCGTTTGCCAGTAATTGCCATTCCATATAGTATGCAGAGAGGTCGCGGAAGAAGTTCTCATTGAAAATATTGATTTCACCTTTGGCAAGATCCGCAGGAGTAGTCCATATATTCTGATAGAAATAAGCAACTTCATAAGCATGTGGATTAGGCACGCGGTCGGGGCTGATTAGGCCGTTGTCGTTGAAGTTGTTGTCCGAAGCGTCGTATTTGTTGAAATCGCCGCCATAACCATAGATACTCACTCCGTCTTTATTTTTCCAGTGGCAGGATTGATCTACGAAGTCCCAAATAAATCCACCCTGATATTTCGGATATTTACGGATGATGTCCCAGTATTCTTTGAATCCGCCTTCCGAATTACCCATTGCGTGTGCATATTCGCATTGGATTAACGGTTTCTGGATATTACCTTCACTATATTTGATACAAGCGTTGTAGTCATAATACATTGGGCAGAAAATATCGGTGAATTCGCTGGTTCCTGCCTGTTCGTATTGTACGGCACGCGTCTTGTCTTCGTTCTTGATCCAAGTGTAGCATTTCTCAAAGTTCGGTCCCATGCCGGCTTCGTTACCCAGTGACCAGAAGATGATAGACGGATGGTTGTATCCGCGTTGTACATTGCGTTGGTTACGTTCCATGTGAGCTTTGGCATAACTCGGGTTCTTTGCCAGTGTCTGATCGCCGTAACCCATTCCGTGAGATTCTACATTGGCCTCGGCCACTACATACAGACCATATTGGTCACAAAGGTCATACCAACGGTTGTCGTCCGGATAATGGCAGGTACGCACAGCGTTGATGTTCAGTTCTTTCATCACTTTGATATCCTGTAGCATACGTTCGAGAGAAACGACATAACCACCGTCCGGGTCCATTTCGTGACGGTCGGCTCCTTTGAAGAGTACCGGTTGTCCGTTTACGAGTATCTGTCCGCCTTTCAGCTCAATCTTGCGGAAACCTACTTTAACGGGGATTACTTCTACTACATTATTGCCGTTTTTCAGTGTAGCGGTCAGCGTGTAGAGGTTAGGTGTCTCGGCAGTCCATTTAGCCGGATTAGAGACAGACAAGGTTGTATTTAATTTGCCCGAACCCTTCAAGTCGGCAGTCGCTACACTGTTGCCTTGAGTATCTGTCAAGTTTAAAGCTACTGTGCCGCTTCCTTTCAGGTCAACGGCTATATTCAGCATACCGTTTTTATATTGGCTGTCCAGATCGGGAGTGATACGAATGTCCTGAATGTATTTTTTGTCGCGTGCGTAGAGATAACAGTCACGTCCTACGCCGGAGTAGCGGAAGAAGTCCTGATCTTCCAGATAACTGCCGTCGCACCAGCGGAATACCTGGAAAGCGATCACGTTTTTACCCGGTTTCAGATAGTTGGTCAGGTTGAATTCAGCTTCCAGTTTACTGTCTTCGCTATATCCTACGTAGCGTCCGTTCACCCAAAGGTACATATTGGAAGTTACCGAGCCGAAATGTGCAAAAATCTCTTTGCCTTTCCAGTCGGCGGGAAGGATAATTTCTTTGCGGTAAGAGCCTACATGATTGTTTTCTGTCGGCACCTGCGGAGGATTGTTTTTGAATTGGCTTCTCCATGCATATCCTACGTTGACGTAGATAGGATCACCGTAACCGTTCAATTCCCAAACGCCGGGCACCTGAAGGTCGTCCCAACCTTTGTCGTTGAAATTAGTTTGATAGAAGTCAGTCGGGCGTGCATCTGCATGTCTCACCCAGTTGAATTTCCAAGGACCGTTCAGGGTCATGAAATTCATTGAATTTTCTTTGATGCCGGCTTTAGCTTCATCAGCCGATGCGTAAGCAAAGTAATTAGCGTGCATGGCGGAGCGGTTTACGGAATTCACTTCCGGGTCTTTCCACTCATTGAAGCTTTGTGCTTGAATTGCTGTCAGTCCCAATGCAGCCAAGCAGCAAGAGAGTAGTTGTTTCTTCATGGGTTTTTTGTATTAGGTTTGAATTTCGGGAGTCAAAGATAGGGAATAATTTGATTAATGAAGGAGAATAATAAGTCTAATTAGGTATGGCAATAGTTCAATTTTAATTTATTTATGAACTATCCAATGAAGGCTGATAATGATATGTGGAGTTGGTATAGATTTACGATGAGAGAAGAACTTGGTAAATTAACTTTTTGAAAACGACTTTTCGAGTATGGTAAAATCAATAAGAAACGATGAATAGGCTGTATTTCTCTAGTGTGATGCCCTGATATTATGGATAATACAGCTAGATTTAAAGCTTTACATTTCTTGTTATGTACTATTTTGTATCTTTTTAGTATGATAACTGTATCTTAAAAACTGTCATATTCACTTAATTTGCGACAAGTGTTTTTAACAAACCTATTTCAAATTCTTAAATTTATTATTATGAACAAACTGACGAGACTAAAAAGATGCAAAAGGTGCATCAGTACGTTAATGCTTATGTGTTGTTCGCTCTTGGTATGGGCGCAAAATACAGTGACGGGAACTGTATTGGATGAATCTAACTTAGAGGTGATTGGTGCTAATGTAAAAGAAAAAGGCACGGCTAACGGTGCTATTACCGACATGAATGGTGTTTTCCATTTAAAAGTAGGCAATCTTCAAAAGGCAGTTCTGCAGATTTCGTTCATGGGATATGAACCTCAAGAAGTGCCATTAAATGGTCGCAAACAACTGAAAATTATTTTAAAAGAAACGGCAAATGAACTTCAGGAAGTTACAGTTGTGGCCTATGGTACACAAAAGAAAGAAACTCTGACAGGCGCTATTTCTGCTGTAAACAATGAGGCGCTGATACGTTCGCCAAATGCAAGTGTGGCCAATTCGCTGGCGGGTCAGATTACAGGACTCTCATCCGTCCAGACTAGCGGTCAGCCGGGGCAGGAAGACCCTAAGGTGTTTATTCGCGGAGTGGGGTCTTTGACAGAAAGCGCTTCCTCTCCTTTGATTTTAGTGGATGGTATAGAACGTTCATTTTATCAAATGGACCCGAATGAAATAGAGAGCGTGACGGTTTTGAAAGACGCTTCTGCTACTGCCGTGTTCGGTGTGCGTGGTGCAAATGGTGTAATTTTGGTGACTACACGCCGTGGTAAGGAAGGCAAAGCGAAAATCTCCGTGAATTCTTCGGTTGGTATCCAGATGCCTACCCGCATGCTTGAAATGGCAGACAGCTATACGTATGCTACTTTGAGGAACGAGATTATAACGAATGATAAACCAAATGCTACCGAAAATGATTTGGTTTTTGATAATTATGCAATTGAACGGTTCAGGTTGAATGATGAACCTGTTATGTATCCCAGTATCGACTGGAGAAAGTATTTGCTAAATAAAACGTCTGTGCAAACACAGCATAACCTGAATATTTCCGGAGGAACAAAAGATATACGTTACTTTATATCTTTAGGTTTCTTATATCAGAATGGCTTGCTGAAACAGTTTGAAGGAGTGGGGTATGATAACAATTATAAATACAAAAGATACAATTATCGCGCGAATTTAGACTTTAATGTAACTAAGACTACCACGTTGAAGATTGGTATCGGTGGCATTGTAGGTAACCGGAATGAGCCGATGATTAATGATGCGACTAATTCGATCTGGACACTGATTAATCAGACAACTCCGTTCAGCAGTCCGGGTGTAATTGACGGACAACTCATAGTTACTCCCGAAGAACGTTTTGATAATAAAATTAATCTGGGCAACAGTGCTTTGCCTAAGTGTTATGGGACGGGTTACTCAACTGCTATTAATAATACGATGAATCTGGACCTTCTGTTGAATCAGAAGTTGGACTTCATAACCAAAGGGCTGTCGGCGGAAATAAAAGGTGCTTATAATACGAGTTATGGCTTTACCAAAAAGCGTAAAGGGCAAGTGGAACAATTTATGCCTTTCTATCAGTCTTCTTTGGAAGACCCGTCGCTTGGTTATGATTCGCCGGATTTCAACAAGAATATTGTTTATAAGATCAAAGGAGAGAACAAGAGCTTGCAATATGAGGAAACTTCTTCGCGGGCACGAGACTGGTATCTGGAAGCAAGTCTGAGATATAACCGTAAATTTGGTTTTCATAATGTCGGGGGATTGTTCTTATACAATCAGAGCAAGAAATACTATCCCACCCAATGGGTGGGAGTACCGTCTGCTTACATCGGTTTTGTAGGGCGTCTGACATATGATTACAAATCCCGCTATATGGCAGAAGTTAACTTCGGTTATAATGGTTCTGAGAATTTTGCTCCGGGTAAGAGATTCGGTGCGTTTCCTGCCGGTTCTATCGGTTATATTCTGTCGGAAGAGGCTTTTATGAAAAAACAGAAGGTGGTTGATTATCTGAAATTCCGTGCTTCTGTCGGCTTGGTCGGAAATGACAATCTTGGAAATAACCGCTTCTTGTTCCTGCCGGATTCTTACGATGTGAATCTGAGCGGAGTAGATGGATGGAATAACAATAAGTATGGATTCAACTTTGGTTATAACAGCAAGGCGTTAATTCTGGGTGCATTGGAGAAGCGTCTGGGCAATCCGAACGTGACTTGGGAAACTGCGCTGAAACAGAACTATGGTTTGGACGTTCATTTCTTGAAGAGCCGTCTGAAAATCTCTTTGGATTATTTCCTCGAAGAACGTAAGGATATTCTTATCAATCGTAAGACAATACCTTTATTAACGGGGCTGACTTCATCCATTCTACCTGCCGTAAATATGGGTAAAGTGAAAAACCATGGATATGAAGTAGAAGTGAGGTGGAATGACAAGATCGGGCAGGTTCAGTATAATGTTCAGGCAAATGTTTCCTATTCAAAGAATAAGATTATTTTTCAAGACGAGGTTGAGCCTAATGAGCCTTATATGTGGCGGACAGGAAATCCGGTCGGAACGCTTTTCGGATATGTAGCGGACGGTTTTTATACAGAGGCGGACTTCGGGGAGAACGGCAAACTGTTGGCAGGTCTGCCCGATCCGGGTGTGTCTGTGAAGCCGGGTGATGTGAAATACCGGGATTTGAACGGTGATGAGGAAATTACTTCCGACGACCAGACTATTATTGGAAACCCGACTCGTCCGGCCTATACATTCGGATTGAATTATGGTATTAATTACAAAGGCTTTTTCCTGACAATGAACTGGACTGGTGCTGCACAGCGCTCTTTGTTGCTGGACGGGGCTTTCAGAGAACCTTTTGGAAATGGTAAAATCCGTGGTTTGATGCAGTTTCATGCAGATACGCGCTGGACGCCGGAAACTGCAAACACAGCTACTACACCGCGGTTTACCGAGACAAATGCAGTCTATAATATGCGTTCCTCCTCTTTGTGGGTGCGAGACGGTTCTTATTTGAAGCTGAAGAATGTGACGATAGGATATAACTTCACAGATAAGAAGATGTTAAAGAAGCTGGGTATTCAGCAGTTAGGTATAAAACTGACCGGTTATAATCTGTTGACCTTTGATAAGTTTGACATCATGGACCCTGAATGTAATCCGAATAATGCGGATTCTTACCCTATCATTAAAATATATAATTTAGGTATTAATCTAACCTTTTAATAGTGCTGACAATGAAAAACTATAAAAAGTATATAGGCTGTCTTTCTCTCTTTGTATTGACACTGATAGGGTGTGAAGACCTTAAATTTGGAGAGAAATTTCTGGATAAGCCGATAAGTAACGAACAGAATATCGATTCTGTTTTTAACAAAAAGGTATATGCTGAGCAGGCGTTGGCGGAAACTTATCATTCTTTACCGGATTATCTGCCGATGCAAGGACGTCTGGGATATGGCGTTTTGGAGATGCTTACCGATCTGGGTGACTGGACGAAAAAGGGGGCACCTAAATTTTATACAGGGACGGTGGACGGAACAAATACATATCTGGAACATCTTCCATATCGGTTGGATGTTGCCAGTGCTACAATAGGAGTAGGACCGATTTATGGTATCCGGAGAGCCTACATCTACATTGAAAATGTGGATAGAGTGCCGGATATGACTGCGGATGAGAAAGCGATAGGAAAAGCGGAAGCGCAAGTAATCATTGCCTATCATTATTCTCAAATGCTCCGTTATTATGGTGGCATGCCGTGGATAGACCATGCATATACGGCAGAAGATGCGATGAAATTTCCCCGTATGACAGTGGAGGAAACTGTACAGAAGATCGTTGGACTACTGGATGCGGCAGCCTCTGTACTACCTTGGCAGGTTGATGCAGATAATGACGGGCGCATGACGGCTGCTTCTGCTTTAGCGTTAAAGTCCAGAGTGCTTCAATTTGTGGCGAGTCCTTTATTTAATGCTGATAAACCCTATTTGGAAGGAGATGCTTCGTCTCAATTCCTTACTTGGTATGGCAACTATTCACCAGACAGGTGGCAAAAGGCGTTGGATGCCGGATTAGAATTTATGCGGGCTAATAAAAAGAACTCGGACGCTTATCAGTTGGTGAATACAGGTAATCCTCGCGATGATTTTGCAGCAGGATATTTCAATCGCCATAACGGTGAAGTCTTGATTTCTTCCAGAAGATTCACCACCTATGCTACGGGAAAGCTTCCGTTTGCCCAAGTACGTTACGGGGTCGCTTCTCCTACATTGACCTATGTCGATATGTTTCAGATGAAAGACGGAACAGAATTCGACTGGAACAATCCGGATCATAATAAATTCCCCTTCTTTGATAAGGACGGAAGCCCCAGAAGAGATATCCGCTTGTATGAAACGGTTGCTGTGAATGGAGATAAGTTTAAGGGCGCCCAGAAAGTGCAGATTTACGAAGGAGCCACCCAAGCGCCTTATAAAGACGGACGAATGAGCTACAATGGGGTTGCTATGAGAAAATTCATACGGAACTTCAATGACGAAGTGAATGGTAAGTTTTATTCTTGCCCGTTGATTCGCCTTCCGGAGGTTTATCTGAATATGGCCGAAGCGATGAACGAACTGAATAAGGCGGAAGTCCGTGATGAGTTTGGCAATACAGCTTATGATTATTTGAATAAAACCAGACTGCGTGCAGGTATGCCTGCGATATCGGCAACAGATGTTCCGGCCGGCAAACCGTTGCGTGAAGCGATATTACGCGAAAGAGCCATTGAATTCGGCTATGAAGAAGTACGTTATTTCGATCTGGTACGTTGGAAACGCTCAGATATATTTACCGGACAATTGTCACGTCTGATTATTAAAAAAGCGGCCGGTGAGCCAAGCGGCTTTTCTTATACCGTATCTCATGCAATGGCGGAAACACGCCAGTATGCGAAACCCGAAAAGTGGAACGACAAGTATTTCCTGTTACCTCTGCCTGTAGATGAGATAAACAAGAAATATGGATTGATTCAGAATCCGGGTTGGTAATAATCAAATCGTTGAATAATAAGAAGAATGATTATGAATAAATCACTTTATATCGTAGCTTTCTCGTTGGCATTTGCCACTACGGGTATAGCGCAAAATAATGAAGGACAAGATAAGGTAATCGATCTGGGCACGCAGACGACAACCGAATTACGGAAGACACAGGCTGTATCTACCATTTATTCGGATGAATTAGATAAAAATGCCACCACTAGTCCTTATAATGCCATTTATGGTCTATTGCCGGGATTGAGTGTGATGCAGAACACTAGTTGGGGCACAGATAAATCTCGTCTCAACGTGCGGGGGCGCGGTTCTTTGAATGGAGATACGCCTTTATTTGTAGTAGATGGTTTTGCACGCCCTCTCGAATATATCAACCTTTCGGAGATAGAATCGATATCCGTTTTGAAAGACGGTGCTGCTACTGCTCTCTGGGGAGGCAGAGGTGCTAACGGAGTAGTATTGATAACTACCAAACGTGGTATATATAACAAGAAAGATATAAAAGTAGACTACAAATTCGGTTTAGGCTTGCCTGTCAATCAGCCGGAATTTGCCGATGCTTATACCTATGCCAAGGCCCGTAATGAAGCATTGAGATATGATGGCTTGCAACCGGATATGGATGAAGCCTCTTTCCTGTCCGGAGCCAATAGCGATCTTTATCCGAATGTGGACTGGCAGAAAGAAGCGTTACGCAATCATACGACCAGTCATCAACTGGACATCACTTTCCGCGGAGGTGGCAAGCGGCTTCGTTATTTCAGTGTCCTCAATTACAAAAATGATATGGGACTGCTGAATAGCAAGTATACCGATTATACAGATCGTTATAACTCCCAGATGAAGAAATACTTCCTCAATCTTCGCATGAATCTGGATGTGGATATCACAGACGCGACGAAATTGAAATTGAGTATGCTCGGTATGCTGCGAGAGAGCAAGCGTCCCACTACATCGGAAGCGACTTTGTTTGAGCAGATTTTCAACACCCCGTCCGCTGCATTCCCCGTGCAGACAAAGAATGGGTTCTGGGGTAGTAATAATGTGCTGAAAACAAACCCGATAGCCAATCTGGCGGACGTAGGTTATTATAAACTGAATCAGCGTATGTTGCAGGCGGACTTGCGGTTGGTGCAGGACTTGTCTGTATTGACACGCGGGTTGAGTGCGGAACTCGCTATTGCTTATGATAATAATGCGACCTATCAGGAAACAGCCAAGAAAAGTTTTATGTATCAGACCATTGAAAAAGGTACAGACGGAGAGCCGGTTTACACAAATTACGGTAACCCTAACGATGAACTGGAAATCAGCAACAAAGGATTGGCCAATCAATACATACATGCCAATTTTGAAGCGAAGGTCAATTATCACCGGACATGGGATAAGCATGATTTTACGGCCAGTGCTATGTTCCGTCAGGAATCAATGACATTGACAGGAGCTAATAATAGTCGTTACCGCCAATACATCATCGGAACTGCAGGTTATAATTTTGACAACCGTTATATGGTGGATATCGTAGCCAACTGTTTTGGCAGCAGCGTGTTGGGGAAGAACGACAAGTATCGTGCATATCCCGCCATATCTGCCGCCTGGATACTTTCGAACGAGAATTTCATGAAAGGAATTTCCGCTTTCGATTATCTGAAACTTCGCGCTTCTTACGGACGTTCCGGATATGATATTTATGATTATGACATGGATAAGCAATATTGGATAGGAAGCGGTTCTTACTATTTTCAGGCCGGAAATACTTCTGCCGGGAGCAGTCTGAAGGAAGGAGTGCTTGCAATGGAACAATTGGATCTGGAAGTTGCGGATAAATATAATATCGGTTTGGATATGAGCCTGTTCAAGGGACTGACTTTTTCTATTGACGGCTTTTATGACAAGCGTACCAATATCCTGATTGACGGAAGTGGGCTGATTTCATCTGCAATCGGCGTTACTATTCCCAAAATGAATGCAGGGAAAGTGGAAACAAAAGGAACGGAGCTCTCTGCTATGTGGAAAAAGGAATATAAGGACTTCAACTACTATATCGGAGCCAACTTCTCCTATGCCAAAAGTAAAGTCATAGAAAATGGTGAGGGATATCAGCCGTATGGCTATTTGTCTAAAAAAGGTTACCCTGTCGGGCAATGTTTTGGCTGGGAGGCTATCGGTTATTTCAGAGATGAGGCGGACATTAAGAGCAGTCCGGTACAGAAATTCTCGGAAGTACGTCCAGGTGATGTCAAGTACAGGGATTTGAATGGTGATAACGTGATTGACAACAATGACCAGAAGGCGATAGGATATTCCACTGCCATACCGGAGATTTATTATGGCATTAACTTGGGATTTGAATATAAAGGTTTCGGTGTGGATGCTTTGTTTCAAGGAGTAGGCCATTATAGCGTGATGTTGAATACTGCTAGCGTATATTGGCCGTTGAGGAACAACACGAATATTTCCAGCTGGTATCTGAACGACAGAATCCGCTGGACGGAAGAAACGAAAGATATCGCAAATGTTCCCCGCCTGACCACGCTGGATAATGCCAATAACTTCAGAAACAGTACACAGTGGTTGGAGAACGGGAGCTATTTCAAACTTCGTAACCTGAATGTCTACTATAACCTTCCTTCTTCTTGGGTGAAGAAAATGAGAATGGAGAAGATTCAGGTATATGCGAGAGCTAATAATCTTTTTTCGCTCGATCATGTGAAGTATATGAATTGTGAGGATTTGAACATCAATTATCCGGATATGACTTCCGTTTATTTCGGGTTGAATATTAACTTCTAAAATGTGAGATGACCATGAGAAAATATATCATACTATATACAGGTTTGCTGCTATCCGTATCGGGGTGTAGCTTGCTCGAACTGGACGAATCGACAGGCTTGGACAGAGAAGAGGCCTATTCCTACTTTAGCAATGTGAAAGGTTTGGCTACCTATGTTTATAGCCAGTTGCCCGGAGATCTCGGAGTGCTTGACGGGGCTTTGAGGGAGTCTGCGACGGATAATTCTGTTTATGTCTGGAGTGATAATAGTGTTCATGACTTTTATAACAATGCCTGGAGCCCCAACAATGCAGTTGATAATATGTGGTCGAAGTGCTATGGAGCTATCCGTTCTGTCAATTCATTTCTTGAAAACTATTCACAGGAAAGACTGGAGCGCTTCCGCTGGAATGACACGTATGAAGAAGACATTGCCAAGGCTACTATGTATCGTGAAGAATTACGGGTGCTGCGGGCTTTCTATCTGTTCGAACTGGCTAAACGATACGGTGATATTCCGCTCTTGACACGTACATATGCATTGGATGAAATCAACGATGTGGAAAAGACTTCTTTCAATGAAGTGATAAAATATATCTGCGACGAATGTAGTGACGCGGCCAAGACACTGCCTGTCAGTCATCAAGACTTTTGGGCGGAGACGGGACGTGTGACCAAAGGCACAGCGTTGGCATTGAAATCCCGCGCTCTTCTTTACGCGGCGAGTTTGTTGCATAATCCCGCCCGGGATGCTGATAAATGGAAAGCGGCTGCCGATGCGGCTTATGCTATCATAAAAGAGAACTGGTACAGCTTGCCGAAGACGAATGCTGATCCTCTGTATGACAAGAATGGTGGGAACGATGTGTTGAAATCTCCGCAATTAATTTTTGAACGTAGAAATGGGGAAAGCTTTGATTTTGAAGCAAACAATTTACCTATCAGTTATGAAAAGGGTAAAACGGGTAACGTGCCCACCCAGAATTTGGTGGATGCTTTCCAAATGACCAATGGAAAAGACTTTGATTGGGAACAGATTGCGCCGGGGCAGAATCCGTATGAAGGCAGGGACCCGAGATTTTATAAAACAGTACTTTGCAACGGTGATACATGGATGAACTCGACTATCCAGTCTTATGAAGGAGGAAAAGACGGTGCCGGAACAGCTGGAGCAACTACCACAGGTTATTATTTGAAGAAGTATATGAATGAGACTGTCTCTCTAGCTCCTTCCAATGAGAAAAAGAAACCGCATCATTTTATTATATTCCGTTATGCGGAAATTCTCTTGAACTATGCGGAAGCAATGGATGCTTGGAAAGACGCCGATTATACGGATAATGATCATCCGTTGTCTGCACGTACGGCACTGAATCAGGTGCGTGCTGCTGCCGATATGCCTGCCATTACAACAAGCGGCGATGCGTTTACGGAAAGTGTCCGTCGTGAAAGACGAGTGGAACTTGCGTTCGAAGACCATAGGTTCTGGGACATCCGCCGTTGGAAGATCGGCGATAAAACCGAAGCTATTTACTGCATCAAGATTACCATGGAAAACGGCTTGCCCGTTTATAAGAAGGAATTGCTTGAAACACGTAACTGGGATGATAAGATGTACTTATATCCTATACCGCAGACTGAATATTATAAGAATCCTAATTTAGGTCAAAATACAGGCTGGTAACTATGAATAAGCGAACCCTAAAAGTTAGACAAAAACTTTTAGGGTTCATTTTTATGGAAAGAAGTTCTTTTCTATGTGTGGTCCCTTGTTCCAGTTTTATGCTGCGGGATCCGGAGCCTCACCGCTACCGCCTTCATCTGGATTTCCCCCTCCATTTCCGGAAGAGGTGCTGCCGCCGTTTCCTTCTGTTTTGTAAATACTTACATTATCCAGCATATCCTTAAATTTATATCCTGGAGTAAATATAATTTTCACTCGTCGTACAGTATCGGCATCCACATCTTTTTCTTCCTTCTGACTTTTGCAACTCATACCCGGACGGAAACATCCGAAATCACCTAATTGTACAGATAGTCCTTTGTTAAGGTTTGTGTTTAATGTGTCAATCAGTGCATCAATCACGTGTTTCACTGCACCTTCCGGAATCATACCGAACATGGATACTTCCTTGCATAAGTCTCTGAAATTTACCGTATTGGTAATTACATTCTGTGCTACATACTTTTCAGTCTTTGTTTTGTCAAAACCGAAAACTCTTTTCTTGACAACATACTTTAGTGCCATAATCTTTCTTTTTTTAATAGTTAGTTAATCTGTTTTATTGTTGTTTTGTGATCACGACGCAAAGGTATGGTTTCCGAAATTCATGGCCAAGCTAAAAAAGAATTGTGCGTTCATAAATTAATTAATAAGTAGAATACTGCTGTATTGGGGATTTTATGTAAAAAAAAGATCTAATAGAAAGATAAAAGAAGAGGATGCCGATTGAGATATTGGGGTATCAGGGGTAGGGAAGGCATCCTCTTCGAAGATAGAGCAGAAGGGCTACTTTCACAAGCAATCTTTCTGTTTACTATCTTCTTATATAATAGGAAGGGTTATGAATCTGAATTATTCCGTATCTTCTTTGGTCCGCAGACTGACTCTGTCCTCTTATTGACGCTTAGGTCGAACCCTCCTTTCTCCAAGTATTGAAGGGCGGTTCTAAAATGGCGGATCACTTTTGCTGCATCATTGGTTGTTCTATACTCAAGTTCTCCAAGTGCATATTCAAGACGTGCCATTTGGATGTAATCTAATAGGGTATAGTTTTCGTCGACGGATAAAGTTGAAAGATACTTCAACAGGTAGGATGCTTTTTCTCGTTCTTCATCTGATAAGTTGGAGATAGGGCGGTGCGCGATGGGGGGCTGCATTAATAGAATAATGTTTTCTTTTAGGTCATCGTACATATCTTTGTTATGTTTGCCGCATCATTTCCCTGTGGTGCGCAGTTAAAAAAGAGAGCTCTGGGAAACTATCAACTGTATGCGACTATAAGGTATCGGCTAAGACCCTCCAACAACATAAGTGATAGTCCCACGCCCATTTGAGTATATAACAGTTATATATACAAAATTGTGCGTGAGACCTGTCACTCATTTTCATTCGTTGAAAAAAATTAGCCGATCTTTTATAGTCGAATGCAATAAATAACCGTTCTCAATAAAAAATAAAGTGTTCCTCTCTACGTAGGAGAGGAAACTGCTACAAAAGTAGCAATAAATATTAATAAAGCAAGTAATCTTGTTTTATAATTTCATAGATAGTTCTGAATTAATAAAGGTTTATATAAATATGATTTATTATCATGGATAAATGGCTATATATAATACTTTTAGCTGAATTTTATCTCTTTTTACCAATATAATGCTTACCTTTGCTAAAAACGTATTCTAATGGAACAGAAAGATAAATATATTCGTTTTGATTGGGCAATCAAAAGGCTTTTACGTAATAAAGCTAACTTTGGTGTGCTTGAAGGTTTTCTTACAGTATTACTAGGTGAGAATATTCATATTATTGAAATACTTGAAAGCGAAGGGAATCAGCAACGTGAAGATGATAAATTTAATCGTGTAGATATTAAGGCCCGCAACAGTAAAGACGAGATTATTCTTGTTGAGGTTCAGAATACTCGTGAACTTTATTATCTGGAACGAATTCTTTATGGAGTAGCTAAAACTATTACAGAGCATATTGATTTGGGCGAAATCTACTCTAATGTGAAGAAGGTATATTCTATCAGTATCCTTTATTTTGACATAGGACAGGGGAGGGACTATCTTTATCATGGGCAGAATACATTTTTGGGTGTACATACGGGCGATCATCTAAAAGTTACCACCAAAGAACAGGGAGCTATCGTTCGTAAGTTGCCTGCTGAAATCTTTCCCGAATACTTTCTTATCCGTGTGAATGAGTTTAATAAGGTGGCTGTTACTCCTCTGGAAGAATGGATGGAATATCTGAAGACAGGATGTATACGTCCCGATACAAAGGCTCCCGGACTTGAAGAGGCTCGTAAGAAACTGGTTTATTATAATATGGATACAGCTGAAAAACTAGCATATGATCGTCATATAGATGCAGTTATGATACAGAATGATGTATTGAGTACAGCTAAGTTAGAAGGACAAGAAGAAGGACGACAACTTGGATTTAGACAAGGAATTGAACAAGGAATCGAACAAGAAAAAATGGTTACTGCCCGTAAACTGAAATCTCTCAATATTCCTGTTGGTACTATTATGGAAGTTACTGGTCTGTCGTCGGAAAAGATAGAGCGACTCTAGTTACTTGCTTTTACTATTGAGGTTGCCTATTATTATGAGTATATATAAAGAATCCTGCACTGAACAATTGTTTTTTTTGTTTAGTGCAGGATTTTTGCTAATTCCATTAAATGATTCTAAATTCATCCTTCTATTTTCTTTGCATAAACCACCTGTTTGCCTGTTCCATAACGGATTAAGAGTCCACGTTCGATAAAAGCATTCAGTTCTTTCAAAGCACGTTTTTTGTCGTGTCCTGTCAATCGGCAATAGTCGGTACGGGTCAGGCAGGGATATTTGTTCAGATGTTCGTTGATTATTGTCAAGCATTCTTCTTCGCTGTGCCCTTTTCCGTGGTGACGAGTCATCGATTCTCCACGCTCCAGCCTCATTTGTTGGCCTACTTCTTTCTTAAACTGGCTGCCTACCCGGAAATTGACATTCTTCAGCTCAATAGATTGTGCGTGTACATCTTTTTTCTTCATTACACGAGGCCCCTTTAAAGACACTGAAAAATATCCGATATCTCCCAGTTCCACAATCCATCCGTTGGCAATCAGATCTCTCAACTCGTTTTGGAAAGACTGCATAGCCCCTGCCAGTAAACTGCGGCTTATTCCTGTGAATTTGTGTACACGGTCTAGAAACTCTTCCTGGTCAACGGTTCCTTTGAATACCACGCGGGGATGAAGCGGTTGTGCGTCGCCTGTTTGTTGAATGTCAGGCGTGTCATAAAGGTCATAATGTATGCTCATATTCGTATTTATTTTGTGTAGGTACATTAATAAATCCGTTTGCCTATCCGGATTTACTTCACTTGCTACTTTTATTTCGTTCCACTACAGTTTCTCTTTCGTCCCACTATAGTGTTCCGTAAGGGAAACTATAGTGCTTTTTGCGGAACACTATAGTGGAACGAAAAAATATTAAGTAACAAAGGTAATCTTTTTAGGTAATAAAACTAATTATATTAGTAAGAAAGAAATAAAAACGTCGCAAATATTGTTTATTACCTTATGCCACCCTTTCCTTTTTTAATAAATTAGCTAGAAAGTGTGGTGTTTATTGAATAAGAACCCTTATTTTTGCAGCATGTTACAATTTGAGAATCAAAAGATAAAGCAAATAGTTCGCAAGGTGCTTCCGGTAGTAACGCTGGGAGCTATGTTATATTCCTGCGCCAGTATTGGACGGCCGGACGGAGGCCCTTATGATGAGACGCCACCCCGTTTCATCGGTAGTACTCCTGCTGCGGGTGCTCTGAATAATGAAAGGACTAAAATTTCTTTGGTATTTGATGAGTTTATTAAGTTGGAGAAAGCAACCGAGAAAGTCGTTGTTTCTCCTCCCCAGATACAGCAACCGGAGATAAAGGCTTCCGGCAAGAGAATACAAGTGAACCTGCTCGACTCTTTGAAGCCCAATACTACCTACACGATTGACTTCTCGGATGCGATTGTCGATAATAATGAAGGTAATCCGCTAGGGAATTTTGCATTTACGTTCTCTACCGGTACGGAGATCGATACGATGGAGGTGTCGGGAACAATGCTCGATGCTTCTAATCTGGAACCGATTAAAGGTATGCTCGTCGGACTGCATTCCAACCTGAACGATTCGGCTTTCAATAAATTGCCTTTCGACCGTGTGGCACGTACAGACAGCCGTGGCCGTTTCTCTATCCGGGGTATAGCTCCCGGTAAGTATCGTATCTACGGTTTGATGGATGCCGACCAGAACTTTACTTTTAATCAGAAGAGCGAGATGATTGCTTTCCACGATTCGTTGATTATCCCTCGTATGGAAGAACGTGTCCGCATGGATACGGCTTGGGTCGATTCATTGACTTACGACACGATTGTTGAGAAGAAATATATGCATTATTTGCCGGATGATGTCATCCTCCGTGCCTTTAAAGAACTCAACTATTCGCAATATCTTATCAAGTCGGAAAGATTGGTTCCGCAGAAATTCACGTTCTACTTTGCCGGTAAAGCCGATACTTTGCCTGTATTGAAAGGTTTGAACTTCGATGAAAAGGATGCTTTTGTTATCGAAAAGAATCAGCGGAATGACACCATCCATTATTGGGTAAAAGACTCCCTGCTCTTTAAACAAGATACGCTGGCTATGAGCCTGACTTATCTTTATACGGATACATTGAATCAGTTAGTGCCCCGTACAGATACGCTCAACCTCGTTTCGAAGCAAAAATATAAGAAAGAGGAGCCGGATAAGGACAAAAAGAAAAAGAAGAAAAAGAAAGGTGAAGAGGATGAACCCGAACCGACAAAATTCTTGCCGGTAAATGTCGGGGCTCCTTCGTCAATGGATGTATATGGTTCTATCTCTTTGAGTTTTGAAGAACCGATAGCCAGTTTTGATACTGCGGCCATCCATCTGCGGCAAAAGGTAGATACGCTTTGGAAAGATATACCATTCGACTTTGAACAGGACTCTGTGAATCTAAAGAGGTTTAATCTGTATTATGATTGGGAGCCGACGCTGGAATATGAATTTTCGGTAGATTCGACTGCGTTCCATGGTATATACGGACTGTTTACAGACAAAATAAAACAAGGGTTCAAGGTGCGTAGTTTGGAAGAATATGCCAAAATCACGTTTGTGGTGACGGGAGCGGAACCTAATGCTTTCGTTGAACTGTTGGATGCGCAGGATAAAGTGGTACGCCGAAGAAGAGTAGAGGAGGGAGGTTATGTCGACTTTTATTACTTAAATCCCGGTAAGTACTCCGCCCGGTTGATTAACGACCGGAATGGAAACGGTGAATGGGATACCGGTAATTTTGAAAAAGGGGTGCAGCCCGAAGAGGTGTATTATTATAATCAGATTTTAGAGCCGAAAGCCAACTGGGATCTAGAACAAAGTTGGGATATTCATGCAGTTCCGCTGGATAAGCAAAAGCTGGATGAACTTAAAAAACAAAAACCAGATGAAGACAAGAAGAAAAAGGATCGGGAACGAAATAGTCAGAACCGCCGTCGTTAGTGTTCGACGCAATTTTATTATCGGATTAGTGGCCTTACTGATGGGAGCTTTCGCCCTCCCTGCCAGTGCCCAATGTGAAGCGAAGAATGATGCGTTTCAATCCGGCGAACACGTAATGTATGATTTATATTTTAACTGGAAGTTTGTCTGGGTGAAAGCCGGACTTGCCAGTTTGACGACGAATGCGACTACTTATCATTCACAACCAGCCTACCGGATTAACCTGCTTGCTTTGGGCAGTAAACGGGCGGATTTCTTTTTCAAGATGCGCGATACGCTGACTTGTGTGATTGGAGAAAAACTGGAGCCGCGCTATTTCCGTAAAGGTGCCGAAGAGGGAAAACGTTACACGGTCGATGAGGCTTGGTTTTCTTATAAGAACGGTCTTTGTCTGGTGAATCAGAAGCGTACTTACCGGGATGGAGCGTTTGATGAATCTGAAGCTAGCGATAGCCGTTGTATATACGATATGTTAAGCATCTTAGGACAGGCACGTTCTTACGACCCTGCTGATTATAAGGTGGGAGACAAGATTAAATTTCCGATGGCTACGGGACGTAAAGTGGAAGAACAGACGCTTATTTATCGCGGTAAAGAAAATGTAAAAGCAGAAAATGGAGTGACTTACCGTTGCCTGATTTTCTCATTAGTTGAATATGATAAGAAAGGGAAAGAGAAGGAAGTGATTACTTTCTTCGTAACGGACGATTTGAACCATCTTCCTGTCCGTCTGGACTTATTCCTGAATTTCGGTTCGGCAAAAGCATTCTTGAATAATGTGACCGGCAACCGGCATCCGCTGACTTCTGTCGTTAAATAGATAAAGAGATTTTTTATTCCTGAACTTCGAAAGGCACTTTCTGGTCTTTCCGGAATACGCTGGATTCAAAAGTGGCAATCAAATCTCCGTTCTGGTTCGTTACATCTACCTGATAGCAGCCTGTACTTCGACCGATGTAGCGTTCGCGTGCTTCGGCAAAAAGGATGTCGCCAGGTCCGCTTGCGCGTAGAAAAGTGATGCTGGACGAGAGAGAGAAAGCTAGTGTACCGTGCGAGTTGGCTGCTGCGGCCAGTGCCAGGTCCGCTAATGTGAAAATGGCTCCTCCTTGTGTACGGGCGCCTGCATTCAGATGTTCGGGTTTTATTTCTAACTTGGCTTTACTGTATCCTTTGCGTACTTCCAGCAGTACTACTCCTGCGTTTTCGGCAAATAAATCATTCTTAAAGAATTCTTGTGGGGTCATATGAGTTTATTTAAAGTTGTCAACATTGTATCTCTAGGTGTGATTCATCTTTATAAATCTACTATTTCTTTTGCAAATGTACCAAAATTGTCTTTCATTTGGATTATTTAGGTCGGTCAATTCTATTTAAATGCACTACTTTTGCCATCAGGAAAATTAATCACTTAACAAATAATCCCTGTATTATGAAAACAATTCTTAGCGCATTAGGACTTTCCCTATTGATCTTTACGAGTTGCGGTGGACAAAAAAAGGTTGAAGTAGACTTTATTCAGGACAACATCGACAACGCTGTGGCACAGAACACAATCCAGACGGACATTATTGAGAAGTCCGGTAAAATCTTGAATCCGAGAACAATCAACGAAGATGGGAGTATCTCTTACATACCTATGGAAGACTGGTGCTCAGGTTTCTTTCCCGGTAGTATATGGTTGACTTATAATCTGACGGGTGATAAGAAATGGTTGCCGCTGGCAGAGAAATACACAGAGGCTCTTGATTCAGTGAAATATTTGAAATGGCATCATGATGTAGGGTTCATGATCGGTTGCAGTTATTTGAACGGCTATCGCATGGCAGATAAGAAAGAGTATAAAGACGTCATTATAGAAGCTGCCAGATCATTGTCCACTCGTTTTCGTCCGAATGCAGGCGTTATCCAGTCATGGGATGCCGATAAAGGCTGGCAAGGAACACGGGGATGGAAATGTCCGGTGATTATTGATAATATGATGAATCTCGAACTCTTATTTGAAGCAACAGCCCTTTCCGGGGATTCTACTTTCTATAATATTGCAGTGAAACATGCTGATACAACAATGGCTCACCATTTCCGTCCGGACAACAGCTGCTACCATGTGGTAGATTACGACCCGGAGACAGGAGAAGTGCGTAAGAGACAAACTGCACAGGGATATGCCGACGAATCGGCTTGGGCTCGCGGACAAGCATGGGCTTTGTATGGATATACTACCTGTTATCGCTATACCAAAGATAAGAAATATCTCGACCAGGCACAAAAGGTCTATAATTTCATCTTTAATAATAAGAACTTGCCGGAAGACCTCGTGCCATATTGGGATTATGATGCTCCGAATATTCCGAACGAACCTTGCGATGCTTCTGCAGCAGCTTGTACAGCCTCTGCCCTTTACGAACTGGATGGCTACCTGCCGGGCAACCACTACAAGGAAACTGCTGATAAGATAATGGAAAGTTTAGGCTCACCTGCTTATCGTGCAAAGGTCGGAACAAACGGCAACTTTATCCTGATGCACTCCGTTGGCAGTATTCCTCACGGTCAGGAAATTGACGTTCCTTTGAACTATGCTGACTATTACTTCCTGGAAGGACTGATGCGTAAAAGAGATTTGGAAAAGAAATAAGAAATAGACAATGAACGGTAAACAGTGAACGGTGAATGCTTGGCGGATTCTGACGGAAAATGTTTACCGTTTATCATTCGCTACTTATTGTTTATAACTCTCTATTGACCGTTTGTCATTTACCTGTTTTAATCATTTATCATAAACTATCATGAATAAACCTATTAACCTTCTTGTTGGAGGATTGACGCTGTTTGCCGCACAAGGTTGCAAGGCTCCGAAACAAGTGTCCCAACAAGCGGAGCATCCTAATATAATCTATGTATTTCCCGATCAATACCGTAACCAGGCGATGGGCTTCTGGAGCCAGAACGGATTCCGGGATAAAGTAAACTTTGAAGGAGACCCCGTGCATACTCCTAATCTGGATGCCTTTGCACGTGAATCTATGGTCTTGTCGTCTGCGCAGAGTAACTGTCCGTTGAGCAGCCCCCATCGTGGAATGTTACTGACCGGTATGTATCCGAACAAAAGTGGTGTACCATTGAATTGCAACTCTACACGTCCGATCAGTTCCTTGCGCGAGGATGCGGAATGTATCGGCGATGTATTCAGCAAAGCAGGCTATGACTGTGCTTATTTTGGCAAACTTCATGCTGACTTCCCAACTCCGAACGATCCCGAACATCCGGGACAGTATGTGGAAGAAAAACGTCCGGCATGGGATGCCTATACACCGAAAGAACGCCGGCACGGTTTTAACTACTGGTATTCTTACGGAACATTTGATGAACACAAGAATCCGCATTACTGGGATACGGATGGTAAGAGACATGATCCGAAGGAATGGTCACCTTTGCATGAATCAGGCAAAGTCATTTCTTATCTGAAAAATGACGGTAACGTGCGTGATACCAAGAAACCTTTCTTTATAATGGTGGGTATGAATCCTCCCCATAGCCCGTATCGTTCTTTGAATGACTGTGAAGAGCAGGATTTTAATCTTTATAAAGATCAGCCTCTGGATAGTCTGCTGATTCGCCCGAATGTCGATTTGAAGATGAAGAAAGCGGAGTCCGCACGTTATTATTTCGCTTCCGTAACCGGAGTAGACCGTGCTTTCGGACAGATTTTGACGACATTGAAAGAGCTGGGATTGGATAAGAATACAGTCGTAATTTTTGCTTCCGACCATGGCGAGACGATGTGTAGCCAGCGCACTGATGATCCGAAGAATTCCCCTTATTCTGAATCCATGAATATTCCGTTTCTGGTTCGTTTTCCCGGTAAGATTCAGCCGCGGGTAGATGATTTATTGCTCTCTGCTCCTGATATTATGCCTACGGTGCTTGGCTTATGCGGGCTGGGTGATTCTATTCCGGCAGAAGTGCAGGGACGTAATTTTGCTCCTCTTTTCTTCGATGAAAAGGCTGAAATTGTTCGCCCTACAGGTGCACTGTATATTCAGAATGTAGACGGTGATAAAGATGAAAATGGATTGGTGCAGACTTACTTCCCTTCTTCAAGAGGTATCAAGACAGCTCAATATACATTGGCTTTATATATCGACCGTGATACGAAGCAATTGAAGAAAAGCCTCTTATTCGATGATGTAAAAGATCCATATCAGCTGCATAACTTGCCTTTGGAAGAAAATAAGGAGATTGTGGCAAAACTTTGCGGTGAAATGGGAGCTATGTTGAAAGAGATTAACGATCCTTGGTATACGGAAAAGATTCTGTCGGATCGGATCCCTTATTAGCGATTTATGTATTCTTATATAATCATTTAGGCACGGATTACACGGATTTCACGGTCTTTAGTGTTCTCATTGTTGCAAGGCAACCGCGTTCATCCGTGTAATCCGTGCCTAAAAAACGAAAGCAATTCAGTAATGAAAAACAGTTGTTTTATAGTATTATTCCTTTTGGGAATTATTCCTTCAGCTTTCGCCCAACTCATCGGATTTGAAAAGGAAGTGCCCGAAACATTTAAAGTTTTCGGAAAGGGAGAAGTGAAAATCTCTTCTCTTTTTTACAAGGAGGGTGAAAGCAGTTTGGAATGGGACTTTCAGCCCGGTTCTACACTGGATGTTCAGATTGCTCCTTTATCGTTGAATACGAGAAACGAGAAGCAGTTCGGCATTACTTTGTGGATTTATAATGAGAAACCACAGCAGGATTCTATTCGTTTTGAGTTTCTGAATAAAGAGGGAGAAGTCTCTTATTGGTTCTCTTATCGTTTGCAGGCAGCAGGATGGCGGGCTTGCTGGATCTCTTTTGAGTATATGCAGGGCGACAAGAAAGATAAGAAGATCGTAGCCTATCGGCTGGTTGCCCCGCAACGGAAGGGACGTATCTTTCTTGACCGTCTCATTTTCCCGGAAAAGAAAATGAATCTTCGTACCACTCCCGACCAGCAGTTGCCTGCTAATAATGGGCTGTCTAATCGTGATTTGTGGCATTGGTGTCTGGTGTGGAAATGGGAACAACAGTCGTATGCTATTCCTCTGCCTTCTAAATTGACAAGCGAGCAAAAGAAGGAGCTGAAGACTATCGAACAACGTTTGACTGACTTTTTGGAAGTGAAAAAGGCTCCGCAAGGACCGATTAATGCTGCCTATAAAACGTTTGAGAAAGCGGCTATCAGTCCATCCATCACCGGAACGGGATTTATAGGAACTCCTATTGTTGCTCCTGATGAACAGGACAAGAAGAAAGGGGAGATGTCATGGAATGATATTGAAACGATGCTTTCCGGTTTTGCCTATGATGCTTATTATAACCGGAACGAAACATCAAAGAAAAACTACTTTACTGTGTTCGACTATGCTATCGATCAGGGATTTGCCTATGGCAGCGGTATGGGTACCAATCATCATTATGGTTATCAGGTGCGTAAGATATATACGACTGCCTGGCTGATGCGTGATGCAATCTATAAACATCCTCATCGGGATGCTTATCTCTCCACATTGCGTTTTTGGGCGGCTCTGCAAGAAACCCGTCAGCCATGTTCTCCAACGCGTGACGAATTGTTGGATTCCTGGCATACGTTATTGATGGCGAAGTTTATTTCCGCTATGATGTTTCCCGATGCAAGGGAACAAGCGCAAGCTTTGAGCGGCTTGTCGCATTGGTTGTCTTCTTCTTTGCGTTATACTCCGGGAACGATCGGTGGTATAAAGGTAGACGGTACGACGTTCCATCATGGCGGTTTCTATCCGGGATATACTACTGGAGTACTTGCGACTGTAGGAGAATATATTGCATTTACCAATGGCACAAGTTTTGAGCTGACAGAAGATGCGCGCAAACACATGAAATCAGCCTTTATTGCTATGCGCAATTATTGTAATCTCTATGAATGGGGCATCGGAATCAGTGATCACGGTATTAGTTGGATTTAGAGCAGGTTTTAGTTTCTCTGCTGGAGCAACAGACCTTCTTTTCTCTGCAACCCTTCCGGCAGCGAAGAATACCTGGATGATCATTCCACTTGGTATTGCAGCATTTATTGTATTTTATGTTGTATTCCGTTTCGCTATCACAAAGTTTGATCTGAAAACTCCTGGTAGAGAAGACGATGATGTGGAAGCAGAGAAAAATGTCGACCTTGGGAGCAGTGATTATACAACTGTAGCGGCAGCAATTTTAGAAGGCGTTGGTGGTGCAGCAAATATTAAAAGTATTGATAACTGTATTACAAGACTTCGGCTTGAAGTAAAAGACAGTTCTTTAGTAGATGAGAAGAAAATCAAATCAGCAGGGGCTGCTGGTGTTATCAGACCAAGTAAAACAGCTGTTCAGGTTGTCATTGGAACAAAAGTCCAGTTCGTAGCTGATGAGTTCAAAAAATTATGTAGATAATCAAAAACATACTATTTGTGAAATGAAATCATATTGAAGAAAAAATAATCCCTTTTTTGACAGAGGCGGTTCCAGTTGGAATCGCTTCTTTGTCATCTATGCGATCCTTAATGAAAATATAAAGTTTCACAGTCCACATGTTTAACATAATGGAAAATAATTTATTGTTTACAAAGAAAAACGATAATGATAGAATAACCATGATATATTGCGAAAAAAATCAGAAAGGGGGAAGAAGTGAACACAGATGGCTGGTTTATGGCAGATGGTATTCAGACAGCTTCAACCCCGGAAAAAGCGGATGGTGCCGCAGAATGTACGACTTTTGAACCGGAATAAGCCGGAAGAGAGTGGACAGATGCACACGCAGGAACAGGAAAGGACACAAAAGGACGTGGAAAATGAAGATTTACTGATCAGTCAGATCGATGAGTTTCGCGAGAAAGCAAAACAGCTTCAGGTGCTTTTAGAGGCAAAGGAGAGTAAGGCAGCGGAACTGCAGTCACTTGTGGATGAGAGAGCCGGCAAAGCACAGGAGTTAGAACATATTTTAACAGAACGTCAGGAAGAGGCGGACAAGATCGTTACTGAGTTTGGAAGAAAGGTAGATGCGCTTGCGGATAAAGTGACGACGAAAATGGCTGAGATTGAGGCAGGTCTTAGCGGACAGGTGGCTGATATCCGAAAGACCAGTGAGGAACAGATTGCCTTAAATCGCAGGATGAATGAGGAACAGACAGCTTCTAACCGGAAATTAAATGAAGAACAGATCGCTGCGAACAAGCAGTTCTTAGAGGAACAGGCGATTGCAAATAAGAAGCTCAGCGAGGGACAGATTGCGGAGGTCAAAGAACTGTTAGAGAATGCAACGTCACAGTTGGAGTCCATTAAGACGGATCTTTCTGAAAAAGTACACACGGAAAATGTCAAATGTTATCGCAACATACAGGATCTGTTCAATGAGTTTGATTCCAAGATCGAAAAAATGGACGAGATGGAGGGTGGTGTGGACTCTGTCAAAGGTTATGTGAAGCTGTTGTCCTGGTTTTCAATCTTAAATTTTGTAGTATTGATTATTTTTATTTTATACTCTATGGGAGTATTTCACTTTTAATGGTATACAACATGACGCCGGCATTGCCAGCGTCTGTTTTTTTCTTTTTTTAAATAAGAAAA
>OLOD01000575.1_pt1 | contig 28617 bp, 26 predicted proteins | sample 1671921 | NCBI WGS metagenome assembly OLOD01 (sample SAMEA3136626, study PRJEB25190) | human gut metagenome | biome: human gut; feature: human-associated habitat; material: faeces | place: Austria | collected 2013
CTCTATCGTGTCATCTGGTTTTTGTTGGGACAAAAGAACAACCGTCTCCACATGCACCGTTCCAGGGAACATATCAACTAAACAACATCTCTTGACCTCGTATCCCGCTTCCCTAAATACAAGCAGATCTCGCATGAGGCTAGTTGGCTTGCAACTTACATATACCATCTCGTCTACGTTAAAATTAATGATTTTCCGTAAAGCTTTCGGATGGATTCCATCACGAGGAGGGTCGAGTACGAGAATGTCCGGCTTCTGGGTTAAGTTATCCACAACTTTGAGGACATCGCCGGCGATAAATTCACAATTGTCTAAGTGGTTGTCCACTGCGTTCTTTTTGGCGGCTTCCACCGCTTCTTCTACGATTTCGACACCGACTACTTTACTTGCTACGGGTGCAAGCATCTGTGCGATCGTTCCGGTTCCGGTGTAAAGGTCGTAAACGAGTTTATCTTTTGTTTCCCCAACGTATTCTCTTACCTGATCATACAGGACTTCTGCTCCTAAGGTGTTTGTCTGGAAGAAGGAGAATGGAGAGATTTTGAAACGCATGTTATAAAGGTATTCATAAAAATAATCTTGTCCGTAAAGTGTTTTTGTTTCATCGCTTTGTACTACGTCTGCAAGGTTGTCGTTTAATGTATGCAATATTCCAACAACTTTTCCATCAATTTTCTGGGAGAGAATCATATTGACAAATTCAGATTCATCCAGTCTGCTCTGTGTCGTAGTGACAAGATTGATTAAAATGTCTCCTGTTTTTACAGAGCGGCGCATTACGAGATGGCGAAGGAATCCTTCGTGACGAATTTTGTGGAAGTAGTTTTCTCCTTTTTCTTTAAAGTATTTTAAGATTGCCTGAAGAAGTACGTTAAAATCAGGGTCTACGATGCGACAGTCCTCTAATGTTACGATATCATAGAAACTATTTTTCTTATGCATTCCAAGAGCAAGCGGACCGTCTTTTTCTTCGTCACCAAATGTGAATTCCATCTTGTTTCGGTAGCCTTCTGTGATCGGGCTTCCATAAATATTTTCGATAGCAAAGGAAAGACCGTTTTTTTCGATTAATTCTTCTACCTGGCGTTTCTTTAAATCAAGCTGCTGCTCATAAGAAAGGTTCTGATAACGGCAGCCACCGCAGATACCGAAATGTTTGCAGGCTGCTGGCTGTTCTATCGGAGATGGCTCGATGACTTCAAGAAGTCTTCCTTCGATTTTATCTCGTTTCTTTTTATTAATGGAGAAGCGTACTACCTGACCTTCTAACGCATTTTTTACGATTACTTTCTGCCCCTCAATATCTATAATTCCTTTATTAGGGAATTCGGTTCGGATGACTTTTCCCTCAAAAATATCTCCTTTTTTCATAAAATAATTCCTTTCTATAAATACATAAAAAATGGAAAGGATGCTGCAATGTACACCCTTTTCCATTATATTTAAGAATGTCCCGGCTTTCTTGCACGAGTACATTTATATTATTTTTTAAATTTCCAGTTCGGTAAATTTGGATTTATAATATCCATGTCCGTAATGGGCCTCGCCTTCATCATCGATTTCCATAATGAGAAATGTTGGCATATGATCAGATTGTCTTGGGTAAGAAACGCTTCCCGGATTTAATATCGTTACATCTTCATCGATTTCGATGTATGGTTTATGCGTATGACCAAACATAACAATATCGATATTATTTTGAAGTGCATACTGTTTTAAGCGTTCTACACTGCGATATACGTAAAAAGTATGTCCGTGAACAACCAGTACCTTATAATCGCCAATATTAAAAATGTCTTGTGCAGGAAGATCAAGATTATAGTCGTTGTTTCCGGAAACCATATGTACCGGACAATCTACCAATGAACGGATATAATCGTCTCCTCGCTCTACATCTCCACAATGGATGAGCATATCGATTGGTCCAACCTGCTCGATTACTCCTGCCACATCATCATTACGTCCATGCGAATCACTGATTACCAAAATTCTCATTTTATTTTCACTCATCTATTTACAAAATCTCCTTTATCTGGCGTAAAGCCTTTCCACGATGACTGATTTCATTCTTTTCTTCTGCTGAAAGCTGAGCAGTTGTTTTGCCTCTGTCCGGAAGATAGAAAATAGGATCATAACCAAAACCATTCTCTCCAGCTGGCTCCTGTGCAATTCTTCCTTCAATGGTTGCTCTGCGAGTCTCTATCGTCCCATCCGGAAATGCCGCTGCAATAACACAGACAAAGCGGGCACTCCTTACAATATCCGGAACTCCATGCAGTCTGTCTAAAATAATCTGATTCTTAATACGATATGATGTGTTCTCTCCCATGTATCGGGCAGAATACACACCTGGTTCTTTATTAAGATAATCAATTTCCAGACCGGAATCATCTGCTAAAACAATACTTCCTGTTGCCTCCATCACCGTTTTTGCTTTAATGATGGCATTTTCCTCAAATGTTGTTCCATCCTCTACAATATCTACATTGACTCCGGCTTCTTTCATCGAGAGAATCTCATAATCCAAGTCACCGAGGATTTCGCGAATTTCCTTCATCTTGCCTTCATTTCCAGTGGCAAATATTAACTTTTTCTTCAAAATTCTGCCTCCTACAAAGCTCATACTTTATCTATATGACTTCTAATATCTGCTTGTTAACTGCATCATATGACAGTCACTAAGCCACTACGCTTCTGGCTGCTCTGGCTTCTTTCTCCTTGGCGGCTTTGGACCTGGGAACATATAGAAATATGTCTTCATCATTCCGTTATAAATCTTACGGTTCTTCGCTGCTTTCTTTCCGATATAACGTTCTGCATCCTCATAAGCTGTGATAACATATTCTGACCATCCATCAAGTCCTGCGAAAGCTTTTCCCATATCACGATATAACGCCGGAAGATCTTCTTTTTCTTCTAGACGTTCTCCGTAAGGAGGATTCGTAATAACAAATCCGTACTTCTTTGGATGACTTAAATGATGAACTGGTCGCTGCTGAAAATGAATGAGTCCATCCACACCGGCTCTCTTCGCATTCTCTCTTGCCGCCTTTACGATCTGTGGATCAATATCGTATCCCTGAATGTCCATTTCCACACTTAAATCTACCAGAGATTCTGCTTCTTCAAATCCTCTTGCAAAAAGCTTCGGAGATACAATATTCTCCCACTTCTGTGCCTGAAATTCCCGATGCATTCCTGGTGCGATATTCGCTCCCATCATTGCTGCCTCGATTGGGAATGTTCCACTTCCGCAAAATGGGTCTACAAGAATACGATTCTTGTTCCAAGGGGTAAGTTTAATAAGTGCTGCGGCCAGTGTTTCTTCGATTGGTGCCTTACTTACCATACGGCGATAACCTCTTTTGTGAAGACTTTCTCCGGAAGTATCAAGTCCGATCGTCACAACATCCTTATAAATAATCACTCGAACCGGATAATCTTCGCCATCCTCTTCAAACCAGTTAATATGATAATGTTCCTTCATACGCTCAACCATCGCTTTTTTTACGATAGACTGAATATCTGAAGGGCTAAATAACTTGCTCTTTACGGAAGTTGCCTTTGTTACCCAGAATCTTGCATCTGATGGGAAATACTCTTCCCATGGAACTTTCTTGACATTCTGGAACAGTTCCTCAAAAGTTACAGCCTTAAATTCTGCCACTTTTAAAAGAATTCGCTGGGTTGTTCTCAAGAAGATATTCGCTCTTACTAAGGCTTCCATATCTCCGGCAAACGTTACCTTTCCATCTTCCACCTTCACAATCTCGTATCCCAGATCAGCGATTTCTCTCTTACACACTGCTTCAAGTCCAAAATGACAAGGTGCTATAAATTCATATCTGTTGCCCATCTTTCCTCCATTAACTGTATCTTTTCATTATATGTTTCTTTATATTTTTCTTTATATCTTTCTTTTAACTTCATATAGATACACTTTTTATCTTTAAAAAATATTTCTTAATAGTTATAATTGTACTTAGGAAATGTTTCTGTGTCAAGAAGTACGCACCATCGTCCATAAGTCATTCTTCTCTTTTTCCAGATATCCTTTATAAAACATAATCCCACCAACGACATTATATGCGTGAATTCCCATAGAATCCAACTTTCTCGCTGCCAGTATACTTGTGGAACCTGTATCACAATACACAAAAACCGGCTGTTCTTTTTCTACATTAAAATCTGCCTCTATATCAAACTTTTCTTTCATAATATCTGTAAAAGGAATATTTACCGCCATTGGCAGATGTCCCTTTTTAAATGCTTCTTCTGACCGAACATCGACAAGTAAGCCTTTAGATGCATAACTCTGCTTTATTGCCTCCGATATCGAAATGAGATCAAACATACCCTCGCCTTCTTCCACCTCTATATATCAACATATGTATTTTTCTAAAAAAAGTGCACTTCTGATTTAATTGAATAGAACAGACAAAAGGGGATGTCGCACCAAAAACAGCCCTACCCTATGGCAGGGATTCATGCATTTGCAATGGAATCGAATTCCGGAGATTTATGAAAAAAGCTGTTTTTGTTTCCCCAGTCTGTGGCAAAGCAAAAGAAAAAAGCCGAACTTTTTTGCAAAGAACGACTCTGGAAAGACATTAGCCGAAGTGACGGAAATGCTCTACAGCCTTGGTGAGATATCCGGGACCCATATCTTTATTAATGGGATAAAAATTGAATCTGTAGCAAACCGGTATACATTTGTATGGAAAAAAGCAGTGACAAAACATCAGCAGAGTCTTTGTGGAAGAATGCGAGATACTGTATGGGACACAGCTGAGGATGAACCGGCGTATCCAGGCTGGTCTTTTGTCTAAGACAGAAGGCTTAGATAAGCGCGCTTTTTCAGCAGTACAAGTGCTGTAACTATAGCCAAAGCAAGCAGATTCTGCTGAAAATGTGTACAAAAAGTCCGTCGCAATTACGGTCGTTAGACCGTTACTGCGACGGAACCTTTGGCTACAAATAAAATCCGTATTTTCTATGCTGCGATGATCTTTACTGATATGCTATATTTAGGCAAACAATTATTTTGTTACGATTTTGATAAATTTCTTCTTTCCTCTCTTTAACACTTTTCCTTCACCGTTGAAGTCGTCTAATGTATAAGAAGCTTTAAAGTCTGTTACTTTTTCTCCGTCTAATGTTACACCACCCTGTGTTACGTTACGTCTTGCCTCAGAACGTGTTCCTGCTAAACCGGATTTTACAAGAAGTGCGAGAATATCTACTGCACCGTCTCTTAAATCTTCTTCTGAAACTTCACATGTTGGCATGTTTGCAGAATCTCCGCCATTGCTGAATAATGCTCTTGCAGCTTCCTGTGCTTTCTGTGCTTCTTCTTCACCATGAACTAACTTTGTAAGCTCAAATGCAAGAATTTCTTTTGCTTCATTTAACTTGCTACCTTCCCAGCTATCCATTGCATCAATTTCTTCTAACGGAAGGAAAGTCAGCATACGGATACACTTCATAACGTCTGCATCCGCAACATTTCTCCAGTACTGATAGAAGTCGAATGGAGAAGTCTTGTTAGGATCTAACCATACGGCACCGGACTGTGTTTTACCCATTTTCTTTCCTTCGGAATTTAAAAGAAGAGTAATTGTCATAGCATAAGCATCGGCATCCGGTCCTAATTTACGACGAATCAGTTCTGTTCCGCCAAGCATGTTGCTCCACTGATCATTACCACCAAACTGCATATTACAGCCGTATTTCTGGTATAACTCATAGAAGTCATAGCTCTGCATGATCATGTAGTTGAATTCTAAGAAGGATAAACCTTTTTCCATTCTCTGTTTGTAACACTCTGCACGAAGCATGTTATTAACGGAGAAACAAGCGCCAACTTCACGAAGTAACTCAACATAATTTAAGTCTAACAGCCAGTCCGCATTATTAACAAGCATAGCCTTTCCGTCAGAAAAGTCAATAAAGCGGCTCATCTGTTTCTTAAAGCACTCTACGTTATGATTGATTGTCTCTTTTGTCATCATCTGACGCATATCTGTACGTCCGGATGGGTCACCGATCATAGCAGTACCTCCACCAATTAAAGCAATCGGCTTATTTCCTGCCATCTGAAGACGTTTCATCAGACAAAGAGCCATGAAATGTCCTACGTGAAGACTGTCTGCTGTTGGGTCAAATCCAATATAAAATACAGCCTTTCCATTGTTTACAAGTTCCTTAATTTCATCTTCATCTGTTACCTGTGCAATCAATCCTCTTGCAACCAGTTCGTCATATACTGTCATAAAAACCTCCATTTATTTTTCTTATTTTATTTAACAGGGTATCCCAACGAAATTCTCCAATGAAACTCCCTGTAAAATAAAAAAATCCCGTCCTAATAAAAGGACGAGATATAACTTCGTGGTACCACCTTTTTTCGCAAAACAAAATGTTCTGCCTCATAGACAAGCGTCAATCAACGCCTCTGCGGATAACGGCCGCTGCTCCGTCACAGCCTACTAAAAACATCGGTCTCATTCGGTGTGCAACTCAGGAATGTATTCACTTACTATCTGGCACATGACCTCCCACCAGCCGGTCACTCTCTGGAATGCATCAATAAAAGTTACTTCTTTCCGTCTTCGTCTTTCGCTGAAATTCATATAAATGATGTCCGTTATATGCGGACAGGCATTATGTCTCCTATTGTAGTAAACCTTCAAAATTTTGTCAAGTAGGATTTTGGAATTCTTGAAAAAAGGAATAAAAAGAATGAAAAGAACAAAGAATGTGCCTTGGCACATTCTCGCGGAGCATTTTTTACTTTACAGGAAAGCAATTTCCTGTAAAGTAAAAAAAGAACTGGTCAATTGCCAGTTCTTAAAGAGAGGAAAGTATGAAAAAAATCTATCAAAAAAGCGTTGTTGTTTTTTTGATGTCTCTATCATACCGTGAAATTGTGAACAGTCTGTGAGAAAAAAATGAAGATAATCTGAAGAATCGCTATTTAATCCTTATCATTTTCTTTCGTTTGTAAACAACCGGTTAAAATTAAGTCTGATAAAGTAAAATATAGCCTCCTGTATTCTTCTTTCTGCTAAAATATAAATGCGTATCCTCTGTATTTTTCTGCGGAAACATATAGGATATCAGTTCGGAAAGGTCTGCTCTTTTTAATCTTTGTACTTCTCCTGCCCATTCCCTTGTTGCAGAATCTGTAAAAACTACCTGTCCTTCTTCATCAACGCCAAGAAGAATCATTGTATGATAAGAACCCGCATATTTTTTATCAAAAAAGCGAACGATTCTTCTGCCTTTTCTTCTCATTCTACTTGTTTCTATAATAACAGGACTGCCTTTTTGTAAATGTTCCATAATCTGCTTTTTGGCATAGTTATCCTCAAAGTTTCCTACGTATTCACAGGAAATTCCTTCTTTTTTCAAAATTACTGAAATGCCATAAAGAGATACCGGCATCTGCCTTGCCATCACTTTTCCGTAATTTTTTTCATAAACTTCTTTTGGAAAATGTTTTTTCTCGATTTCATAAACGGTTTGGTCCGGTGTTAATTTCGCATACTTTTCCACAAAAGCTGCCAATGCGGTTGTCAATGAACAGCAGGCACACCCATGGCGAAGGATATATTCACTGGCCTCCCCATAACCCCCTGCTTTTTGCTGAAAAACCGGATAAACTCTTTTTGTACTGCCATCAGAAATTATTACTTTAAGTATTTTTCCATTCAGATCACTGTTCGGAAGGGATGGAGAAAGAAACTTCTTTCCTTTATTATCTGTCAAAAAGTTCAAATGTATACACTCCATAAAAATCCTTTCTTTTTCCTGTTTATTATTTCCTGCTTATTGTTTCCTGTTTTTCTTTCGTTTTCTTTATGTCGTCTTCGTAAAATCTCTCCATCTGCACTTTTGTTCAAATGGAGAGATTCTGGCACTTTTTTAAACTAAAGTTTTGCTATTATCTTTCTCTTATACGCTAAAAACTGATCTGTAAGATAAAAATCTTCTGCTCGTGGTTTCTTTTCCTTTATCACGATCTCATCACGTATTTCCCCTGGCTTTCCATTCAGGATATAAATTCTGTCAGAGAGTAAAATTGCCTCATCTATATCATGCGTGATAAAAATTGTAGACAGATCAATATGCTGCATAACTTCAAGATACCATTTATGAATTGCTGTTTTTGTTATAGTATCAAGTGCGCTGAACGGTTCATCAAGAAGGGCTACTCCATTGGAAGAAAGATATGTTCTAAGAAGAGCTGCCCTCTGACGCATGCCGCCGGAAAGCTGAGAAGGATACTGATATTCTGTCCCTTCTAAGCCAAAATCTTTAAAATACGTCTGCGCCTTTTCTCTCGCTTCTTTTTTCTTCATTCCACGAAGTACGAGTGGAAGCGCTGCATTATCAATTATTTTTTTATGTGGAAAAAGTAAATCTTTCTGAAGCATATAACTGATCTGACCTGGTTTGGATGTGATATCTTCTCCATTAAGGAATACTTTTCCTTCTTCTGGCGTTGTTAATCCGGAAAGCACATGGAAAAGTGTTGTCTTTCCAGAACCACTGACCCCGAGAAGAGAGACTAATTCTCCCTGATTCAGTTCAATATTAATATCTTTGATTATAGTTCTTCCACTATATTTCTTTGTAATATGTTCTGCTTTTAAAAGACACATTTATCCATTTCCTTTCATAAACAAATCATTATCCGAAAAATTACTTAGAAGATGGAAGATACTCGTTAGAAAATCCTTTTCCTGTAAGATCTTTTGTTGTCAGCTTATTCTGTGCAAGCCATGTGTAGAAATTATTCCATCTTGTCTCGTCGATCACACCCCAGTTGTCTGCATCTGCAACATACTGTTTAGAAAGCCACTCCTGACTTTTATATACTAAATCTTCAGAACCTTTTAAAGAGCCTGTATCATCGCCTTCAATAAGAATATCTGCCGCTTTCTTTGGATTATCTATTGCATACTGATATCCTTTTTCTGTTGCTGCAAGGAAAGCTTTGGCTTCATCTGGTGAATCTTTCAGGAAATCATTATTTGCGATCATAACCGGTGTATAGTAATCAAATACCGGATCAATGTCTTTGAAATTCCAATAATCACAGTCAACACCTTCTACTGTCGCGTTGATTCCGCCCCATCCATAGAACACCCAGATTGCATCTGTCTGTTTTGCTTTTAATGCAGCTGGTTCATCTGTAATGTTGTTAGGAATCAGTTTTACCTTACTGAAATCCGCTCCTTCATCTTTCATAACTGTTTTTAAAGTTGCCTGCTCAATTGGGGATTCCCATGTAGAATATGTCTTTCCTTCAAGTCCTTTTGGACTGTCAATGCCGTCGCCCTTTCTGGAAATAATTCCTGATGTATTATGCTGGATCAATCCTGCAACTGCTGTAATCCCAAGTGGATTATCTGAATCAATTGCTGCTGCCATTGTATCCTGTGCCTCAATAGCAAACTGTGCCTGTCCTGATGCACACATAGTTGCTGCCCCATTTTCCGGTGGCTGCACAATCTCTACATCAAGTCCGGCATCTTCATAATAGCCGAGTGCTTTTGCTGCGTAAATTCCTGTATGGTTTGTATTTGGCGTCCAGTCAAGACAAAATGTTATCTTTGTAAGATTCTTTTTGTTATTTTCTGTACTTGCACTTTCATTCTTTCCGTTAGCAGAACCGCATGCTGTTACCGATAATAACATAACTGCACTTAAAGTTCCTGCAATGACTTTCTTCCAGTTTAACTTTCTCATAATTTCCTCCTGTATATACTTTTCTTATACTTCTTACTATTCAGCTTCTTACTATTCAGCTTCCTTTTTTTCTACTCTTAACCATGGAAGTGAAATCGTCTTAATCAGATTCACTACAAACATTAAAAGAAGGCTAATGATCACAATAAAAATAATAACTGCAAACATTTTATCAAAGGCATATGCTTTTGACACTCTTGTCATGTAAACACCAAGTCCTTCAAAACCGCCAAGCCATTCAGAAATAACTGCCCCTACTACTGCATAGGATGCAGAAATCTTTAATCCTGAGAAAAACTGCGGTAATGCGGCCGGTAACTTCACATGGAAAAAGATCTGCACTTTTGATGCACCCATCGCCCGCATCAAATCAATAGAATCTTTATCTACACTCTTATATCCGTCAAGTAATCCTACCGTAATAGGAAAAAATGTTGTAATCACGACAAGCGTAATCTTCGGTGCCATATAAAATCCCATCCATAACACGAGAAGAGGGGCAATTGCAATCGTTGGAATAGTCTGTGTAATGATCATAATGGGATATAATGCTTTATTCAGTATCCGAAAATGATCCATTAATGTTGCCATGACAAATGCCAATACAACACCGATACATAATCCGTAAAAGGCTTCCTGTAATGTAACAACTGCATGTCTTAAAATTGTAGGCAGATCTGTAAAAAGTGCTTTTACTACCTGGACCGGAGACGGCAGCATATACGCCGGAACTGCCCCGCTCTGATATAAAAACTGCCAGAGAAGAATTAACAGACAGAGTGCTGCTGCTGCCGGAAGCTTACTGGTGATGCTTTGTAACCTTTTTGTCAATAGTCAGCACATCTCCTTCCGCTTTATAAGAGATCTTAACATAGGTATTCATTGCCTTGCAGCCTGCCTTAGCAGCTACTAACTGACAATTCTTCACGATTTCCATGAGTGTATCATAATCTCCTTCGATTGATGTCTCACATGGTCCTACATAATAATTTAATCCGGTTGATTTAATATAGTCAATTACCTCGTCTACAATACGAATTACTTCCTCTTCGTCCTGCACAGATGGCAAAACCTGAATTGCTACACTTGCGTTCATTTTTCATTCCTCCATATCTTTAAATATCATGTGCTGCCTTACCTGAAAAAAGAAAAGCGCCGGCAATAAATGCTGACGCTGCTTTTGTATGATCCTCAGGTATTCTTAAAACTTTCTCTTATAAAATTCCAAAAATCTCTTATAAAATAAAAAACTTTATAAAAAATTTATATTAAAAGTTCTCCAAAAAACATCCTGATACATTCTGTTATTAAAAGCTCTTTTACAACTTCTTCCACGCTGGCATTATCCAAACAGGTACAAGGGTCTAAGGTTTACCTTACTCTCAGCTTCTTAAAATCACAAGCTCCCCTGGTCTTATATTGAACTTTTTACAGTATAAAACAATTTTAAGAAAAAAACAAGGGCAAAACTCTTGCGTTAATTAACAAAATAATGGTATAATTTTGCTTTAGTAAATTAAAGGGGGACTGTACTAATGCTAAAAACAATAGAAGCCGTTAACAATGTTGTTAACAACTTTATCTGGGGAATCCCTGCCATGATCTGTATCATTGGTGTCGGCCTTTTCCTCAGTTTCCGAACAAGATTCATTCAGATTCGAAAGTTTCCTTATTCTATCAAAAATACACTGGGACGAATTTTTGATAAGTCTGAAGCCGCAGATGGATCGATCACCCCGTTCCAGGCTGTTTGTACCGCACTTGCCGGAACCGTAGGAACCGGTAATATTGCCGGAGTAGCCGGTGCGATTACGATAGGAGGACCCGGCGCTGTTTTCTGGATGTGGATATCAGCCCTTCTTGGAATGTGTACCAAATATTCTGAAGTAACACTTGCCGTTCATTTTCGTGAAAAGAATTCTCAAGGTGACTGGGTAGGAGGACCGATGTATTACATTAAAAATGGTCTTTCCAAACACTGGCACTGGCTGGCTTTTCTCTTTTCCCTCTTCGGTGTCCTCACTGTATTTGGAACAGGAAATGCAACACAGGTCAACACGATCGTCGCTGCGATTGATTCCCTGATGCTCAACTTTAACCTTGCTTCATCAGAAAGCCTTTCTACAATCAATCTTGTAATCGGCATCATCATCGCCATCGGCGTTGGACTGATTCTTATCGGCGGTATCCGCCGAATCGGAAAGGTAACAGAAACTTTAGTTCCATTTATGGCATTGCTTTACCTCATCCTTGGACTTGGCGTTGTTCTTTTAAACATTCAGCATGTACCGGCAGTATTTCGGTCTATTTTTGAAGGAGCTTTCCATCCGGCAGCATTTAGCGGCGGAATGGTTGGATCATTATTTACCAGTATGAAAAAGGGTGTATCTCGTGGTATCTTCTCCAATGAAGCAGGTCTTGGTACCGGATCTATCGCTCATGCAACAGCCGATATCACTCATCCTGTAAAACAGGGTCTGTTTGGTATTTTTGAAGTATTTACTGATACGATTGTTATCTGTACACTGACCGCATTGATCATTTTATGTAGTGGAATCAACATTCCTTACGGCTCAGCCGCCGGCGCAGAACTGACTATTCAGGGATTTACCTCAACTTACGGTGGATGGGTATCCATCTTCACAGCCATTGCACTTTGCTGCTTTGCATTCTCCACCACGATCGGCTGGGGACTTTACGGCTCTCGCTGTATCGAATTTCTTTGTGGAACAAAAACGATCCGCCCATTTATGATCGTCTACTCTCTCGTTGCGATCATCGGTGCAACGGTAGACCTTGGATTATTATGGAGTATCGCAGAAACATTTAACGGACTTATGTCCATTCCAAACTTAATTGCTGTATTCCTGTTATCGGGAACTGTAGTGAAATTAACAAAAGAATACTTTAACAAAGATTCTGATTTATAAAGCTAAACAAACGAAAAGTAGAAATTTTATATAGAAGAAAATGTGAAGATAGTCGCGGCATAGAAAATGCCTAACCGGCATTTTTATTTGCTCCGACATCACATTTTCTTCTATATAAAATTTCTACTTTTCTGTTTCTTAGCTTCAAATGAAATCAATATCTTAATTTAGAGGAACGGAAGGGGACTCTCCAGAAGGTTATGACTTTCTGGGAAATCCCCATTCTCACCAATTGTGGATTTAGAGTAATCAGAAAAAAGAAAAAATACCATATTCCAGATGCGGCTTGGGAGCGTGTTTAAGATGCGGATGAGCATCTTAAATACAGCGACTACAGAGCAGATGGGATAGAGTGTTTTTTCCTTTTTTCGTCTACACAAAATCTACAAATTAATAGTTAGCTTTTGTCAGTAATTCTTCCCATTTCCTATCAACCTCTGCCTGGATTCTTGCGATTAATTCTTCTTTTCCAGGTTTGAATAAATGTTTGAATCTTCCTTGTGGACGTAAGAAGTCTTCGATTGGGAGCTTTTTCTTTGGAACATAGTTTACGATCCATTTACCGTCAATGACTTCAAATAATGGCCAGAAGCAGGTGTCTACTGCAAGCTGACATATTTCAAGAATATCAGGGGTGTTGTAGCGCCAGCCTCGTGGGCATGGAGCCATAACGTTTAAGAAGGCGGCTCCCTCGGTATAGATTGCTTTTTCTGCTTTTGTGTGCAGATCTTTAAAGTTTTGTACAAAGGTGGTCTGTGCAACATAAGGAATATTATGTGCGGCGATTACCTGAGTCAGATCTTTTCTGTTTTGTGCTTTTCCGTCAGATTCGGAACCAACAGGTGTGGTTGTTGTATCAGCGTACATTGGAGTTGCAGAGGAACGCTGGATACCGGTGTTCATGTAAGCACCGTTATCGTAACAAACATAAACCATATCATGATTTCGTTCCATTGCACCGGATAAAGACTGGAATCCGATATCGTATGTACCGCCGTCACCACCGAAAGTGATGAATTTATGAGTGTTTTTTACTTTTCCTTTTTTCTTTAAAGCACGATAGGCAGCTTCTACTCCACTGCAGGTTGCTCCGGCATTTTCGAAAGCGTTATGAATAAAAGAATCTTTCCATGCGGTGTATGGATACATGAAGGAGGATACTTCAAGGCATCCGGTTGCACAGGTGATAACGGCTTCGTCTTCTTCGTGAAGGCCGCGCAGTACATTTCGTACAGCGATGGTAGCGCCACATCCGGCACACATTCTATGGCCTGGTGATAAACGTTCTTCTTTATTTAATGTTTGTTTTAAATTATAAGCCATGATTGTTTCTCCTATTCTCTGACAGATAAATAACGGTAAGTTTCACCGAGCTTTCCTGTTTCCTCGACAGTTTTTAAATCTTCAAAAACAGAAGCGAGGCTTTCTACAGTAACATCACGACCACCGATACCATAGCAGTAGTTTAATGTAGCTGGGTGAAGGTCTGCGTTGTAAAGAGCAGATTTGATTTCTGCACCAAGAGGACCACAGTGACCATTGTAATCTTCGGTACGATCCATGATCGCGAGATATTTTACATTTTTAAGGGCTTCTGCGATTTCTTCTGCAGGGAATGGACGGAAAAGGCGGATTTTTAAAAGTCCGGCACGAACTCCCTGTTTGCGAAGCATATCTACAGTATCTTTTCCTGTTCCGGCGGCAGATCCAATGATGACCATGGCATAGTCTGCATCTTCCATACGGTATTCTTCAAATAATCCGTAGGAACGTCCGGAAATTTTTTCAAATTCTTTTGCCACATCAAGGGTAACCTGTTTTGCATTACGGAGTCCCTGCATCTGAGCACGTTTTGCTTCCATAACATAGTTTGTAACGGCATAAGGACCGACAGCAAATGGTTCGTTATCTTTCAGTAAGTAATGTTCTGGTTCATATTCACCAACAAAAGTTTTTACAATATCGTCTTCTAATAATTCGATATTTTCTACAGCGTGGCTTGTGATGAAGCCGTCCTGACAGATCATAATAGGAAGTCGAACATCTTTATGTTCTGCGATGCGGTAAGCCTGCACCATGTTGTCATAAGCTTCCTGATTATTTTCAGCAAAAATCTGAATCCATCCGGTATTTCTTGCAGCCATTGCATCTGAATGGTCACAGTTAATATTAATAGGACCGGAAAGTGTACGGTTTACAAGAGCAAGACAGATTGGAAGTCTGTCGGAAGCGGCAACAGTGAGAATCTCCCACATAAGAGCAAGGCCACAAGAAGAAGTTGCTGTGATTGTTCTTGCTCCAGCAGCTTCAGAACCGACACAGGCACTCATGGCACTGTGTTCACTTTCTACAGGAATAAATACCGTATCTACTTTTCCATTTGAAACAAACGAAGTGAAGTACTGTGGGATTTCTGTAGAAGGGGTAATCGGATAGGCCGGCATAACACCAGGATTAATCTGACGCATAGCGTTAGCAACCGCTTCATTTCCGGATAAACGTTCTTTGATTGACATGATTATCTTACCCCCTTTTTCATAATGATCGCGCCAAATGGACAGGCTTTTTCGCAAATACCACAGCCTTTACAATGGTCAAAGTCAAAATCGAGTCTTTTTCCGTCTTTTACAGGGATGGAACTGTCAGGACAAACGGGAACGCATAAAAGACATTGTTTACATTTATCTTCAATAAATTCCGGTGTATCTACACGCCATTCTCCTGTGTGGAAAGCTTCGGCAGTACAGCTGCCGACAATGGTACATCCAGGAGTCAGATCCTGCCATTTTACATCAAGTCCGAGTTTGTTGATATCTGATACCATTATTGTACCTCCTGTAAAGCAAGGGAGAGAGCTTTCATATTACCCTCGATCACCTCTGGTTTTGAAGCAAATTTATGTGCATAAGATTTCTGCATTTCTGTAAGAAAAGCTGTGTCATCCATAACGCCGGATACTTTTACAGTAGCAGCAAGCATCGGGGAGTTTGGAAAATATTTTCCAAGTGCCTCTAATGAGATTTTTCTGGCATCTATCGTATAGATATCTCCTTGGTATCCATTTAATTTTGGAAAAACTTCCTCTTTTGTATGTTTAGTATTGATGATGATTGCTCCATTCTCTTTTAAACCTTCTGTTACATCCACAGAATCTAAAAGGGTTTCATCTACAACGACAACATAATCCGGATTATAAATATTAGAATGTACACGAATCTAATCATTACTCAGACGGTTATATGCAGTAATCGGTGCTCCCATTCGTTCTGGACCATATTCAGGGAAGCCCTGCACATGCATACCAGTACTGAAAGCGACATCAGCAAGCAGGAGTGCTGCAGTTTTTGCACCCTGACCGCCGCGTCCATGCCAACGGATTTCAACTAAATCTTTCATGTTAACCTCCAATGTATTCCTGTTAAAAACTCATGTCCGCCATGCACGGAAAAAAGACGCAAAAAATATAAACAATGGTAATCGCATAAAAAATCATTGTTTAAAAAAGCCTTATATATGAATTCTTATAAAATTTATGTACTATCATAAACCGGACTGAAAATAAAGGAAATAAAAACAAGAGAAATGCCGATTTATGATAGAAACGAATCAATTATAACAGAGAAGATTCAATTTGTGAAGTAAAAATGATAAAAACTTTCAAAAATTTTGTATGAAGTTTTCTATTCCTTTATGACGCTGCTTCCGCTTCTATTATTTTTTAAATAAACATTTAAGGTATTTTGCTGGTTTCCTGTTGCAAGGAAAACATCAGAAAGACGTTTACATCCATGGGAAGAAAGTTGCTTTTTTAGCCATTCTTCGTCCTTTCCTGAATGAAGGAGATTCTCATAAAGAATTTCTCCGTCCATTACATAAGTTGGGAGCAGCCATTCTTTTTTGGGAGTGAGATTTAAGTCGGAAGGGGAAGCGGGGCGGTTTTCGGATTTTGCAAGAAAACTAATTCTTCCATTCTCTTCAAGAATTGCGGTTTGTAATTCTTTCAAATCAAAAAATCCATTCAGACGGCACTGCACGAGGAATTCGGACAGGTCGATATGTCCTTTTTTAAAATTTCCTTCATATAAATGTCCATCATTAAACAAAATGTATGGAGAACCTGAAATAAAACGTCGAATTTTCATATTTTTACTTGTGATAAAAGCAAGCAGAGCGGTTATAAGTCCGTACACAATCATGGCAGTAAGTGGTTCTAAAAAACTCGAATCAAGAGCGGTTGCCATCTCAGCGGCAATCGAACCAATCGTAATACCGCTGATATAATCAAACATACTCATTTCAGACATCTGACGATAACCGATGAGCTTCGTTAAAAGAAAAAGAACAATGAGAGAAAAAACAGAAAGCAGGATAACATATAAAATATTCATGAAAACCTCCTTAAGGAATTAATGTACTCTCGGAGTCTTTCTCACAAAATCAAGCACAAAAAGATTCGGAGAATACATATTGTTACTGAAATCGAATTAATAGTTAAGATGTGAAACCATGGTGAAAAATATACATTTTACGATAGAAAATTTTCGTGATAAAATTACTTTATCAATATTTTAGTATTAGGAAATGTGATCGGTATGATACAAATGATGAAAGCTGGTTTTACAGCCCAGGGAGGACATAACATAATGAATAAACAAGACAGAAAACTAATCGAAAAGATGATGGAATATTATGCAGGAGATCCGAAGAGAGTGCAGCACTTTTTAAAGGTGTATGAATTTGCGAAGTTGATTGGTGAATCAGAAGAATTAGAGCCGGAAAAGCTGCATATTCTCAGAACCGCAGCGATTGTTCATGATATCGGAATTAAAATAAGTGAAGAAAAGTACGGAAGTTCTGGCGGAAAATATCAGGAAAAAGAAGGTCCGGCTGTAGCAGAACCAATGTTACGCGCACTTAGATACAATGAAGCAGTCATTGACCGGGTACTTTTCCTTATTGCTCATCACCATACCTATACAGGAATAGAAGGAGAGGATTATCAGATTCTTGTGGAAGCCGACTTCTTAGTAAATCTATTCGAAGACGGAAGTGGCAGAGAAACAGCCGAAAAAGTGAGGGAAAACATTTTTAAAACAAAAACAGGAATGAAGTATCTTGAGACGTTATTTTTAACAGAAAGAAGGTCTTAGGAAATTCAAAAATAACAGGCGATCCAGATATAGAGAGATTCCTGAATTATAAAGAAATAACCGAGAATGTTAAAAAAGTAATTTAATTGACATGATACCCTAATCTGGTATATGATAACGCTATATTACTTTATGTGTAAAAAGGGATTTTCCCTTGAACAAAAGGAGGAGCAAATGGTTTTTGGAGTAATTTTAGCCGGAGGAATCGGCAGCAGAATGGGAAATGTTGAGAAGCCAAAGCAGTACCTTAATGTTGGTGGCAAGCCGATCATTCTTCACACATTAGAGAAGTTTTATGTGAATAGTAAGTTTGAGAAGCTGATCGTACTTTGTCCTTCTCAGTGGATTAACCATACGAAGAATCTGGTGAAGAAGAACTTTAATGATGATAGTAAGATTGTAGTGATCGAGGGTGGTTCTACTCGTAATGAGACGATCATGAACTCTATTCGTTATATTGAAAAAGAATATGGTCTGGATGATGATACGATTATTGTAACACATGATTCTGTTCGTCCGTTCCTGACATATCGTATTATTGAAGATAACATTCGTTATGCACAGGAATATGGTGCATGTGATACAGTTATTCCTGCTTCTGATACTATCGTAGAGAGCGTAGGTCACGAGGTCATCAGCAATATTCCTGATCGTTCTGTTATGTATCAGGGACAGACTCCACAGTCTTTTAAGGCGAAGAAGTTAAAAGAGCTTTATGAAGGTTTGACAGAAGAAGAGAAAGAGATTCTTACAGATGCCTGCAAGATTTTTGTTATTAAAGGACAGGATGTGCATCTGGTAGAAGGAGAAGTTTTTAACATTAAGATCACTTATCCATATGACTTACGAGTTGCTGAAACGTTGATTAAAGGAGAAGATAAATAAATGTTGAATACAGTGTATCGTCTGGTAGCACCCAGAAGATTTGAAGTAGCATTTAATGATATTGATTTAAATAGTGACAAGGTAGTTGTGCGTCCGACACATTTATCTATCTGTCATGCGGACCAGCGTTATTATCAGGGAACACGTCCGGCAGATGTTATGGCGAAGAAGTTGCCGATGGCTCTGATTCATGAAGCGATTGGCGATGTAGTTTATGATGCGACAGGAGAATTTAAACCAGGGGAACTGGTTGTTATGATTCCGAATACACCAGTTGAGAAAGATGATATTATTGCAGAGAATTATTTGAGAAGTTCTAAGTTCCGCGCAAGCGGTTTTGATGGTTTTATGCAGGATAATGTCGCTTTAGACAGAGACAGACTGGTTCGCTTACCACAGGATATTGACAGAACTGTAGCAGCATTTACAGAGATTGTCAGTGTCAGCGTACATGCTCTCCGCCGATTTGAACGTTTTACTCATGCAAGAAGGAACGTTGTAGGAATCTGGGGAGATGGTAACCTTGGTTATATTACTGCTGTATTTTTCCGGTATATGCATCCGGATACGAAGCTTATTATCTTTGGAACGAATGAAGATAAGCTGAGCAGCTTCACTTTTGCCGATGAGACCCATCTGGTATGGGAGATTCCAGAGGGACTGACGATTGATCATGCAATCGAGTGCGTAGGTGGAGATGCCTCCCAAAAGGCAATCGATCAGATGATCGATCTTATTCAGCCAGAAGGAACAATCGCACTTCTTGGTGTTTCTGAATATGCGGTTCCTATTAATACTCGTATGGTATTAGAGAAGGGACTTCATCTTTATGGAAGCAGCCGAAGTGGAAGAGCTGATTTTGAAAAAACAGTGGAATTATATCAGGAGTATCCGGAGATTCTCGGTTACCTTAGTAATATCGTAGGAGCGCAGGTTGAAGTTAGTTCTATTGCAGATATGACTAAGGCTTTTGAGATGGATATTAATAAGATGATGGGTAAAACTATCATGATATGGAATAAATAGAGAATTCTTTTCTTTTTGCAGGACAGATAACCTAAAAGCGAAAATGAAGGAATCTTAAGCGAAAATTGCATATTGACATACTTGTCATATATGATATACTTGATTCATAAGTTGAAGGAGCAACGAATATTCGTTGCTCCTTTTGTTATTTTCTGATATATAGGAAATCCGAAAAAAGAGAGGAGAGAGAAAGATGTTAAGTATAAGTAAAATTGTAGCCCAGATTGATGCATTTGTCTGGGGACCAGTCATGTTAGTTCTTTTAGTCGGAACAGGAGTACTTTTAACGGTTCGCTGTAACTTTCTGACATGGAGAAATCTTCCATGGGCATTAAAAAAGACTCTGAGTAAAGAGGCACGAACAAAGAGTCGTGGAACAGGAGATGTTTCCCCGTTTTCCGCACTTACAACCGCCCTTGCGGCAACAATCGGAACCGGAAATATCGTAGGTGTTGCAACTGCTATGGTTTCTGGTGGAGCAGGAGCATTAGTATGGATGTGGATATCTGCCTGTTTTGGTCTTTCTTCTAAATTTTCTGAATGTATGTTAGCGATTAAATACAGAGAGGTTAACGAAAAAGGCGAAATGTCCGGAGGACCAATGTATACTATGAAAAAAGGGCTGAAAAATAAAAAGCTAGGTGCAGTACTTGGCTGGCTGTTTGCCCTGTTTGCAGTAATTGCTTCCTTTGGTATTGGAAATATGACACAGGGAAATTCCATTGCAACATCCGTTCACGCAACCTTTGGTGTGTCAGTAACGATGGTCGGTGTCGTGATCACAGTACTCGCACTTTTAATTATTATTGGGGGAATCAAGACCATTTCTAAAGTTTCTTCCGTAGTAGTTCCTGTTATGGCTATTTTTTATGTAGCTGCCGGAATTATCGTCATTCTTGGAAATATACATAACCTTCCAGCAGGAATCTCTATGATATTTAAAATGGCATTTAGTGTGAAAGCAGTAGGTGGTGCTTTATGTGGAAATATCGTAGCATCCATGATGAATGCAGCACGTTACGGTGTAGCACGAGGCTGTTTCTCAAATGAAGCGGGAATGGGATCTGCCGCCATTACAGCTGCAGCGGCAACAACAGACAATCCGGTAAGGCAGGCATATATCAATATGACCGGAACCTTCTGGGATACTATCGTTGTCTGTACGATCACAGGTCTTGCTATTGCAAGTTCTGGTGTACTTGGGCAGATTGACCCGTCAACAGGTCAGCTTTATGTCGGCTCTGCCTTAACAATCGCAGCCTTTTCTACAGTACTTGGAAAAGCAGGTGGCTATCTCGTAACAATCGGTATCGCCTTATTTGCATTTTCCACAATACTTGGATGGGAATATCATGGAGAAAAAGCTTTTGAATATTTAATGGGAACCCATAAATGGAATATGATCTATCGAATTATCTTCTCACTTGTAGTTTACACCGGAGCAACCCAGACATTAGAGTTGGTATGGAACTTCTCCGATATTGCCAATGCTTTGATGGCAATACCGAATCTTATTTGTATGATACTTATGAGTGGGGAAATCGCAAAAGATGTGAAAGAATTCCAGAAAATTAAATCCTGATTGTAGATTTTGTATAGACGAAAAAAGAAAAAATAATATATCCCATCTGCTCTGTAGTCGCTGTGTTTAAGATGCTCGTTCGCATCTTAAACCCGCTCCCAAGCCGCATCTGGGATATATTATTTTTTCTTTTTTCTGTCTATACTAAATTTACAAATCAGGATTTAATTTTTAATATTGGTAAATATAAGATGTATGGTATAATAAAGTGAAATGTATAAAAATAAAAAAACTCGCCTAAGCGAGTTTAGTCCACAACCGCGTGGAACCCCGAAGGGTGATTACGAAAATTCGTTATTTGAACATGTAGTGTATCTCATATGGTAATCTATTGAGATATATTTATTATAGGGGGAGTAAAGTCTTTTGTCAAGAAGGGAGAAAGGTACAAATGAGTAAAAAATATTATTTAGGATTGGATATTGGAACGAATTCTGTAGGATGGGCTGTGACAGATGAAAATTATAATCTTTGTAAATATGCTGGTAAGCGGATGTGGGGAATTCGTTTATTTGAAGGGGGAGAAACAGCAGAGCAGCGAAGAATAAGTCGTTCGAATCGTCGTAGGCTTTCCAGAAAGAAACAGAGAATTGATTTATTACAGGAGTTATTTGCAGAAGAAATTGCAAAAATAGACCCTACATTTTTTATTCGATTAAATGAAAGTAGATTACATTTAGAAGACAAGTCTACAGGAGAGAAATTTCCGTTATTTACAGATAAAGATTATACAGATATTCAATATTATAAAGAGTATCCAACGATGTATCATTTAAGAAAGGAATTAATAGAAAATCTAGAACCACATGATGTACGTTTGGTATATTTAGCATGTCATCATATATTAAAAAATAGAGGACATTTTTTAATTAGTGGAAGCTTCAGTGATGTAAAGAAATTATCATCTGTTTGTGAGAATATGTTAAATGCATTTAATGGGATTTCTAAATATCAACTTGAGATAAATGATATAGAGAGATTAGAGGAAATTTTGAGCGATAGGAAAAAACAAAAATCTGTGAAAGCGAAAGAACTTATTCAAATATTTGAATGTGGACCATGTGAAGATAAAACGGATGAGAAAACTTGTAAAGCGATCGTTTCTAATTTGTGTAAATGGTTGACTGGATTAAAAGGAAATATAAATAGTATTTTTGACATGCAATTTGAAGAAATAGATACAAGTAGTTTTTCATTTACAGAGTCTAAATATGAAGACACAATTAGTGTAGCTTTGGAAGAAAAATATCCAGATTATGCAGATGTGATACAAAAGATAAAGGCGGTGTATGATTGGAGTGTCTTGGTTGAGATTATGGCAGGAGAGGATTATCTGTCCTTTGCAAAAGTTAATGCATATAACAAACACAAGGAAAATTTATGCATTTTAAAAGAAGTTATTAGAAAATACTGCGACTCCGAAATGTATCATAAATTTTTTAATGGATTCGATGAAAAGAATGGTTATGGAAATTACATTGGCTCTATTTATAAAAATGGACATAGCTATGCGATGAAAAAATGTAATACAGAAGATTTTTATAAAACATTAGGGAAAATTCTGGATAAAATACAGCCAGAGAAAGAAGACGAGAATGTATTAGAAGAATTAAAAGTTGAAGTGAAAAATCAAACCTTGTTACCATTGGCGAGAACAACGGCTAATGGAACGATTCCGAATCAGGTACATGTTCAGGAATTGAAAGCAATTTTAGATAATGCTAAAAAGTATTTACCATTTTTGAATGAAGAAGATGAGTATGGGACGGCAGCAGAGAAAATTATAAGTATCGCAAAATTTAGAATTCCATATTATGTAGGGCCACTTAGTACACGTCATAAAGAACAGGGAGCTAATTCCTGGATTGTCCGCAAACGAGAGGGACGGATTTATCCATGGAATTTTGAAGAAATGGTAGATTTGGAGCAGTCCAATAAAGAATTTATTCAGCGTATGACAAATAAATGCACCTATCTTATTGGAGAAGATGTTTTGCCGAAGAATTCGTTATTATATTCAAGATATATGGTATTGAATGAACTGAATAATTTAAGAATTCGCGGAAATAAGATTTCTGTAAATTTAAAGCAGGAACTTTATAAAGAATTATTTTGTACAAAAGCAAAAGTTACTGGAAAAGGACTTTTTAATTATCTAAAGAAAGAGGATGAAGAGTTAGCGTTAGAAGATATTAGCGGTTTTGATATAGATTTCAAATCTTCATTAACTTCATATTTGGATTTCAAAAAGCAAATTTTAGGAGAAGAGATAGAAAAAGATAAATATAAGGATGTCGTAGAAAATATTATCAAATGGAAAACGATTTATGACGATGATTCCAAAATGATGAAAAAAATGATAGAGCGGGAATATCCAAATGTATTTAGTAAGGATCAGATAAAGAAAATCTGTCGTTTTAAATATAGTGGATGGGGAAATTTTTCTCTTAGTTTCTTGAATGGGATTCGTGGAGCGGATAGGGAAACGGGAGAAAGCTTTACAATTATAGAAGCTTTATGGAAGACAAATTATAATCTTATGCAGCTTTTAAGCAAGCAGTTTACTTTTAGAGAAGAAATCGATTTAATTAATGCAGAAAAAGTAGGAAAAATCAATAAAGTTAGTTATGAAAATACAGTAAAAGATTTGATTGTGTCTCTAGCTAATAAACGTGCGATATGGCAGACAGTTCAGATTACAGAAGAAATTAAAAAAGTCATGAAATGTGAGCCAGAAAGAATTTTTATTGAAATGGCACGAGGAGGAGAAAAAGAGAAAAAGCGAACAGTTTCCAGAAAGGCAAGATTATTAGAGTTGTATGCAGCTTGCAAAGATGATGTTCGGGATTGGACAAAAGAAATTGAGGATAGAGAGGAACGAGAATTTAACAGTAAGAAACTTTATTTATATTATACGCAGATGGGACGTTGCATGTATTCTGGTGAAGAAATTAATATAGATGAATTGATGCAAAAAAACTCTAAATGGGACATTGACCATATTTATCCACAATCGAAAATTAAAGATGATAGCCTTGATAATATAGTTTTAGCGAAGAAGGTGATAAATAATAGTAAACAGAATAAATTATTGTCATCAGATATTCGCATAAAAATGAAAAAATATTGGAATGCGTTGTACAAAGGTAATTTCATATCTAAAAAGAAATACGACCGTTTAACCCGAACAGAAGATTTCACTAATGAAGAGCTGTCAGGATTTATTGAAAGACAAATAGTAGAAACAAGGCAATCATCAAAAGCGGTAGCAGAATTATTGAATCGTTTATATGAACATTCCGAAATTGTTTATGTGAAAGCAGGTTTAGTTTCAGATTTTCGACATGATAATAAAATGCTAAAATCTAGAAGGATTAATGATTATCATCATGCGAAAGATGCATTTTTAAATATCGTAGTTGGAAATGTTTACAATGCGAAATTCACATCAAATCCTAGAAAGTGGATTAAAGAAAATAGAGGTACGAATTACAGCATTCGAAGAGTATTTGATTATAATGTAAAACGTGGGAATACGGTCGTCTGGCAGGGAGTAGAAGATGGTGGGCACAGTATTGATGCAATCAGAAAGACAATGGCTCGAAATGATATTTTATATACAGAATATACTTATTGTGACAAAGGAGAACTCTTTAATGCAACGCTGGTTAAGAAAGGAAATGATAAGGCAATCAATTTAAAGAAAGCCCTTGATTCAGTAAAATATGGTGGATATAACAGTCCGAAAACATCGGCATTTGCATTTATAGAGTTTGATGGTAAAAAGAAAGAACGGAAAAATCATATTGTAGAAATTCCTGTGTATATTGTTAATATAGCAAAAAGACAGCCAGATACAATTAAAGAATATTTAGAACAGAAAAAAGGATATAAAAATGTTATTGTAAAGAAATATCCGATTAAAAAGAATGCATTGATAAAGATAGATGGATATTTGGCGAGGTTAAGGGGAGCGAATGAAACAGATATATTATTAAAAAATGCTGTACAATTAATTTTAAATGATAAATACTATGAAATAATAAGACGAGTAGAAAAATATTTAGAGTACAATGTACGGTATGAAGCAGAATCTATGTTTGAAGGTTTTGACCATGCAGATTTAAATAGTTTATATGACGAATTAACATCAAAATTAGGAACGAGTATATATAAAAAAAGACCGGCAAATCAGCTAAATGCTTTAGAAAAGGGGAAAGAAAAATTCAAGAACATACAAACATTAAGAGAAAAGGCTCAGATAATCAAAGAAATGCTTATAATGTACAGATGTGATGCAGCAACGGTAGCAAATCTTAAGGCAATTGGAGGATCAGCAAATGCTGGAAGCATGAAAATAAAAAAGAATACATTAACTTCCCGAAGCTTAGTGTTAGTAAATCAATCTATTACAGGTTTGTTTGAAACAGAAGAGGAATTGGTATGAGTTGGAGAACGGTGGTTGTTACGGGTAATGCAAAGCTTGATTATAAGATGGATTATTTGGTAGTCCGAAAAGCAGGAGCAACCACACGCATATTTATAGGAGAAATTGGTCTGTTGATTATTGAGTCAACAGCCGTTTCTCTAACGACAATGTTGTTAAGCGAATTAATAAAGCATAAAATAAAAGTGGTATTTTGTGATGAAAAACATAATCCGCAATCTGAATTAATATCATATTACGGCAGTCATGATACCAGTGCCAAAATAAGGACTCAGATACAATGGACACGAGAAGTAAAAGAAAATGTATGGACAGAAATTGTAGCTGAAAAGGTAAAGCAGCAAAGTGAACATTTGAAGAAATATGAATTGAAAGTTCCTGCAGATATGTTAAAACAATATATTGAAGAAATGGAATTGGGTGATAAAACAAACAGAGAGGGACATGCAGCAAAGGTTTATTTTAATGCTTTATTTGGAATGGACTTTTCTAGAAATAAGGATTGTGCGATAAACGCAGCATTAAATTACGGATATGGAATTTTATTATCCTGTTTTAACAGAGAAGTGATTGCAAATGGATATATTACCCAGTTGGGATTGTTTCATAACAATATGTTTAATCAATTTAATTTATCTTCTGATCTGATGGAACCGTTTCGTATTCTTGTTGACCGTATTGTAGTAAAGAATAAGCCAGAGAAATTTGATTCAGAAGAAAAAATGAATTATATATATATGTTAGAAGACGAAGTAATGATTGATGGAAAACATCAGTATATCAGTAATGCCATAAAAATATATTGTAAAAGTATTTTTGATGCATTAAATGAAAATGATGTTTCTTTAATTAAATTTTATGAAGTGATATGAGTTATAGATTTATGAGAGTGATTGTGTTTTTTGATTTGCCGACACTTACTTTAGAAGATAAAAAAGAATATCAGAATTTTAGAAAGTTTCTTTTAAAAAGAGGTTTTGCTATGATGCAGGAAAGTGTGTATAGCAAGTTGGCATTAAATACGACGGTAGCGAATGGTATTGTAGCAAGTGTAAAAGAACATAAACCGAAAGACGGACTTGTACAAATGCTTGTTATTACTGAAAAACAATATTCCAAAATGGAATATGTAGTTGGAGAAAAAGGCTCTACGATTATTGATTCAGACCAGAGGACGATTATATTATGATATTTGTTAGTCATCAAAATGGAATAGAAAGTAATTTGATAACAGGAAGAATAAATGCACTTATTTTAGAAGATTCGGAAGAATATACTTATTTAGTTGAAACTTTATGGAATCAAATTCATAAAATAGAGGAAAAATTACTTTTCTATGGAAAAGAAAATGAATTACTTGATATGAGTAAGCGATGTGATATTATTTTTTCTCCAAGAGATTTGAGTTTTCAAAATTCTAAAATCTCCAAAAAGTTATTTGCTTATCTTACAGAGCAAATACAAATGAGTGGATTAAATGATGAAATCATAAAAAATCATGCAGAATTATTACAACTTATGGACGAAGTAAAAAATATTTCGGAATATCCTATTTGCATAGAGGAAGAATACAGTCTTTCTGATATTTTAAAAAATGTAGGAATAAAATTAGTAGATCCAGAGGGGAGTTTCTGTGAGAAGTTAATAGATTATGCCAAAATAAATTATGATTTCTTAAAAATTGATGTATTATTTCTGGTGGGATGTAAGGCTTATTTAAAGGAAAGTGATTATTATCATTTAGAAAAATGGACAGAATATCAGTGTATTACGATAGTGCTTATAGAAAATGATGATAACAGATTGCCATTAGGCATAAATAAGTATATAATTGATAAAGATAAGTGTGTTATACACTAAGCCATATGGAACGTGCCTCGTAGTGGCATGACTTAAAAATTGAGGTTTGAGAGTAGTGTAAATTCATATGGTAGAAAAACGCAAGAAAGTATTTTTTCTTCTCTCTATTCGTTTGAGAGTAGTGTAAATTCATATGGTAGAAAAACCCCATTTGGGGTCACCTCCTAAATACAACCGTTTGAGAGTAGTGTAAATTCATATGGTAGAAAAACAAAAAATTTGAATTAACAACAGAATCTATTAGTTTGAGAGTAGTGTAAATTCATATGGTAGAAAAACGCGAAACTGTCAATCGACATGGAATTCAATGTTTGAGAGTAGTGTAAATTCATATGGTAGAAAAACGACAGTTTTATAAGAAAAACAAGGATTCTCGTTTGAGAGTAGTGTAAATTCATACTTTAACCAACTGAACCCATTGCTGCAAATGATAGTCAGTAGCAACCGCTATAGTAATAGAATTTATAGGAAATACCACCTAACCAGTCCTAAAAGTTGAGTACTGAACTTTTAAGACGTTTAATGATCATAGGACTATTATGGCCCTGGTTAGAGGTAAAAGCTAGATATGGGCTATCTACCACTTACTATATGTGTTTCTATATAGAGAAAAAAGATATTTTCAATGGAAGTTCTTGTAGATAATTTCAATTATGGTATTATGATGATATACAGTAAATATCCCGTCTTTGACAGTTGTGAGGGGTAGTGTAAATTATTCTGTGTAAACCTCTCAGATTGATGATAAAATCATAGGTTTATAGAATACAAAAATATAATGTAATGGGCTGAATGGCATACTTTGCTGTTCAGCCTGTTGTTTATTTAGTAGCATGGATTCTATTGCATGTCAAGGGCGCCCGAGAAAATCGGGCGTTTATTTACCATTGATATGCGATTGAATCTGTGCTTAATCGATATCCTCTGGCTGGATCCGATCCCCAAAATAGATGCATAACTGATCCAGTGTCAGACCCCAGT
>OLOD01000587.1_pt1 | contig 28334 bp, 30 predicted proteins | sample 1671921 | NCBI WGS metagenome assembly OLOD01 (sample SAMEA3136626, study PRJEB25190) | human gut metagenome | biome: human gut; feature: human-associated habitat; material: faeces | place: Austria | collected 2013
AGATAAATTGAGGGTAGTGTATTTACGCTATTTAATATAGATTTTTGACACTACCAAGTAGTATGGGAGGAAGTTTATGAAAACATATTTAACATTAGATGTTGGTGGTAGTGCCATCAAATATGCATTAATGCAAGAAGATTTAACTATTTTAGAAAAATCAAGTGTACCAACTCCTATGGATACCCTTGAAAATTTTATTGAAACGATTGGAAAAATCTATGATCAATATAAAGAGCGAATTGATGGTATGGCACTTTCCATGCCTGGCATCATTGATCCTGAAAGAGGTTATCAATATACGGGAGGATCTTTGCGTTATATTGATAAATTAGAAACTGTTGAGGTTTTAAAAAAACGTTGTCCGACAAATATTACAATTGGTAATGACGCTAAATGTGCTGCCAACGCGGAAATTGGTTTTGGTAATCTCCAAGATATTCAAGATGGAGCTGTAGTAATTTTAGGAACAGGAATCGGTGGATGTTTAATTAAAGATCATAAAGTCCACACAGGAAGACATTTTTCAGCAGGTGAATTTTCTTTTATTAAAACAAACAACTTAGATCCTTTTACTTGGAATCATGCTTGGTGTATGAGAAATGGTATTTCAGGATTATTACAACGTGTTCAAGAAGCCCTTGAAACAGATAAAGAGTATAGTGGCATTGAAATCTTTGAAATGGCTAATAATGGAAATGAAAAAGTCATTGCAGGAATTGATGCTTTTGCCAAGGAAGTAGCAACACAAATTTTTAATGTACACATTATTTTTGATTGTGAAAAAGTAGCTATTGGTGGTGGCATTTCTGCACAACCTTTACTTATTGAACTTATTAATAAAAATATTAATGAAATTTTTGATAATTTACATTTTGATGTCTATCATCCTGAAATTGTCCCATGTAAATTTAGAAACGATGCCAATTTAATTGGTGCACTTTATCAACATATTCAAACTTTTAAATAATTTTCTCTTTGAGAAATATCTTTTTTAAAAGAGAAAATCAGTGTACAATAACATTGAGGGGTGACAATTATGCAAGTGGTATTTGTTGTTTTACATAAGACAGAATTATTACAAAATTTATTAACAAGTTTAAAAAAAGCAGGTGTCAGTGGAGGAACAATCATTGATTCCCAAGGAATGATTTCTTATATTCAAGAAAGTGATGAAAGTTATATTTTAGGTTCTTTACGACTTTTCCTTGAACAAGCACGTCCTGATAGTAAAACAATGTTTTTCATTATCAAAGATGAACAAACTGACCTTGTTTTCGATACAATTGATAAAGCTTTAGGTGGTTTAGAAAATCATAATACAGGGATTGCCTTTGCAATGCCTATTACAAGAGTCGCAGGAGTTGTAAAATAAAGAGGACGAAAGTTCTTTTTATTTATAAAAAATGATTTACTATTTTAGTCAAACAGGAAACACCAAACTCCTTGCAGATACTTTAAAAGAAGTTGTTAAAGATTCAAAAATCATCTATGTTGGTTTTTGGACAGATAAAGGAAACGCCAATCAAGAAGCTTTAGATTATTTAAAAACATTACATCATCAAAAAATCTTTCTCTTTGGAACAGCTGGTTTTGGAAAAAGTGAAGAATACTTTAAACGCATTATCAATAAAGTTAAAGAAAGTATTGATTCTACGAATGAAGTTGTAGGAAGTTTTATGTGTCAAGGGAAAATGCCTGAAACTGTTTTGCAACGCTATCTTTCTTTAAAAGAAAGTGGAAAAGCACCAAAAAATATTGATTTACTTATTGAAAACTATTATGAGGCACTTAATCATCCAAATAAAGAAGATTTTGAGAATTTAAAAAAAGAAGTCCTAAATGAAAAAGACAACTATTAGTTTCTAACAGTTGTCTTTTTTCATTAATAAGTTTGTCCACCATCAACGCCTAAGTTTTGAGCTGTAATGTTGTTAGAATCATCACTTGCTAGAAATAAAACGGCATTTGCAATATCCTTTGCTTCTTGTGGTCTTCCTAAAGGAATATCTTTTGTAAAAGAAGTAAAGACTTCATCTTTTTGATCTTCATGACCAACAGTAAGTTCATTTAACATGTTTTCCCATAATGGTGTACGAATAATCCCCGGTAATACGCAGTTAATATTGATATTATCTTTTGCATACTCTCTAGCAAGACAAGCTGTAAGTTCTAAAACACCTGCTTTGGTAATGGAATAAACAGATGCATTAGCTCCACCTAATTTTGCAGCTACTGATGACATATTGATAATTTTTCCATAATGTTGTTTTTGCATAACAGGCAAAACTGCTTTACATCCATAAACTGTTCCATTTAGATTAATTTTAATCATACGATCAATATCTTCATCTTCCATTTCGATTAATGGTAATGATTTACAAATACCCGCATTATTTACTAAAACATCAATTCTTCCCCATTGATTTTCAATAGCACTTACAAGATTTTGAAAATCATTTGCTTTAGAAACATCAACTTGATAAGCTAATACCTTTGTCCCATATTTCGATAATTCTTCTTTTGTCTGATTTGCTGTTTCAATATTTAAATCAGCAATCACAACATTTGCTTTTGCTTTAACAAACTCTAAAGCAATAGCCTTTCCAAGACCCATTGAAGCTCCTGTAACAATCACATTTTTTCCACTAAAATCATATTTAATCATTTTCTTTCACCTCTAGTGGTTATTATAGAAATCTCATTCTATTTATACAATTTCATTTACTAATAGAAATCATTAGTAAAAAGAATTGACATTAAAAAATCATTTTTATTTTTTTATTTAGTTTTTTATAAACATTTTCAACTAACCATGGTTCCGTGGAAGCTTTTAAGGCTTCTTCAAAGCCAAACCATTGTAATCCCTTATTTTCATCTTCTTTAATAGTTAATGTTTCTTGATCATTAGCTTCCATTAAATAGGTAATATTATAATGAAGATGACTAGATACATAGGCTCCGTTTTTAATATGTCCATTGACTGTTAAAATTTCAATTGAAAAAGGATCATCCATTAAAAACTTAACATGCTTTAAACCACTTTCTTCTTGAAATTCTTTTAAAGCCACTTTTTTAAAATCTTTTTGCCCATCAACATGTCCCCCAAGCCAACACCAAGAATTATAAATTTTATGATAACACATTAAAACTTTATCATGACTTTGATTTAAAACCCAACATGATACTGTAAAATGTCCACCTTTACTTTTTCTTGTAAGGACATCTTTCTGGTCAATAACTTTAAGTAAGAACTCTTTATCTTTTTCTTCTTGTTCGTTAAATGGTTGATAATTAAGTAATTGTTGTTTCATTATTTTCTCCTAAAAAAAACAGGTTATCCCTGTTTTTCAATATATTTTTGATAATACATCACACGAATCAAATCAAAGATCGTCATGATTTGATAATTGAAATTAATCCCATCAAATCTACCTGGTACTTGAATCGTATCTGTTGTTAGTTTCTTTCTTGCATAGGTTGGATTTTGGGTAATAAGTAAAGATGTGGTATTTTGTAATGAAAGATTTGTTCTTGTATACATAAAGCCTTCTAAAGATCTTCCTGAAGAAGAAGTAAAGATAACATAATCATTTTCATTAAAAATCATATCTTTATCATACGTATGATATTGTAAAACTGTTTTTCCAAACGAAATCAAATCAGTTTGAAACTCTACCGCAATAGACATTGGATAAAGAGCTCCTACTAGAATCACTCGTTTTGATTCATGGATTTTTGTACAAACTTCTTCTATTTTCTTTAAAAATTCTTTATTATCATTAGAAACCTTAATACGTTCAACATACGTACAAATATTCAAATTTTCCATACGTTCTTCAATTTGTTCAAGACGTACTTTTTTATGTTTATGATAAGTTTCTACAAAAGTTTCATAATCATAGAAACCTAAATATTTTAAGAAGTTTAAAATACTTTCTGGTGTTGTCTTTAGTTCACTTGCAACTTCATCTAATGAATAGTCTCCAAAGTTTTGATAATGAAGGATAAAGAATACACAAAAACGATATGCATCATCAAGGAACAATGTACCATTTAAATATTTTAAAATTCTTGAAAGTAGTATATTCATAACATCCTCCCCTTTAAATAAAATGATATTTTTTATAATACGTTACACGCATAATATCAAAGATCGTCATCAAACGATAGTTAAAATCAATACTATCATGTCTTGAACTGGCAACATAGATAACACGTTCATCGCCAATTTGACTCTTATATTTTTTATTTTGTGTAATAAGTAAGAATTGAGATCTGTTGATATCAAAATCTCGATGATCATTCATAAAAGCATCATAGGCTCTCCCTGTTGCTGATACAAAAATAACATAATCATCTTTATTTAAATCAAGTTGTGTATCAAAAGAATGATATTGGAAAACAGGCTTTCCAAAAGTAATCAAATCTGTTTGAAATTCAACAGCAATAGAGATTGGATAAAGTGCCCCAATAATAATCACTCTTTTAGACGAAGAAATATCATGACAAATATGATCCAAATCTTCAATAAATTTTTCTTTATCATCACATAAATGCACTTGTTTAAAAAGATCATCCATTTTTAATCCAAGCATTCTTGAACGAATTTGATCTTGTCTTAAAATAACATCAGCATAAAGCTTATCTTGGAAAGAAGCATAGTCATCAAATCCTAAATGACTTAAAAAATTTAAAATTGCTTCTTTAGAAATCTTTGATTTTTCAACAACTTCTTCTAATGTCATCTTATAAAAATCTATATAATTTTCAATAAAGAATACACAAAAACGATAATTATCATCTAAAAAAAGTGTCCCATTAAAGTATTCAAGTATTCTTGCAAGTAGTACATTTCCCATACGTACCTTTCCTTTCTATATTAAGCCTAGTTTTTCTAAGCTTAAAGCAATACCATCTTGATCAGGATCTTTGAAAGTATCATAAGCAATATCTAATAGCTTTTCCTTTGCTCCTTCAAAAACAATTCCTTGATTTGCTTTTTCAATCATTTGATAATCATTCATACTATCTCCAAAAGCAATTGTATCTTCCATGCTTGCATGATAGTAATGAATCACTCTTTCAATGGCATCTGCCTTTGTACAGTTTTTTGAAATAATTTCCCCATTAATAAAATCATCTTCTGGTTTAGAAAATAAAACCACATTAAAATCTTTACTCAAATGAGGCACCGTATCAAGCAATGCATATTTATCATATGCAATAAAAACAATTTTAGTCACTTTATCTTTGCCAGGATCATATTCTGTAATTGGTTTAAAAGCCTGATTTCTTTTTTCAAAGAAACGTGCAAGTTCTGGATTGGCTTGTGTATCTTTGATTTGTCTTCTTTCCATATATTCTCTAGCATATCCTGATTGAAAAAGTTCATTTTTTGTTTCAAGCGTAAAACCAACTTGCGCATTTGAAAATAAAACAATGGCCTGTTGAAGACGTTTACTATCTAAAAAATTTTCATAAATGTACTTGCCATCTATTTGAATAAAGCTTCCTGCTGCAGAAATGACACCATCAAAGCCAACATCTAAAATATCTTGTGTAATTGAAACTGGTGCTCTTCCTGTACATAAGAAAGCTTTATGTCCATTTTTTCTTAATTTACGAATGGCTTCTTTATTTCTTTGTGTAACTTCTCTGCTTTTCCCTCGAATTGTTCCATCAATATCAAAAAATACATACTTCATTTTTCTTACCTCTTACTTCATGATTTCTTCAATCAAAATAGGTTTTTCTACAAATTCATCAACAATCGTATAACTTTGATAAATTTCTTCTATGATTTCTTGACTGACTTTGTTTCTTGCATAAACAGTCAATAATGTTTCACCAATTTCTACCTGATCCCCTATTTTTTTATTTAAAACAAGTCCTACAGCATGGTCAACATCTTCATCTTTAGTCATGCGACCACCACCTAATTTCATTGAAACAATTCCTAAATTCTTTGCTTCCAATGCTTTAACATAACCTGTTTCCTTTGAAGTTATTTCCATTATAACACTTGGTTTTTCAAAAAGTTCAGGATTTTCTATATATGAAACATCTCCACCTTGTCTTTTAACCATTTCTTTGAGTTTTTCTAAAGCTTTTCCATTAGAAATTACCTCTTGTAATGCTTTATACGCCTCTTTTTCATTTTGATAAAGTTTTGCTTGAACAAGCATTGTACTTCCTGCTTTTAAACATAATTCTTCTAAATCTTGAGGCCCATTTCCTTTAAGCGTTTCAATTGCTTCAATGACTTCTAAACTATTACCAATTGCCTTTCCTAAAGGTTGTGACATACTTGAAATGGTTGCACGCGTATCTTTATAACAATGTTTTCCAATGTCGATCATTGTTTGAGCAAGCTTTTTAGCATCTTCTAACGTTTGCATAAAAGCCCCATTTCCATATTTGACATCCAATAAAATCGTATCTGCCCCACTGGCAAGTTTTTTAGACATAATAGATGAGGCAATTAAAGGAATACAAGAAACTGTTCCTGTTACATCACGTAAAGCATAGATTTTTTTATCAGCAGGTACAAGAGAAGCACTTTGTCCTATGATGGCTAAACCAATATCATTGACTTGTTGGATAAAATCTTCTTCTGATACATAAATATTAAAACCTGGAATAGATTCTAACTTATCTAGTGTTCCACCGGTATGTCCTAAACCTCTTCCTGACATTTTTGCTACTTTACCGCCACAAGCAGCGACGATAGGTCCTAATACAAGTGATGTTTTATCACCAACACCCCCAGTTGAATGCTTATCTACTTTAATTCCTTCAATTTTAGATAAATCGATAATATCTCCACTATATTCCATAGCTTGTGTAAGCAAGGCTGTTTCCTTTGCAGTCAGTCCTTGAAAACAAATCGCCATTAACAAAGCAGACATTTGATAATCTGGAATACTACCCTTTACATAACCATCTATAATAAATTGAATTTGTTGCTGATTGAATTCTCCATTATTTTTTTTATATTCAATTAAATCAACCATTCTCATTGTCATTTCCCCTTTTATTTCAATCTAATCTTATTTTACTATAATTTATTTTATTTTGAAAACACTTTCATTCTTTCGAGAGAATCTTTTCAATTACTGTGAGAAATTCTTCCATTTTTTGAGAAGAATTTCTCTTACAAACGATTCCATAAGGTAAAAAATAGTCTTCTTTTAAAGAAATAGCTTTTAGAGAAGGATGAATGTTTTTCCAACATTCAAGTGATAATAGAATATCTTGACTTAAAGCACATTCATTAAAGGTTTCTGTATTATAAGAAGGTGCGATGTCTCTAATCATAATAGAAGGATAATGTTTTAAAATATCCTGTCTTATTTGATCGTTGATAGGACTACTTCCTTCTTTCATAATACGAATTGTTTGATGTTTTAAATCTTGAAAACTTAATTCATTAGATGAAGCCAATGGATGATTTTTATGGACCATTAAACAAAAACGATACTTTCCTAAAGGAATAAAATGATAATGATTATTTTGTTTATTTAAATTATAAGGACAAACAATAAAATCATAATCTTTATCTAATAGATCCAAGCGATGTTGATCATCTTGAAAAGATTGTATCTTTAGTTGAAAATTTGTATTTTCTTTTTGAATTTCATCCCATAAATTCATAAAAGATTCACAGGGATAAAGTGTGGACGTTCCAACAACAAATTCTTTTTGATTATGAGTCCCTGCTCGTTGAACTTCTTTGATCATTTGTTGGCTCATTTTTTTAAGTTCATCAATTTTGTAAGCTAACACTTTTCCTGCTTCTGTAAGTTTGATTCCTTGAGGACTTCTGATAAACAATTTTACTTTCAACATTTCTTCTAAACTATTCATTTGTTTAATAATAGCTGTATGTGTTAAATAAAGCTCTTTAGCAGCTTTAGAAAAACTTCCACATTCAACAACTTTTAAAAAAATATCAAGTGCTGGTAAATACATAAAATCACCTCTTTAGTAGAAACTTATAGTTTCTACTATTGTATCTTTTCAAAACTTCTTTGTCAAACAAACTTCTTCTATAATAAAGACAGGAGGAATATCAAATGAAAAAAAGAATGATTGGAAATTTAGAAGTATCTGAAGTTGCTATGGGATGTATGGGATTTTCCCATGGCTATGGAAAAGTGCCAGAAGAAAGTTATAGTATTGAAGCTATTCAAGAAGCTTATCAATTTGGCTGTACTTTTTTTGATACAGCTGAAGCTTATGGACGTGAAATGTTTTATGAAGGACATAATGAACAAATTGTCGGTAAAGCTGTCAAGGACTTTAGAAAAGACGTTGTCCTTGCGACAAAATTGCATATCCATAATGAAGAACTAAATCTTGGAGAAACGGTTGAAGAGATTATTCGTCGTCATTTAAAAAAATCTTTAGAAAATTTACAAACAGACTATGTAGATCTTTATTATCTTCATCGTATTAATGAAAATATTGAAATTGAAGAAGTGGCCAAAGTTATGGGAAAATTAATTGACGAAGGCCTTATTAAAGGCTGGGGTCTTTCTCAAGTAGGTGTTGAAATACTTGATCGTGCTCATCAAGTTACTCCAGTAAGTGCTGTACAAAATCTTTATTCAATGATGGAAAGAGATTGCGAAAAAGAAGTCATTCCTTATTGTTTGAAACATCATATTGGAGTTGTTCCTTTTTCACCTATTGCGAGTGGTTTCCTATCAGGAAAAGTCACTACAGAAACAAAATTTGAAGGCGATGATGTTCGTAAATGGGTCCCTCAATTATCAAAAGAAAACATCGAACGTAATCAACCCCTATTAGAAATGATTCATGAACTTGCATTAAAGAAAAATGCAACAAATGCTCAAATTTCTTTAGCATGGATGTTGCATAAATATCCAAATGTTGTCCCTATTCCTGGTTCAAAAAATAAAGAAAGAATTTTAGAAAACTTAAAAGCTTGTCAAATTAGTTTTACCAAACAAGAATTTGATGATTTAGAAGCAGCTTTAAATAAAATTGAAATCTATGGACATCGTGGTATTGAAGAAAGTCAAAATAAGTCTTTTAGTGCCAATTGGCGAAAAAAATAATTTTTGATAAAATGTAATGGGAGGTGGATTTATGAAAATCTTAGTGTGTGCCCCATTACAAGAGGTGGAAAGTAAAAAAATCCAAGAATATTTTATAAATGATACAGTTCTTATTAAAAGAAGACCAACTCAAGAAGATATTGATCAAGTAGATGTGATTGTTGGAAATCCCCATCTTGATTTAAATTTAAATCAAGAACATTTACAAGCTATCTTACTTAATAGTGCAGGGAGTGATCAATATATCAAAGAAGGTATTTTAAACGAAACGACAAAACTTACAAATGCTAGTGGAAGTTATGGAATTGCCATTAGTGAACACGTTATTGGTATGATGATTACTTTCTGTAAAAACTTAAAAACGTATACTTTACAAATGAAAGAGGGAAATTGGCTTCCTTCAAAACAAGGAAAAGAAATTTATCATAGTCGTGTTTGTATTGTTGGATATGGTGATATTGGCTATGAAATTGCTAAAAGACTCAAAGCTTTTGATTGCCATATTACAGCTATTAAAAGAAGAGTCCAAAAGGATCTTCCTTATGTTGATGAAGTTGCAACAATCAATGATTTAGATACAATTTTACCACAAAGTGATTTTGTTATTCTATCTTTACCTCAAAGTAAAGAAACCATTCATCTTTTTAATTCAGAAAAATTATTAAAGATGAAAAAAGATGCTGTTTTAATCAATGTCGGTCGTGGAAGTGCAATTTGTAATGAAGATTTAATTAAAGTATTAAATCAAGGACATCTTTATGGTGTTGGCTTAGATGTTGTTGAAGAAGAGCCTTTACCATCAACTTCTCCTTTATGGACTTACGATCGTGTTTTAATCACTCCACATAGTTCAGGTGGTTTTGTCTGGCAAAGTGTCAGAAATTATTATACAGAGCTTGTTATTAGAAATATTCAACATTTAAAGAATCATGAAACTTTAGAAAATGAAGTTGATTTTCAAACTGGTTATCGAAAAGTTGTCACATACAAAAAATAGCGCCTTAGCGCTATTTTTATGTTATTCAAATTTTTGATCAACTTCAAAGATATTATGCCCATTTAAATAATCTTTAACAAGCATACGTTTTTTACCTTCTAATTGGAATTCAGTAATAATATAAACTCCATCTTGTACCTTTACTCCAATAGCATCTTTAAAAATCTTAACGATTGTTCCTGGTTCTTGATGTGCATGATGGCTCATTGCATTTGGACAATTATGTACAAGTCCTTGATAGATTTTTACTGTTTTTCCTTGATACGTTGTATAAGCTCCTGGCCAAGGATTTAATCCTCTTACATGGTTATAAACTTCTACTGCTGGCTTATTGAAATCAATTTTTTCTTGTTCTCTAGAAATAACAGGAGAATATGTTACTTTTGATTCATCTTGAGGAATGGATTCATTTGTCCCCTCAATAATAGCAGGCAGTGCTTCAATAATCGCTTCAGCTCCTAAAATAGATAAACGATCATAAAGTTCTCCTACTGTTTCATCATTAGAAATAGGTGTTTCTTTTTGATAAATAATATTTCCTGCATCCATCTTTTTTACCATATACATAATCGTAACACCTGTTTTTTCATCTCCATTTAAAATAGCATAATGAACAGGTGCACCTCCACGATATTTTGGAAGTAATGATGCATGAACGTTAATACATCCAAGACGTGGGCAATCTAAAACTTCTTGTGGAATCATTTGTCCATAAGCAGCTGTAATAATTAAATCAGGTTGCATATCGATAATGGCTTGATAATCTTCTTTGATACGTTGTGGTTGAAATACGGGTATATCATGTTCTAAGGCCACAACTTTAACTTCAGGCATTTTAAGTTCTTTTTTTCTTCCAACACGACGATCTGGTTGTGAAACAACTTGGACGATGTTGTAATCATGTTGAATTAAGTTTTTTAAAACAGCTTCAGAGAAAGTTGCTGTTCCCATAAATACGATTTTTAATTGATTCATTTTTTTCACTTCCTTCTATAAGATATTACTAATAAATTGCGAGATAAGCAAGACAATTGTTTGAATTATTTGGATACATATTTGACTTATCTTTTTAACAATTAAAGAAAGTGTATTATCTTTTTGATTATCATAGAAACCTTCATCTGAATTAACTTCTTTTTGTTTTTGTACATTTTGTTCAAAAGAAGTAATATTTTTAGAAACTAATTCATTTTGAATATAATGATTATTCAATAAACCATTCATACAAAACAATAATAAACCGACCATTGTAAAATCAATTAAAAGTTCTTTCATTGTAAATACTCCTTGATTACTTGAGACATCACTTCGATTGTATTTTGGACTTCTTCTTTCGTATTACTTTGTCCTCCAAATTCAATTAAAACTGTATGATCACAAATTCCTTGATTATAGTGATTTCTTTTTACCATAATTCCTTTAGATAAACCAGGCACTTTTTCATTTGCTCTATTAGAAAGTTCTGTAGATAATTGATTGACCATATCAAATTTTCCACTACTTTTTCCTACCACAAATAAAATCTTGGCATAACTTTTTTGATTATAAACAAGCGTTGAATATTTTTTATTGAGACTATCTCGATGAAAATCAATAACTAAATCATATTGACCATTTTCTCTTAAAGAATTTTCTAAATACATCTTTGAAACAACATAAGATTGATTATATGCAATGCGATGTATATTTTTATAATTTTCAAAATCATTTTGTTCAACATCACAAAAATAACCTTCTTTTGTTAAACAATCCTTTAAATAACTTGCTCCCTCTTTTACATTATATCCAACATATTCTTCTCCTTGATGTGTATTATAAAGATGAATTTTTTTACTTGAGGTAACTGGTACGCTTGTCTGCAAAGCTTCCGTTGTTGAAATTGCTTTAAAAACTTTCACATTTTGATGACTATAAGAAGGTAAATAGATAATCATTAAAACAATGATCATTATTTTGAAAATAATTTGAATAGATACTTTTATTTTCATAGGCGCTCTCCTTGTATTTATTCAAATATATGAGATAAATCAAGAATTATACCTCAAGTCATTCAGAGCCTTTGCTAGAAGAGCACTCATCCTTTCAACTGTTTCATCAATTTGTTTATCAGACATCACAAAATTACGATCAACCGGTGTCAATATTTCCTGTAATAAAGATTCTAATTCCTCTTGATCAAGACTCCCAATATGACCTAACAAATAACGTTGCTGGCTTGATGAAAGCGTTCCTTCATATTTTTCTCTTTTCCCAATTTTTAATCTATTTTTTATATCAATAGCATCTCCAAAATAATCTTTCATTAATTGAAAAACATCTTTAACAATTGAACTGGCATAAATAACAGTCGGAACCCCTATCGCAATGACTGGACAGCCTAAGGTTTCTTCTTGAATTGCTTGGCGATGATTACCAATTCCACTACCAGGATGAATACCGACATTATTAATTTGGATAACATGCCCTAATTTTTGATAATCTTTTGCACATAAAGCATCAATAACAATCACTAAATCTATTTGAAATTGATCTACCATTGCCTGGATCACCTCAACCGTCTCTACCCCTGTTTGATACATCACACCTGGTGTAAGTGACAAAATATCATAATAATGCTTTTCTAATTTAAGACTATCATCTAAATAATGCGTGACACGAATATCTCTTAAAGTACGTGGTCCAATCGCATCACTGGTTAAATAAGGATTACCAAGTCCTGTAACTAAAATACGAGGGTATTCATTTTGATCAATCATTTCTTTTAATATTTTTGTTATTTGCTCACTAATATTAGAAATATGATCTTTAAAAAAAATTTCAATATACTTTCCTTTTTTTAAATAATCCGTATCTTCTAAAAACTCATACGTTTCAATCGAAAAGTCCTCTTTTTTTTCAATCTTTCTTTGATAATGTTTTCCTTCTTTTAATAAATCCAATGATTCTTTCGCTAAATCACTATGTGTATTATACTTATTCATATTCTCACCTGCATAATTATTCCCTTATTTCCAACAAATTACACAAAATTGTTGCAATTCATTGACTTTTTATATATAATGAAGTGGCAAATTGCAAAGCGAGGTGAAAAATCATGGCAAATATGAAACAACAAATCAAACGTTATAAAAACGATAACAAAAAAAGAGCTAAAAACGCTTCTTATAAATCAGCTTTAAAAACTGCAATCAAAAACGTAAGAGCTGAAGTTGAAGCTGGAAATAAAGAAGCTGCTGAAAAAGCATTAGTAATCGCTTCTAGCAAATTAGATTCTTATGTAAACAAAGGAATCCATCATAAAAACTACGCTATTAGACAAAAATCTAAATTAGCTAAATTAGTTAACTCAATCTAATCATTGAAACCAGACATTTGTCTGGTTTTTTTGTTTATTCTTTCTTTTCTTGATTATAATGTTAATAGACTTTGAAATAAAATAAGAGTAAAATATTTTTACATTACAAGGAGATGTATTTATGGAAAGAAAAGATATAGAAGAAAAATATACTTGGGATCTTTCTAAAATTTATCAAGATCCTCAAGAGTTTTATCATGATATAGAAGTCAGCCAACAATTACTTGATGAATTGACTTCATTTAAAGGAAAAATGACTGAAAGCATTGATACCCTTTTACGCTTTTTATCAAAGCGTGATGAAATGTCAATGCTTGTAAGTAAAGCTTATTGTTTTGCTCATTTAAACTGTGATGTAGAGCCTAAAGAACAAGAATATCAAAAAATGCTTGCTACAGTGATGTCACTGATTCAACAATCAAGTGTTAAACTTGTATTTGTTGATAATGAAATCGTTGAAAATGATAAAAAAGTAAGAGAATATTTAAAAGATGAACGTTTAAAATCTTATCGCTATTCTTTAGAAAATGCTTTAGCGTTTAAACCTCATTTATTAGATAAAGAACAAGAAGAATTGGTTGCAAAAGTAGACAATATCTCTGAACTTGCAGAACAGGTTTTTGATTCTTTACGTTTAGAGTTTGAAGATGTTGAAGTCAATGGTCAAAAGAAAACATTAAATCAAGCAACACTTAATGAATTTTTAAAGAATAAAAATGGAGACGTCAGAAAACAAGCTTACCATCATTTCTTTAAAGAATATCAACGTTTTGAAAATACCTTTGCCTCAACTCTTTCAGGGGTTATGAAAAAAGATGCTTTTTATAGTGATATTCGTCATTTTGATTCACCACTTGCTGCAAGTGTTTTTAACGATGATGTTCCTACCGATTTATTTTTTAAGATTTTAGATAAAGCAAATAATGAATATCGTTATTTATTCCATCGCTATAATCATTTAAAAAAAGAAATTCTTGGGCTAGATGAACTTTATAATTATGATTTATCAGTTCCTCTTGTAAAAAGTGTTTCTAAAAAATTTACAATTGAAGAATGCTTTGACATCATCAATCAAGCTCTAGCTCCTTTTGGTAAAGATTATTTAGCTATTATTAATCGTGCTAAAGATGAAAGATGGATCGATTACTACCCTACTACTGGTAAACGTGGTGGTGCTTATAGCAGTGGAAGCTATTTAACACAACCTTATATCTTAATGAACTTTATTGGTGATTATAATTCATTATCAACAATAATCCATGAATTAGGTCATAGTGTGCATACTTATTTATCAAGTCATAATCAAGACTATATTAATAGTAATTATCGTATTTTTGTAGCAGAAGTTGCTTCAACCGTTAATGAAACCTTACTTATTAACTATATGATGGATCATGCTTCATCAAAAGAAGAAAAAGCCTATTATATGTATGAACAATTAGAAAACTGTGTCGGTCTTATTTTTAGACAACCGATGTTTGCGGACTTTGAACATCGTCTTCATGAAATGGCTAAAAACAATGAACCCATGTCTTCTAAAATCATGACTGATCTTTATGCAAAATTAAATCAAGAATATTTTGGTGAAGATGTAAAAATGGATGAACTTGTGGGTTGGTCTTGTTATTATGTTCCTCATTTCTATTATGATTATTATGTTTATAAATACACTTTAGGAATGACTGTTGCTTTAGCTATCGTTAAACGTATATTAAATGGTGACACGCAACAAGTTGAACGTTATTTAAACTTCTTAAAATCAGGTGGAAAAGAATCTCCTGTTGACTTATTAAGTCATGCTGGTGTCAATCCTTTAGACGATGCTATTTATGATGATGCTTTCCATTATTTTGAAGATTTGTTAAATGAATTTGAAAAGCTGGTAAAATAATTTATAATAGTATTAGGTGATAGAAATGAAAAGAGAAGAAACAAGAGCGTTTCAAGTAGGAAATTTAACATTAGGTGGTAATAATCATGTCATTATTCAATCCATGACAAATACCAAAACCAAAAATGTAGAAGCAACCGTTAAACAAATCCAAGAATTAGAAGATGCCGGTTGTGAAATGGTCAGAATGGCTGTTTTTGACAAAGAAGATGCATATGCGATTGCTGATATCAAAAAACAGGTGCATATTCCTTTAGTTGCCGATATTCATTTTGACTATCGTTTAGCTTTGATTGCGATTGAATCAGGAATTGATAAAATTCGTATTAATCCTGGAAATATTGGAAGTATTGAAAAAGTAAAAGCAGTTGTTGAATCTTGTAAAGAACATCATATTCCTATTCGTATTGGTGTCAATAGTGGTTCTTTAGAAAAAGATATCTTAGAAAAATATGGTCGTCCTACTGCTAAAGGAATGATTGAAAGTGCAAAGAAACATATTGATATTTTGGAAAGTCTAGATTTCCATGATTATTGTATTTCTTTAAAATCTTCCGATACGATGCTTACAATTGAGGCCTATACACTTGCGAGTGAGACTTTTGATTGTCCCCTTCATTTAGGGGTTACAGAAGCCGGAACAAAGCTTGGAGGAACAATTAAATCTTCTTTAGGAATTGGTACTTTATTATATCAAGGAATTGGAAATACGATTCGTGTTTCTTTAAGTGATCATCCTGTAGAAGAAATTAAAGTCGCAAAAACATTACTTAAAGAATTGGGATTAATTAAAAATGTTCCTACCCTTGTATCTTGTCCAACTTGTGGAAGAATTCAATATGATTTAATTCCAGTCGCTAAAGAAATTGAAGATTTCTTAAATAATATTCATCAAGATATTACCGTAGCCATTATGGGTTGTGCAGTTAACGGTCCAGGTGAAGCCAAAAATGCCGATATTGGTATTGCCGGTGGTGTTAAAGAAGGATTATTGATCAAAAAAGGAAAAATTATTAAAAAAGTTAAACAAGAAGACATGGTACAAACGCTCAAAGATGAAATTTTAAAGATGGTTAATTCATAAAACCATCTTTTTTTCATATGTATATAACTATGGAGGCGTAAAACTATGGAAAATTTATTCATTGAACATTTTTTATCGTATGAAGATTTTAGAAGCAATAAGGAAATACAAGCATTAGAGCTAAATGAAGAAGATTTGAAGGTGATCTATCAAGTGATAGATCAAAATCGTTTTTTACTCTGTAGTGAACATTATTTACCTATTCTATTTCAATCAATTATGAAAAAAACTAGTGTTGCCACTAGTTTAAAATTGAAATCTTTGTTTCAAAATCATCATTCAATATTTCTAAATTCTTGATTTTTCAACATATCTATTTCTTCTTTATAAGGAGCTTTACCATCAATATAAGGTGTTTCTAAAATCTTAGGAACATCTTTTATTCTTTCATTATGAGCAATCCCATTTAAAATATCAAAACCAATCTCACCTAAGCCAAGATTTGCATGACGATCTTTATGAGCCCCTTTAACATTTTTAGAATCATTTAAATGAACAACAAGTAAACGATCTAAACCAATCACTTGATCAAATTCATCTAAGATTGCATCAAAATTTGATAAATCATAACCTGCATCATGAATATGACACGTATCTAAACAAACACCTAATTTTTCAGGATAATCACAATGAGAAATCAAATAATTGATTTCTTCAAATATCTTTCCTAACTCACTGCCTTTTCCTGCCATTGTTTCTAAAGCAATCTTTCCTTGATAAGGTGTATCTTTTAATACTTCATTTAAACCTTTAATAATTTGTTGAAGACCTACTTCTTCTCCGGCTTTTACATGACTTCCAGGATGTAAAACAAGAATCGATGTCCCAATATCTTGACATCTTTGAAGTTCTTGTTTTAAGAAGTTAACTGCTAATTCAAAAGTTTCTTCTTTAACAGTATTGGCAAGATTAATGATATAAGGTGCATGAACAACAACATTTTTTAAATCAATGTTATTTTCCTTCATTAAAGCTTTTGCCTCATCCACCTTTAATTCACTAATGGCTTTTCTTCTGGTATTTTGTGGTGCTCCTGTATAAAACATAAACGTATTAGCACCATAAGATAAAGCTTCTTTTACTGAACCTAAAAGCATGTCTTTTCCAGACATTGAGACATGACTACCAATTATCATTGCCTTCCTCCATACGTTTAGCAATTTGTGCTTGACGTGCACGTTCTTTCTTTTGACGACGAATATCTTCACGAATCATTGCACGTTTTTGTTTACGTACAACTTGTTCTACTTGATATTTACGTTTCTTTTTATATCCTGGTTTCACTTTTTTAGGTTTACGGATAATCATTTGAACTTGTTTTTCAAGTTCAGTTTGTTGACGAATACGTTTTTTACGTTTTTCTCTTTGTCCTAAGTCAACAAATTGTCCGTTTTTAAGTTGCATATTCTTAAATTCAATCCCTTTTCTTTCAAGAATCGCAATATTCTTTTCATCAGTTGTATCATACATGCTATAACAAATACCTGTATAGTTTCCACGCCCTGAACGTCCACTACGATGAATATAGAAATCAGGTTCTGTTGGAAATTGCATATTAATAACATGAGAAACACCATCGATATCAATTCCACGTGCAGCAATATCTGTTGCAACAATATATTGATATTCATTGTTATTGATTTGACGCATCATTTTCTTTCTTTCACGTGGTTCTAAATCTCCATGAATTTCACCAACTTTATAACCATCTTCTCTTAACTGACGAGTAATTTTTGATACTTCTGTTCTTTTGTTAGCGAAAATAATACAAATATAAGGATCAATTGTTGCCATGATCTTCTTTAAAACATCATAACGATCTTGATGCTTTGTTGCGAGTAAAATATGTTCAACATTAGCTGTTGTAGCAAGTTTACTATCGATTTCAATAGTAACTGGACTTTGCATATATTTCTTTAAAAATGGTCTTAGATTTTGTGGAATCGTTGCTGAGAAAACCATCATTTGTAGATCATTAGCCATTTTTCCTGCCACAGCATCAATATCTTCTAAATAACCAAATTCTAATGTCATATCTGCTTCATCCACCACAAAAGTTTTTGCTGTTGTAATTTGTAAAGCTTGCGCATCTAAAGATAAATCTTTGATACGTCCTGGTGTTCCAATAACCACATGTGGTTGTGTTGAAAGTTTATTAACAGCTCTTTGACGGTCACTTCCTCCAACAATCAATGAAACACGTAATTCTGGTAAATATTTTGTAAATGTTTTAGCGTTATTAAATAATTGAGAAGCAAGTTCTCTTGTTGGTGCTGTAATAACGGCTTGCACACAATCTTTATTGACATCAATACGAGACATGATTGGTAATAAAAATGCATGTGATTTACCTGTCCCTGTTTGTGAAATCCCGATAATATCTTTATTCTTTAATACAAGGGGAATGACTTTTTCTTGTATTGGGGTTGGCTTTTTAAAACCTAACTCTTTAATTACTTGATTACAATATTCTTGTAATTTAAAATCTTGAAAAGTTGCCATAAAATCCTCCTTTTTTCTTTTTTTAGTCACGTTATTATACCACATTTTTGATACATTTCAACAAATATTATAGATGGATTTTTATAATTATTCTATAATACTCTTGTTGGAGGTGATTAGATGATCTTAAATACTGGTAATCGTACAGATATTCCTGCCTTTTTTAGTGACTGGTTTTTTAATCGTATTCAAGAAGGTTTTGTCTGTGTTCGTAATCCCTATTTCCCTCATCAAGTTACAAAATATATTTTAGATCCTCAAGTCATTGATATTATTTGTTTTTGTACTAAAAATCCTAAACCAATGCTTTCACGTCTAGATTTAATCAAAGACTATAAACAATTTTGGTTTGTAACAATTACCCCTTATAATCAAATGATTGAACCCTATGTTCCTAATAAAAATGAAATTATTCGTAGCTTCATTGAACTATCTAAAAAAATAGGAAGTCATTGTATTGGTTGGCGTTATGACCCTATCTTTTTAAATGATTATTATACTATCGAATATCATCTTCGAATCTTTGAAAAAATGTGTCAAAAACTCACTGGATATACTCATCAATGTGTCATTAGTTTTATTGATCTTTACCAAAAAACAAAAAAGAATTTTAAAGATGTTCAAGAAGTAAGTCAAAAAGATCAAATTTATCTTTGTCAAAAATTTGTAGAAATTGGAAAAAAATATGACATTGAAATCTATACATGTCACGAAAATGAATCTTTAAAAACAACAGGTGTTCATACAAGTGGCTGCATGAACCAACAAATTATTGAAAGAGCTCTTGGTGATTCATTAAAACTACCTAAAATAAATGAAGCTAGACAAGGATGTCGTTGTTTATTAAATAATGATATTGGCGTTTATAATACGTGTTTACATGGTTGCCTTTATTGTTATGCCAATTATGATCGTGCAACTGTTTTAAAAAATGTTAAAATGCATAATAAAAAGTCCCCTTTTTTAATTGGAGACTTTCAAAAAGACGATATTATTAAAGAAGCAAAACAAGTTTCTTATATTGATCGACAACTTTCCCTATTTTAAAGGATGTGCGTGGCGATAAGCAACACCTCTAGTAATACGTAATAAATTATCTTCTCCAGGAAATTTAACAGGCACGACTGGATTTTCTTGATACATTTTCATTACATCTTCAATATCGACAATGATTTCATCAAATTTCATGAGTCCATACATTTTAGGTGGAAGTAAATAAAGTGGTTTATCAATTGTTTGATTTTTTAAAGCTCTATCTAATTCTACCTTCAAATGTGGACATAAAATGACAACATCAAAACGGTCTAATTCTTTTAATCCTAAACCAAATGGTAAAAATTCAATACTGTATTTATCTTCTAAATTTTTTTCTTTAATTTCTTTTTCCATTCTTGTTGCAATAGCACTTGAAGAAAAGCCTCCACCACAACATAATAATATTCTAATCATTTAAACACCTCACTATTTGTCAGTATAACATATCCTCCGTTTCAATGTAAGGGCTTTTATTTTTCTTTGTAATCTTTATCTTATCTTTTTAAGTTTCACTTTTTTACCTTTTCATCATATTTTATAGTAGGTGATTTTATGTATCCTTATCAAAACCCTAATTATTATTACTATCAACCTCAGATGTATCCTTATTTTCAAAGAATGCCTAAAAAATTTAATTTACAACATACTCTTCATACAACGATACGAGGAATTCAAATTGCAAATCAAGTTATACCTATTATCTATCAAGTAAAACCATTAATTGATAATACCAAACAAGGTTTGACTTTATTAAAAGCAATGAATCATTTAAATGACATAGATTTTGATGAAATAGAAAAGGAATTAAAACCAATTTCTAAAGAAAACAATGAAATATTTGAAAATATGTTATAATCATCTTTGAGGTGATAAAAAATGTTAGTAAAAGGAATTGTTCCTAGAGGGTATTGTAAAGGCGTTGTTCGTGCAATTGAAATAGCTAAAAAACAAGCACACCAAACAACACCTGTTTATATTCTAGGAATGATTGTACATAATCAATATATTGTAAATGCTTTAGAAGATTTAGGAATTCAAACAATTGATATCAAAGGAAAAACACGATTAGAACTATTAGATGAAATCAATGAAGGAAAAGTCATTATTACTGCTCATGGAGCAAGTCAAAAAGTATTTGATAAAGCGAAAGAAAAAGGTTTAGAAGTAATTGATGCTTCTTGTTTAGATGTAATTAAAACTCATGATCTTATTCAAGATAAATTAAATGAAGGTTATGAAATTTTGTATATTGGTAAAAAGGGGCATCCTGAAGCAGAAGGCGCAATTTCAATTGATGAAAAAAGAATTCATTTAATAACAAATACAGATGATTTAAAAGCAATAGATCCTACTAAAAAATATGTTATGACTAATCAAACAACAATGTCGCTTTATGATGTTTATGATTTATGCGAAAAAGCAAAAGAGATTTTACCTTTTGTAGAAATTGAAAAAGAAACATGCACAGCTACTAAAATACGTCAAGAAGCTATTAAAAACATTGAAGATGATGTTGATATTATCTTTATTGTGGGTGATCCTCATTCAAACAATACAAGAAAACTTGCAAGTATTGCTCATGATTATCATACATGTGATGTTTATATGATTGAAAGTATTGATGATTTAGAAATTGAATGGTTAAAAAATAAAAGATATGCTGCTGTAAGCTCAGGAGCTTCTACACCAACATATCTTACAAATCAAGTAATTGATTATTTAAAACAATTTGATATCAATGATTCTAAAACATATCAAAAACCTATCATTGATAAAAATAAAATATTAAACCAAAAAGATGCCTAGGCATCTTTTTCTTGTGGTAACCATTGTACTTTGAAAAAATAAATAATAAAAATCAAACTACATACGACCCATGTTGTAGGCCATCCTAAAAAGACATAAACAATATCACTTGTTACTTTTGTAATTAAGAAAAGATAAATTTGTCTTAAGAAAACAAAAGAGAATATCATCACATACATTGGAACAGCTGAACGTCCAGCTCCACGTAAAACTCCATTGATAACTTGATTGATTGGTAAAACAATATAGAATGGTAAGAATGTTAACTGCATCAATCTTCCAGCATCAATTACATCTTTTTCTTGATTAAATAAGGCAATAAAATCACGACCAAAGAAATACATAATTACTACAAAACAAGCAATGGTAAGTGTTGCTAATGCTGTTGTAATATAAGCTCCTTTTTTTACACGGTCATACTGTTTGGCTCCTATATTTTGACCAACAAAAGTTGTAATAGCCATATTAAAGGCTTGTAAAGGTAAGTTAACAAAACCATCTATTTTAATCGTTACAGAATAACCTGCAATGACAGAGGCTCCATAAGCATTAATATAAGATTGAACAATAACATTTGATAAAGAAACAATACTTTGTTGAAAACCTGTAGGTAAACCAATTTTTATAATTTTTAATAAAATTTCTTTGTCAAAACCAATTTCCTTTAAAACAACTTTATAATCATCCTCTGTTTTCATTAAAACATACATGACCATAATCGCTGAAATAGCTTGAGCGATTAAAGTCGCATATCCTGCACCAGCTACACCAAAATGAAAATATTTAACAAATAAAAAGTCTAAGATAATATTAATAACACTTGAAAAAATCAAAAAATAAAGCGGTCTTTTAGAATCTCCCACCGAACGTAAGATACCTGATCCCATATTATAGACCATTACAAAAATAAGACTCCAAAAATAAATAGACAAATAAGTTGAAGCTTCAGAAAAAACTTCACTAGGAACACCGATTGCTTTTAAAATTGGATCATTAAATAATAAACCAACAATCGTTAAAACAACTCCCATAACAAGAGTTAAAGCGATACTATTATGAATTGCTCTTTTCATTTTACAAGTATTACCAGCTCCAAAGAATTGAGCAATAACAACTCCTGCTCCTGTTGAAATGCCCATAAAAAAACCAATCAACATATTAATGATGGGTGTACTTGCACCAACTGCCGCTAAAGCAACTTTTCCAACATAATTTCCTACAACATAAGAATCGACTGCATTATAAAGCTGTTGGAATAAGTTACCTATTAATAAAGGAATTGAAAACAAAATAATTGCTTTGACAATACTTCCTTTTGTTAAATCCTGTGTATTTCCTTTCATACATTCACCTTCCGCTTATAATTTTACTCTTATTTTATTGAAAACAAAAATATTTGCACGAAATGAAAAAAATAATTTCAATACATTCTTTTCGCTATAATAAAATTAAGTTGGAGGTTAGTTATGAGTAAAAAAATTATCTTTTTTGATGTTGATGGTACTCTCGTTGATGTCAGACCTGCAAGAGAATATGTACCAGAATCAACAATCAAAGCAGTAAGAGAAACAAGAAAAAAAGGAAATCTATGTTTTTTATGTACAGGAAGATCACTTGCTGAAATCTATCCTCATATTTTAGATGTAGGTTTTGATGGTATTATTGGTGCTGGTGGTGGATTTGTAACAATTGGTGAAGACATGCTTTATCATAAAAAAGTATCTGATAAAGATGTCCATCGTGTTGTAGATTTTTTTGAAGAAAATGATTATGACTATTATCTTGAAAGTAATGGTGGTTTGTTTGCTAGTGAAAATTTAGTACCTCGCTTAGAAATGATTACTTATGGCGATTTAGAAAATGATGAAAAGGCTAGAAAGAAAAAAGCTGAACAACCAAGTCACTTTATTACATCTTTAATAGAGGGAGAAAGTATGTATCGTAGTGATGTCAATAAAATTTGTTTTTTAGAAAATAAAGATATTCCTTTTCAAACAATTATAGATAACTTTTCTGATGCATTCAATGTTATTCATTGTACCGTTCCTGCTTTTGGAGATGATTCAGGAGAATTATCCGTTGTCGGTGTTAACAAAGCAAGTGCCATTGAAACACTCATCAAACATTTAAACATTCCTCAAGAAAATACTTTTGCCTTTGGTGATGGCATGAATGATGCTGATATGTTAGAGTATTGCCATGTCGGTATTGCTGTTGGTAACGCTAAAGAGGGTTTAAAAGCAATTGCTGATGAAGTATGTGATGACATTGCTGAAGATGGTATTTATAAAACCATGAAAAAATATCAACTTATATAAAAAAACATTGGATTTTTTTCCAATGTTTTTTATTAGAGTAAATGTGACATTAAAATGGTTGCAAGTCCTAAAAAAGCAAAGAATCCAAACATATCTGTACATGTTGTTACAAAAACTCCACTTGCAAGAGCTGGATCAACATGAAATCTATCTAAAATAACCGGTACAAAATAACCTGCAAGTGTTGCAACAATCATGTTACAAATCATGGCAAGTCCAGCTACAACACCAAACCATGGATTACCAGCAAAGAACCAAGCCCCTACTGAAACTAATGCCCCAATGATAACACCATTTAAAATACCAAGTCCAATTTCTTTTAATAAAACTTTGCGAGCATTTTCTTTATCTAATTCTCCTAGTGATAAACCACGAACAACAATAGTTAAAGTTTGTGTTCCGGCATTACCACCCATTCCTGTAATAATCGGGCTAATCGTTGCAAGAGCAACAACCTTAGCAATTGTTCCTTCAAAGACACTAACAACACTTGAAGCCATAATTGCTGTAAAAAGATTGACAATCAACCAAGGAATACGGTTTTTAAATGATTCTACAAGCGTTGAATCTAAACGTTCTTCAGAACCAACCCCTCCTAATAAGTTCATGTCTTCAGTTGTTTCTTCTTCGATGACATCCATAACATCATCGATATCAATAACGCCTAATAAATGATGTTGTTCATCTATAACAGGCATCAAAATATATCCATATTTACTAAAAGTCTTCGCAACTTCTTCTTGGTCTTCATAATAATAAACAGCTTTAACATTTTGATTTGTAATCTCAAGCATTGGTGTATCAAAGGTACTTGTAACGATATCACCTAAAGAAACAACTCCCTTTAACACATTTTCCTTATCAACAACGTAAAGATAATGTCTTGGTTCTTCTTCAGTTGTTTGTAAAAATAATAATGTTTCTTTAACTGTATTATTTGCATGGATATCTAAATACTCAGTTGTCATAATTCCCCCAGCAGTTTCTGGGTTATATTGTAATAACTGTTTGACATCTTCTTTATCGTCATCTTCCAACAATTCTAAAAAAGCATTTTTTTCATCTTCATCTTCGATTGATCCAATAACATCCGTAATAACGTCATGGCTAACTTCATCTAAGATTTGTTTTTGTTTATATTTTGAAAATAAATTCAACCATTCTAAGATAAGTTCTTCATCATCTTCTTCATCTAAAATATCACCAATAACTTCATTTGGTAAATGTTCTAAGATTTCTTTTGATGAATCTTCATCTTCATGCAAAATATCAAGGATATCTGCCGGGTGAATATTTTCTAAAACTTCTTTAATTATTTCTTTATTCCCGTGAAGAATTAAATTCTTTAATTCTTCAGAAGTCATTTGTTTTATCATTTATTTTCCCCCTCTTATTTAAAGAGGAACTTTACCGACGGTGGTAAATGATCCTCACTATTATCATTGTGTCCACCGGATAACGGGTCTACTATCATTTTTACCACCTCCACCTTGTTCATTTTATCATAATGTTCAAACTTTTAAAGAAAAAAATCATTTTTTACATAATAAAAAGATTGATTTTATAAAAAAAGAAGATAACATTTGCTATCTTCTTATTTCGAGCACATATTTCTTTGATTTTCTTGATCATAATCAAATAATCCATCATTCTTTTCTTCAAGTGCTTTTATCATATGATAAGTATATTCATTATAAGGTGTAGGAATGTGAAGTTCTTTACCCATTTTGATTAAAGCTCCAGAAAACATATCAATTTCACTATGACGTTTAGCATCTAAATCTTGCAATGTAGAATAACGAGCAGTTGCAGGTACAGCACTTCCTCGCGTCGAAGAAGAATCAGCTTTACTTAAATCAATTCCTTTAGCATGCGCAATGGTTTCAAGTTCATGACGTAAACCATCTTGAATAAATTTCATATGTTCACTATCACGATAACATCCTACTCCAGCTCCTAAAATAGCTTGAGGTAAATTATTACATACATTTAAACGAAATTTACTCCAAATTTCTTCTTGAATATAATTACTTACACGATAATGAATCCCTGTATTTTCAAATAATGATTCTATTGCTTGTACACGTTTGCTTTGATAAGGTGCTTGCAATTCTCCAAAAACAATCCCAATGGTTGTTTCAGGATCAAAGCAATAACCATTTTCTTTATGTGAAGCAATCTTAATTAAAGATGGCATGAGATGTTCTTTACCTATGACTTCTCCAATGATTTCTTCACTATCTACACCATTCATTAAAGACATGACAATTGTATGATCGTCAACAATTGTTTGAATAGATTTTAAGGCATCTTTCAAAGCACCATATTTTAAAGAAACAATCAATAAATCCACTCCATGTGCTTCTGTCGGTGACCATACTTCTGGATAATACATTTGATCATTGATCAAACATCCCTTTTGTAAACGTTTAGCACGTTCACCTTCTCCAATAACACCTAATTTTACTTTTTTGTCTAATCCCCAAATAATATATGAACCTACTGCTCCAGCACCTAAAACAGCAACTGTTTTTATTTCCATTTTTTCATCCCCCATTTATTTTTCTATATTGTAGCACAAAATTTATAAGTTAAAAATGTGTACAGCAATATTGAAATAAACAAGAATAGAGCATGTATCTACAATTGTTGTAATAAGTGGTGAAGCCATAATTGCTGGATCTAAACCAATTTGATTGGCAACTAAAGGAAGAATACAACCAATTAATTTAGATAAAATAACTGTTACAATTAAAGATAAAGCAATCACAAAAGCAATATTAAGGTCTTGATACATCACATAAATTCTAAATCCATTAGCAATCGCTAAAATCACCCCTACTACTAATGCAATTCTAAATTCTTTAAACATCACTTTAAAAATTTCTTTAAAACGTATTTCATTTAAAGCAATCCCTCTAATAATTAAAGTAGAACTTTGAGAGCCACAATTTCCTCCTGTATCCATCAACATAGGAATAAATGAGACTAATAAAGGTACTGCTTGAAAAGCATTTTCATATCTTGTAATAATACTTCCTGTAAGTGTTGCAGAAAACATCAATACAAGTAACCAAATAATACGATGTTTAGCATGTTCAAAAACAGATGTTTCAAAATAACTTTTATCATGTGGTTCTACAGCAGCCATTTTAGAAATATCTTCACTAGTTTCATCTACCATAACATCCATGACATCATCAACTGTCACAATTCCTACAAGCATTTTTTCATCATCTAAAACAGGTAAAACAACTAAATCATATTTTCTAAAAATATTAACAACTTCTTCTTGATCTGTATGAGTATAAACATATTGAAAATCTTCTTTCATAATTTCTTCAATACTTTTATTTTCATCATTTAATAAAATATCTTTCGTCGAAACAATTCCTATTAATTTCTTATCTTGGCAGACATAACTTGTGTAAATGCTTTTACAATGATTTCCATTTTGTTTAATATAAGTTAAAGCGTCTTTAAGTTGAATTTCTTTCTTTAAAGAAAGAAATTCAGTAGTCATAATTGTTCCAGCACTATCTTTAGGATAACTCAAAAGTTGATTGATGACTTTTCTTTGATTTTCATCGACATGTTTTAAAAGTCTAGTTACTAAATTTGCAGGCAATTCTTCGATTAAATCTACAAGATCATCCATATATTGATTTTCAATCAATGATTCTAACTCTTTTTCACTAAACAATTCTACAAGTTGACTTTGCATTTTAATATCCATATTTGAAAATACTTGTGCTGCTTTCTTTTTAGAAAGTAAGCGAAAAGCAATAGCACAATCATCTATTTGTATTTGTTGTAAAAGATAAGCTATATCGACAGCATTGTTTTCCATTAATAAAGTATGTAATTGTTTGTATTGTTTTGTATTTAATAATTCTAGCAATAATTCTTTTTTCATTTTGATATTTCCTCCTTCTTTGAATTTGCCTTTGACAACCCTCGTCCATATAACTCACCTCCTTACAAAAAAACATCGCTGCTTGAGCGATGTTCTATTCCATTTCATCCGTTCAAGCTTTAGTATCACAGGGCATATCAATTACATTAAACAAAGCCTTTGCGACTTTATCTGCTAACCAGCGCATTGTGTCTCCACAATTTTGCGGCAGTAATCTTAGGATATCCAAATCCCTGCGGCAACCTCACCTACCGTTGTTTATTCAATTCATTTTCATTATATTTATTAACTTAATTAACCATCTGACACATCTTTTGATTTAACTCCGTTATTCTCACTTTAAA
>OLOD01000591.1_pt1 | contig 28219 bp, 28 predicted proteins | sample 1671921 | NCBI WGS metagenome assembly OLOD01 (sample SAMEA3136626, study PRJEB25190) | human gut metagenome | biome: human gut; feature: human-associated habitat; material: faeces | place: Austria | collected 2013
CGAGACGGATCGACCCGGTGGTGCAGTTAAATCGGAAATATGGCGACGAAAGCCTCGCGACTCGCCGAGACACTTAGAGGATAAGGTAGAGATTGGTGGTTTCTTGCCTGTCTCCACTCGAAAACCAAGTAGAAACTAAGCATGTAGAAAGCTCATTAGTTCCACGTTTGGACGAGGGTTCAAATCCCTCCAGCTCCACAAAAGTCTGATGAAAGACAATGAAGAATCCTGCAACTCATTGAATTGCAGGATTTTCTTAGGTGTAATAAGATGAACAAAAATGAATACAGAGGAAAGATGTCCGTTGGACATTCCGTTGGACTTGAAAAATCCAATGCTCCAAGTCCAACAGGCTTCATCATATTTCATTGATATTCACTTCTTTGCACTTTGACAATCCACTAATTGTCAAGAACTTTGCACTATTGAATTTAACAATAAAATCATAGTGTAAAATGGAAACAATTTTATTTTTCATCAAAAGGAAAAAGCTTCTCAAAGATGGCACAGCATCCATCTTTGTAAGAGTAACATTCGGCAAACTCTCAGCCGAAGTTGCAACGGGTAAGAGTGTTCTGCCCTCCCAATGGGTGGCAACTAAAGGCAGAGCAAAAGGAAACACTCTTAAAACAAAGCAAGTCAATGCCTTTCTTGACCAACTTGACTATACCCTTCATGATTTGACACTCCAGATCCAAAGGGAGGGTAAGCAGGTAAGCGCAAAAGAGATTTTGAACAGATACAAGAACCTCAATGTGCCTAAGATTGGGATTTTGGCTCTATACGCCGAACATAATCAGGAGCAGAAAGAGCTTGTTGGAATATCTGTTGCCCTCGGAACATACAAGAGGCATGAAACATCAATGAAACTTTTTCAAGAGTTTCTTATGTTCAAGTACAAAGCCAAGGATATTCCTGTCAATGAGGTAGATGTTGATATGCTGAAAAAGTATCAGCACTATCTGATGACCGTAAGGCATAACAACAATAACACCACAGTCAAGTATCTCAGAAATCTCGGCAAGGTCCTCAATATGGCTGTAGTTAAGAAACTCATTCAAGCCTCACCATTGGAGGAACTTAAATTGAAAATCGAACCAGTAGACAAAGGTTTTCTCAACAAAACCGAATTAGCAAAACTCGCTGATAAGGAGTTTGATGTGATAAGGCTTGAGCAAGTCAGAGATGTATTTCTGTTCTGCTGTTATACAGGGCTTGCCTATGTTGATGTTCATTCTCTCACAGCTGATGATATTGTGGAGGATAGTGATAGGCTTTGGATTAGAAAGGCAAGACACAAGACCAGTGTAATGTGCCATATACCCATAATAAAACCTGCGAGAGATATACTTGAAAAATATGTTCTTACGGCACAAGCAACAGGAAAATTACTCCCAGTGCTATCAAATCAGAAGATGAACGCATATTTGAAAGAAATTGCAGCCATAGTTGGAATTGACAAAGATTTAACCACCCATCTTGCGAGGCATACATTTGCAACCACTGTAACACTTGCCAATCATGTTTCAATAGAGAATGTATCCAAAATGTTAGGTCATTCAAGTATCAGAATGACACAGCACTATGCAAGAATATTGGATGCCTCCATTGAAAATGAAATGTTGGAGGTTGAAAAGAACTATGAATGACAGTCTGTTCAAATCAGGCATTACCCGAAAATGTATGCTATGTTCTGCTGTTAATCGCATCTGAAAACAATAACTGTTTTTACTCCATCGATTATTACATCCTAGTGGGTGAAAATAAAAATTCTCCAAAATTTTTATTGAATCTTGTTTTTAAAAGCACATAATAGCCACCTGAAACCTCCCCCTGCTCTCGGATATGGGGATATTCCCCTCCCTTTGGAACAAATAAAAACGAATCAGTATGGAAAAAATCAAGTTCATCGAAACCTTTTCTGTTGCAGAGTTCAAGGCTCAGAAAGGTATAAACAAGATTGAGGTGAAACAGAACCACAGGACTGGCAAATGCTTTTTCACTTATGGCTTTGAAGTGGGAGCCGTCAGCGAGAAATTCATCAAGGGAGAAATCTCACAACCTGTAATTTCGCAGGTGTGTGTGCAGGAGACAGGTGACATGTTCTATCTCCTGCATCAGAAAGGAGAAGGAGGTGCGCCTGTGTTGGCGACACTCTGACCTAAATCACATCAAGTTCTAAGGCAGTCGGGAATAATGGCCTGACTGCCTTTGTTTTGCAAACAATTAAAATCAATAGTAATATGCAGTTAAGAAAATCCTCAAAGAAGCAAGCGAAGATAAAGCTTGCTATGCAAGGGTGTGCTGGCAGTGGTAAAACTATGTCTGCACTACTTTTAGCCTATGGGCTATGTGGCGATTGGACTAAGATTGTAGTTATAGACAGTGAGAATAACTCTGCTGACCTATATGCTCACTTAGGACAATACAATGTACTCCCTCTTGAGGGGAAGTATGCCCCCGAAACATACATTGATGCCATCAAGGTATGTGAAAAGGCTGGTATGGAAGTTATCATCATAGACTCCATGAGTCAGTGTTGGGATAATCTTCTTGAATATCATGCCTGTTTGCCCGGCAATTCTTTCACAAACTGGCAAAAGGTCACTCCGAGAATGACATCTCTCATTCAGATGATACTCGGAGTAAACTGCCATGTAATCTCCACAATGAGGTGCAAGCAGGATTATGTCCTGTCAGAGAAGAACGGCAAAATGGTTCCTGAAAAGGTGGGCTTAAAGGCTGTGATGAGAGATGGAATAGATTATGAGTACACCATAGTCTTTGACATCAATATAAAGCACCAAGCCATAGCATCTAAGGACAGAACCAATCTCTTTGCCAATAAGCCGGAGTTTACTATTACTCCGACTACAGGTAAGATAATACTCGATTGGTGTAATGATGGTGTCACATTGGAGATGATAAAGGCCGAAATCTCCAAGGCTGAAACAATCGAGCAACTGACCTCAGTCTATCAGCAATATCCCGAATGGAATCAGCAGTTATTGGCTGACTTCACTAAAAGAAAGACTGAGCTTCTACAGTCCAAGTCTGAAACTCATCCTATCAGTTATCAACCCAACTTCACAAGAATAAACCATGCAGACCGCATTATCAACTTTGCAGCTACAGCCTGTCAGTAGGTTCAATACCTTTCCAAGCAGGCTGAATGACAGCTTCAGACCACCCATAGAGGTTGAAGCTGTGGAGGTTATTGAGGATATTGTCACTCCTCAATTCTCCAAAAGGCTTCCTTTCATAGAAGCCAACACAAAAGAGGTTACAATAAATCATCTAAAAGATGAATGTGTTGTGCCTGTGTTCTCAAAGGACAATGAAATTACCATATCCCACCCTGCTTTCATAGAGGCAGTGTGGAGTGCAGCTTCAAAAGTCTTTCCAAGAGAAAGCATAGAAAAACCATCTATCAGAGTAAGCCATGTTATCAAGGGCAGAACACCCGAGGCAATCCACAAGAATGTCAAGGATCTTCTTGATGAGGATAAGACCATATACTGGGAGAGGATGATGTTCTGCTTTGAAATACCCTCAATCTGCGAGGATATAAGAGGCAACAGGCTCAATCTCACGATAGGTGGTGTAAGAGCATACAACCACATGAACCTCTACTCCAAGAAAAGTCCCGAGAAGTTCAAAATCTTTATTGGCTTCAAGAATATGGTATGCTGTAATCTGTGTGTAAGCACAGATGGCTATCAGTCGGAGTTAAAGGTAATGGATGTAAGAAGTCTTTTCAACTCTGCTGTAGCTTTGTTTCAGGACTACAACATGGCTAAACATCTTTATGAGATGGGAGGCTTACAGGAGAGCTACATGACGGAACATCAGTTTGCTCAGTTCTTGGGTAAGTCAAGACTTTATGGCTTCTTGCCTAAGTCCGAGCAGAAGAAACTGCCTCAGATGCTTATGACTGATACTCAGATAGGCATGATAGCCAGAGCATACTATAATGATGAAAGTTTCTCTGTTCCACAAGGTAGTAAGGAAATCAATATGTGGAATGTCTATAATCTCCTTACAGGAGCAAATAAGTCTTCCTATATTGACAACTTCCTTGACAGAAGCCTCAATGCCACTCAGCTTGCAGAGGGTCTGAACAAGGCTCTCTATGAAGATAGTGAATATTCATGGTTCATCAAATGACTACTACAATGGCAGAGATTATTCACATCACACTTTCCTTGGCACTCGGATTATTGGGTTGCTGGGCTGTCTTCTACAATGAAGAGAACCATTGATTTGTTATGTTGTTAGGTCTTTAGGGTTACAATTGAGGTGTAATCCTAAAGACTTACCTATGTCAAATGTCCTACGTTTCATGGCTTATAATGTCTTAGGCTAAAATTTATTCCCTCTGTAGAGTCTTGATAATACGATATAAAAGTGTTACATTTGCATCGTTAATCAAAACTTAACAGCTAATGAAATAAAAGTTTAACCAAGACATATTAAAGAAGTGTTTGCTTCTTACAAGTAGCTTTCAGAAATCGCCAAAACTCTAAAAGATACCTACTTTGTAATAAGTGGATGCTTACGCCATGAGGCGTAGGCTTCTCTTGTTTGTAGGTATAGGCGTTTGGCGATGCCTTGAAAGCTAAACAAGACAGCCTATGCCTCTTTTTTGTGCAAGAAAAAGGAAATATGAGAGATAACGAGATAATATTTAACAGATATGGTGAAAAAACGATAAGAAAGGCATCAGAGTTTTTTTCTTTCAATATTTTGTATCATAAACTATATACTGGTCAGAGTATAATACATCAATCAGATTTCTTAGTAATTTCAGATTATTGGAAAGTAATGGAAATTCGTTTAGTAAAATCTAATGGTAAAGATTATATTGAATATATTGGGAAAGGCGACAAGAGATATCATAGACTGTCGGAGTTAAATGACCTCCTTGAATATAACTGTTACTCAAGCGAAGAAGTAACTGTCAAAATGATATTTGACGCACTTGAAGATAATTGTACTCGCAGTTGTGTTGAAATGAGACTTTATGATATTTATAACATATATAGATAAAATATGAATAATGGATACTATAACAATCATACTTATCTTAATAATATATATTCCGATAGTGTTAGGAGTAATATTTCTTATATCAGGATTCATAACATCCAAACTCAGTGACGATAAAAAGAAGCCAAATTCTATGCTATTCATAATAGTGTCCATAATAATATTGGCAGCCTTAATATTTGGCTCTAATATTGGTGATGATACTCATGTGTTTAGACCTTAGTTTCAAATACATTCTTTCAATGGAATCAATTAGCTTAGCATATCTTGATAAATATGGACCTCTTAAAAGTGGGTATGTTATACTTCGTGGATCAACAGGAATAAAATATAAAAATAGGGCATTATATGTTCCCAATTATGGGTGGGTTCCATGCTCCATTAAACTAAAGAATAATTTCACTTGTGATCCCAAAAAGCTCATGCTGGTCATTGAAGGACCAGATGATGATGATAATCACACAACATCTAAAATATGGATTACTTTGAACAATATTGTAAGAACTTTAGGGACTAATTTACTCAAATAAATAAAATAATATTTATGTCAATATCAATTGCGAACAGCATACAATGTGTAGGATTACCTATCATTGTAACATCTACAAAGCCACATTTAAATTTCCTTGTAGATACAGGTGCAAGCCATAATGTAATCTTCTCATTTGTATATGAAGGATTACTTGATTTCTTCACTAAACTTGGAACCGAAGGTACTACTTTTGGTATTGAGGGGAATATGATTAAGACCCAAGAAGTCAAAGCCGTGATTACATTTGGGAAGAAGCCATCTGAAACCGTATTCTCTGTTATTGAAGCCGATGAAGCTGTAAATCATTTGGAAGAATCCAATGGATTCCAACTTCATGGAATTCTCGGAGTGGATTTCCTTACCAAGAACAAATGGATTATTGATTTCGATAAACTCAAAATAACCTTACCAAGTGAATAAATTTGAAAACAACTACTTGATTATAACACCACCCATTAATTCACGACTATATAGTGTCAAGAGATGTGACAATAAATGGGGTGTAGTAGATAACGGTAATAATGTCATTGTTCCTTTTGGTAAATATCGTTGGATTGGAGGTTTCCAAAATGGATTTGCCAAAGTAATATCCCACGAAGATACATCCTCTTCCAAAAACGTTATTAGGACATTGACTTTACCTAAGAAGCCTATAGTGAATCATGCAAAACAAGGAATAATAAATGAGTTAGGGGAAGAAGTCGTACCTCTAGAGTATAATGTATGGAAATTTTATGGAAAGGACTTTCCTTCAATTGTAATTGAAACAAACGCAGGTAATAAACATAAAATTCCCTATAATAGACTGAAGAATAATCCTTTGTCTGTCATAGCAAGACTACAAAGCATGAATAAAGCCGAAATCGTTAAAGAATGCAATGACACTTATGGACAAAACTATCATGAATTTTCAGGTAGTTATGCACAAGATGTCATGGGGTATTCTGATGATGTGATAAATGAGGCTTTTGAAGGAGACCCCGATATGTATTGGAACATTGACTGACATCATTATCTGATAAGAATTAACTCACTAATGATATATGCATTTCTTTTGTTAATATAGGAGAAGTGCATACTTTTTTTATTAAATTATTATGGACGAATACATTAACAACTTGATTAGCAAATTAAATCCAAATATAAAAAATTTTATTGAAGAATTCGATTTAGATTTTGAAATTAAGGATTATAGTCATAAAGATGGCTATGAAATAAAACATAACAAACTGCTAGTATGGCATTTCGATGTTGGTATTACTAGTAAAGATTTATGTGAAATTCTTTTACAGAATCCTCAAATTGATACTCTTTTTTTAGGTAAAGGAGTTACCGATAATAATGATGGAAGGCAGATAAGAATGATTCATTATTTTTTGACATCTTCGCATAACATAATTCCGATAATAAATAATATAGAATTGGAGGATGAAAGCAACTATTATGTTGTTGATGGAATGCTTATTGACAAGAAAATGTATTCTGTAATTGACTATGCTTCTGGGAGAAAGAATAAATCCATTCATGTGCCAGATGGGATAATTGGACTTAAGGAACATTGTTTCAACTATAATGAGTATGTGGAGCGTATTGAAATTCCAACCTCTCTGAAATGTTTTGATGGACTGGAATCACTTTCATATTTGAAGAAAATAGTTATGTATGGAAAACATGATTCAATATATTCTACAGAAGATAATGTGCTCTATAAGATGGCTGGAGATAATGACAAACGGATATTTTTTATTCCACCCTATCATGAAAAATATGTACCACAGATACTAATCAAGTCATCGCTTAATGACTTGTTCCAATCAATCTGTAAGGAAGCTGACAATGGAAGATGGAATAATATTTTATCTAAAAACTTTTATTATAATGAGGAATACAACAAGATATCAATAGAATACTATGGTGGATTCTATGAACAAGAATGGTTTATTGAATATAATCAATTGCCAACAGGAATTCGCTTAGGATATATATTCAGAGATGAGTGGCGAGAGTTCTGTGCCATGGAACTATCTTGCAAGCAAGAATGGTATGAGGATATAATCAGGCTTGACTGCAACAATTGTCCTAATTGGGGTAACTGTAAAAAGGTTTATAATAGTAATACAGCGTACATCAATAAGTTGGGCTCAATGATGTGTGATGTTGTCAGCAATGATAGTTTAATGATTGGCAGTGATTATCTTTATTTATCCCTAGGATTGAAAGACTTTATTGCCAACCATGAGATTGTTATAAAATTCCTTGACTGCGTACTATCAATGAGAGAAAACCATCCGATAGTCAATACTCCTTTACAGCCATCGTTATTCCCTGAAATTTCAACAGAAGAACAAGAGAGTTCAAAGTACTTCCCCTTTTATTTTCGTCCCTGTGATTCTCCTTGCGGTTATGTCAAAGACTGTTCGGATGATGAAGAACCACCATTCTAAAGAATGAACATATAAAAATGACTTACCCTGCTTACCCGATATAGCGAGGTAAGCAAGGCAAGATATTTTGCATACTTATTTGGTTTTGATTAAGTATCCATATACACCATTCCTTTTCAGTCTCGGCACTTTCATCTCTCTTAGGACACGTCCAAGTTGCTGTATTGAAAGTGATTTATACCCTGTATTAAGAACTAACTGCTGATGTAATTGTGTTGTTGTCAAGAATTGTGAATCTTCATCGTGTAGATTGCATATCTTGAAGTAATTAACAAATGCCTCTTCCTCTACGGATATGTCCCTAAATTCCGCATTCATCTCATTCAGTATTTGGATTTCAGATTCATCAAACCAAAATTGAAAACCGGTCTGACACAGATACTTCACTTGAGCATACAACTGAGGTATTGGGATATTGTGTCTCAGATTTATCTCATGCACATCAAAACACAGAAAGCGTCTATTCCCTGTTAAGTCCTTGAGGAAGTGCTTCTTGTTGACAGTTCCTGCAAAAGAAGCCCTACGAAAATAATATTGCGTTATTGTCGTATAAGCTCTTCTCATCGCAGTGCCCTTCTGCGTCATAAGTTGTTTCACACTATCCATACTTTTATCAGAGAGATTTTCAAGCTCATCCATCAAAATCAGGACGCATTCAGCAATCTTGACCGAGACCTCCTTATCTTTAGTTTGGATATATCCCTCATGGATAAATTCTTGAAACTCATCGGGGATAATGGTATGAAACCATGTGGTTTTACCTATCCCTTGAGGCCCGGACAACACAATGGCAGTATGGTTAACCGCATTATCATCTAATAGCGATGCGGCAAGTGCCACGAGCCATTTTCTCAAACAGAAATCAAAATGTTCGGGTTGTGTTGTTGTTACGGATTTTGCAAGTTCACCGATGTAATCTGTTCCATCCCATTCGGGTAAGGCATCAAAATACGACCTATACACATCAAAACTCGGAACAAAATCTGAGAAAAGCAACATTCTCAGTGTATCCTTTGAGCACTTGATATTGTGCATTTTAATTTCCCGGAGAATAGAGTTGAACTCGTAATCCTCCAGATAATGAAAGTCCGTATTGGGATCTGCTTTGTTTTTTACCAAAACCCTGTTTGTCACTTTATTGTGCTTGAATGCATAATGCGATGACAAGTACTGTTGGATTTGTTCAATCTCAGAACTGAATCCCTCTGTTGGAACGACTTCGTTCTTTAATGCGGCAGGCACACACATCGTGGATATAGGCATAACTGCTTCGTTCATACCATACCTCCTCTCGCCTCTATATGCGCCACGAGCATGGCGTGTGTCATATACAACCTTCCGCCGAAGTCAATAAGGCTGATTATACCTTTTGCCCTCCAATTAAAAAGTGTCCTCTTGGTTACTTTGAAGATTTTCTCCAAATCAACGAGGTCATAAAGGATGGAGGTGTCCTTTCCTAATTTTTCTGTAACTTGGCAGCTACCTGAGCTGATTACAGACGCATTAGGAGCGTATCCATGAAAGACTGTTTCATTTTTCATGTGTCTCCTTTTTTATTCGCGTATCATGACAGGCTGATACAAATGAATGTACCTATTGGCATTCACCCTGCCGTGAATGCTGATGCAAAGTTACTGCCAAAACAAAGGAAATTCCAAATCTTAAGCAGGGAAATTTGTGAAGTTTCCGCATTTTTCATACTTTTGCAGTGCATAAGGTCTTGATACCGAGATTGCAGAGTCCGTTGGACTTTTCATTGGACATGAGTTTTTAAGCTGAGATAACTTACTGAATACAAAGGCAATATTCCTTTTGGTTCATGAGCCTCCAGCTCCACTATGTACTACCGAACTAATTGCCGAAATCAAGTTTCGGCGAGCTAAAGGTTCGGACTTAACGAGACTTATCGGCCTTTGGCCGCTTTGTTTACAAAGAAACCTCGGACTATCAAGCAGTTCCGAGGTTTTCTTTTATCTAATCCTTTCGATTCAGGGCCGAAAAAAGACGCAAAAAGGACATCCCCGGACAGAGTCAGATAATTCGTTTTTTTGGATTACATTCTCATTTAGTCTGGAAAATAATTTGTAACTTTGCGTCGTTTCCCAAAGTCAAATATTTTTCAAGTTTGGGAAACGAAATCAGATGAAACTAATAGAAAGACCGTTGTACCTCCGTCAGTTAGAGGGTTTGATAAATACTCCCGATATTAAGATAATAACGGGAATAAGACGTAGTGGCAAATCAAAACTGTTAGGAGCGTTCTCTGATTATATCGTCAAAACCGATGCTACTGCAAACATCATTTATATTGACCTGACAAAAATCAAGTTTGAGCATCTGAAAGAGTATCATGCTCTCAACGACTATATAGAGAAAAAATACCGGGATGGAGTCAATAATTATCTGATGATTGACGAGGTTCAGCTATGTGAAAAATTCGAGCTGGCTATCAACAGTCTGCACTCAGATGAAAAATACGATATCTATCTCACCGGCTCGAATGCTTTTCTTCTGAGCAGTGATCTTGCCACACTGTTTACTGGGCGATACATGGAGATTCACGTTTATCCGTTTAGCTTCAAGGAGTACTGTGCCTATTTCGATATTGGCGGTGATTATGATGCCCATTTCGAGCGTTATATCAAACTTGGAGGACTTTCAGGTTCATATACTTATAAAAACGACTCTGACAAAGAGAAGTATATCCGGGATGTTTATGACACAATCCTTATCCGGGATCTTGTAGAGAAATATCGGCTGGGGAGTGCGACCCTTCTAAAAAAGGTCGCTGAATACCTGATGGACAATGGGAGCAATATATCATCGTCAAGGAATATCAGCAATATCCTTGTCGCAAATGGCACTGAGACCAACTACAAGACAGTGGGCAGTTATATCGACCATCTCTGCCACGCCTTTGTCTTCTATGAGGCCAGAAGGTATGATGTGAGGGGTAAGACCTATCTTCAGTCGCTTAGTAAATACTATCTTGCAGATACCGGCATTCGTTTTGCGGTACTTGGCAAGCGTAATATGGACTGGAGGCATATGCTTGAGAACATAGTCTTCATAGAACTGCTACGACGCGGATATGATGTCTATGTAGGCAAGCTGTATCAGAAAGAGATTGACTTTGTTGCAATGAAAGGCAATGAGAAATTATACATTCAGGTCAGTGACGACATTTCCGGTGAAGAAACATTCCGCCGGGAAGTAGAGCCATTGTTGCAGATTCGTGATGCGTATCCCAAGATACTCCTTGCAAGAACCCGTCACGAGGAGAGTGACTATGAAGGCATATCCATTATTGACATTCCACGTTGGTTACTTGACTAGCCCGATTTAAGGTATATTCCTGTCAACAACACAAATATACACCAAAGCATAAGTATATGATTGAAAAAAATAACTCTGAGATATTCAAATGCCATTACACGGATGCATCTCGTTATGACCGGATATTTGTCTGGAGTATGGGAATTGGCTTTATGGTTATTTTTATTCTTTTGCCTCATAATGGCAATATATATCCTTTCCTAATTTTTGGACTGATATTTATGCTTATTCCAATTTGGTTTGAGTTTATGGTTCATAAGATAAGAACCAAAAGCTACATCGAACTGATTGACAATAAAATTGTGTTCAAAAGATGGATGTGTCGTAAGGTGTCCTATCCGATTGATAAAATAGAAAGCATCCAAGTCGTTGATTTTGATACAGACGTTGTCGATAAACAGACACAGGACTATATGTTACCCGTCGCAATGGGAACAGTCGACCTTTATCCGCGAAAATGTGTGATAGTATTTTTTGAACGGAAGTGGATAAAAAGCGTGCGACCCGTTTTTTTCAATCCGGCGAATCCCGAGCTGTTCGCACAGACCCTTGCAGAAATATCCGGTAAAACATATTATACTAAGTCTGAAAAGGTATGGTCTAATAAAAGTTCTCAGGACTGAAGTTTTGCGAAAAACACAAATGTTCCAAATGATTTTGACTATGCAACAATCAGTTATATCATGCTTATTGGGATGTTATTTTTGATTAAAAGAGGCTCAGCTACTTTGTAGTGTGAGGAATTATGATTGAATTTGCATATGGTTGGGTACTGAAAAGTCAGACCTGTGGTAGATTGAAAGACATATCCGGATATTGTCACCAAATCGTTACAATAATAAAAGTGGCTATAGCCAACTATCTGATATAGGTATATTTGAAGCGTAAGGAACAAGTCCCTCCAGCTCCACTTAGCGGGTCGGACAGATTGCCGCAATCGAGTTGCAGCGATTTTCAATTCCGGCCAACAAAAGTCTAAACAAGACTAAACCACACAATATCAACTTATTGTGCGATTTTTTATTGCCTAAAAATGACGACTCAGGACCGTCATCGGACAGAAAAAAGACCGAATTTTGTTCGGATTGCTTATATCTAACTCACGTTAATAGATGCTATATCAACACACTATGGCTTAGAAGAGTTTCAGAGACAGCATAAACCCAAAAATTTATTTAGGTTTTTTGAAAAAAAGTCGTAATTTTGCATCACGTTTTGGTTCGCGGAAACGCGATTAATAGGGAATCCGGTGAGAATCCGGAACAGACCCGCTACTGTAATTCCTACAAAACTCGCCAACATGATGTCACTGTCGGCACTGCTGATGGGAAGGCGTTGGTGAGCAGGATAAGTCAGGAGACCTGCCAAGGCAACATATTGTTTTGTAGTTTTCGGGTTATATTACCACAAAACAGCCATTCGACACCCAGAACCTGGGCGTTTGAATATGGTTTGCTGTGTAATATCCTGTTTATAAACCATTGGCAGCAAACCGAATGAAACATTGCTTCTTGTCATTCCTTTTTGTTCTTAGCCTCCTGACAGCTCAGGCGACTAAGCCTGTTTTTATATTATCAGGTAAGGTGACAGACAATGCAGGAGACCCCGTGACATATGCGACTGTCACTTTAAATGATGCTCGATATGCCTCGGTTGTCAATCAACATGGAGAATACCTCATTAAAGTTGCTGCAGGAGAATATGAAGGTAACGTCAGTGCCATAGGATTCAAGACATTTAAGTTTTCAATCAAAATTGAGCATGATACAATTCTTGATTTTACTATAAAAGAAGATGCAATCGCTCTTGAGGGTGTAAACGTGTATGGAAAGTCATCGGCAAAAAGTCTTGAAGAAGGTGCGTTTGCAGTGAATGCAGTGGAAATTACACCCAATGTCAATAAATTAGTCACACTAAATGATATAGTTGATCGCACGGCAGGAGTAAAGGTGCGTCGCGAGGGTGGAATGGGATCTGAGATTGACCTTACAATCAATGGCATGTCGGGCAATTCAATCCGCTACTTCATTGATGGAGTTCCTTTGGAGACCAAAGGATCCGGCCTAAATTTAGACAATGTTCCTCTCAACATAGTAGAAAGGGTGGAATTATATAAGGGTGTAGTCCCTTCCTATCTCAGCGCGGATGCGTTGGGAGGTGCAGTCAATATAGTCACAAAAAAATCTCGTCGCAACTTTTTGGATGCATCTTATGGAATTGCATCGTTCCATACTCATACAGGGGACATTTCCGGCCAGTATTATATTCCGGGTACAGCTATTGTCATACGTCCTGTTTTCAGTATAAAAAATTCCAAAAACGATTATTTGATGAAAGGTGTGGAGGTATGGAGTGAAAATGAAGACAAGTATATCTATACAAATAAGAAACGTTTTCATGATGATTACTTTTCCCTTTTCGGTCAGATTGAGGCAGGTGTAAATAACACGACATGGGCGGATATGTTTTATGTCAGTGCCTCCTATAATAAGCTTGACAAGGATATTCAGACAGGAGCCATGCAGAACAAGGTGTATGGCGAGGCAACCCGCAATTCTCGTTCGTATAATATTTCGGCACGATATGCCAAGGAGTTTGGGCATGTTTCCACGCGACTGAACATGTCACACACATGGGATCACAGCGAGACCGTAGACACAGCCTTTCGCAAATATTCGTGGGACGGCACATGGATGCCTTCGTCGGGCAATGAACTTAATAACAAGGGAAAGACAATAAGAGTCTACAAGCGCCCCTTGACTGTCCTTAATATTGGTTCCGACTATAATATCGACGAGCATCACACTGTGGCGCTCAACTATATGCTAAACAGATGCGGCAATGACAGATATGACCGTGCCGACACTTATTTTGAACCATCAAATGATATTGTCGCAAAGCATATCATCTCATTGACATACTCCCAGTCATTCTTAAATCAAAAATGGCAGAACTCTTATTTTGTTAAGGACTATATAAATTCACTCTCAATCGAGCAATCTGACGACTTTACAATCACGGGGGCTGACAAGATTGAAAAAAAGAGTTCCAAAAGTTATTGGGGAGCAGGATTCGGGACACGATATCTGATCCGGGAACAGTTGGCCGTCAAAGGGTCGTATGAGCATAGTGTGAGACTGCCTTTGTCGCGTGAGCTACTTGGCAACGGAACAACGATATATGCCAATCTCGCTCTAAACCCGGAGACAAGCAACAATTGGAATCTCGGCTTGTTTGGCACATGGATGACCGATGACGACAATCGGCTGGATTATGAAGCCAATGGTTTTATCCGTCATGTCCAGAACTATATACGCGCCACCGTTTCAGAACGTGAGGGAATGATGCAATATGTAAACGAGCCAGCCATAGACATTCATGGTTTTGACTTCGAGATTTCATATTGGTGGCGACATCGGCTTCAGATATCGGTAAACGGCAGCTATAACGATGCCCGTAACCTTAGAAAGTACAAAACGGATGGAAATCCTTCCGCGACCTATAGGAATAGGGTTCCAAACCGGCCATGGATATTTGGCAATCTGGAAGCGTCCTATACATTCAATTCACTCATACAAAAGGAAGACCGGCTCAGATTAGGCGCTACATATCAGTATATCCATTGGTATTTCCTCAACTGGGAAGCTTTCGGTTCTCTCGCGACCAAAGCCCGCATCCCGACTCAGAATATAATAGATCTATCCGTAACATACTCATGGAAAAACGACATGTTTAACCTGTCATTGGGATGTGACAATCTATTCGACAGATTAGCTTACGACAATTACATGCTTCAGAAACCCGGACGCAGTTTCGCGGCAAAATTCAGAATATTCATTAACTAATCAAAAATCATAGCACAATGAGAAAAATCAAGTTTCTTCTGCTTTCTTTCATGGCGCTTTTCATCGCCTTAGGCATGACAAGCTGCTCTAATGAAGACGAGCCTAAACAGGACGAAGATCCTACCATCATCCAGGACTATCATTTCGACCTCTGGGTCGCCCTTGACCGTCACGGCGGCATGGGTCGTGATGTGCAGACTCTCGTACGCAGCGTCAACTCACTTGACGCCGACCAGCCTGAAATAACATTTCAGGGTCAAGGTACTGAGGTAAATTCCATACTCTCACTCGAGACAATCCTCAGGGGCGCATACTATTATCAGGTGCCGGTGTCCGGTGACCGCTTTGCCAAGTACACCATCAGTGACAATCGGATACAAGTGGTGAAAGAACGCCGTTTCCAGACAAACACATATTCCACCCGCAAGTATACGCATGCATGGATTGATGACAACACGCTTATCATCATGGCATCAAATGGCGACGGAAGCAAAATCGTATGGACAAAGCTCAATGCTGACGACATGACTATCATTGCCGAGGGCAATCTTGATGTCAAGATGCCAGAGGGAGGAGAGATTTATACCACATCAGGAATCCTCAATTATCGCGCTTCTGACAACAAGCTATTCTATTTCTATTATGCAAAGACAGGGGGGGCGCGAGGTAAACGGGTGACTCCGATGATGACCGCTGTCATAAATCCGGCCACGATGGCAGTAGAGAGTGATACACCGTGTTTCCTTGACTGCGAAATGGTTGGCACAGCATACGGCGAGTTGCTTCAGACCACCACATTCATTGATGGCAACAACAATCTTTACATAGCTTGTGTAACCGATGACGCTGACGGCAACGAGCACAGTCACCTGCTTAAGATTCCTGCAAACTCTACATCGTTTGACCAGAATTATGACGGCTTCACGTCAGAAGGCAAACTGATATCGGTGATGTATCTTGGCGACAACAAGGTTATGGCCTACGCACGTGAGGACAAGCTCGGAACGGGCATCGATGCATTCAGCCATTATTACACAGTAATTGATGTTGTGTCAAAGACCAGTACTCCGGTGACATACAATGGTCAGCAACTTGCATACAGCAGTGGTCGATTCTCCTCAAGAATGGCTTATGTCAATCATAAGGCATATATCGGAGTGGATGCAGAAGGCCAGAAACCTCAGATATATATATATGATGTGGCTTCGTCCCAGACTGCATTGGGCGCCACAATGGCTTCAGGATATTATTTTGAGCAGATCCGTGTGGTAGAAGATGAGAAATAACAACATCATGTACATATTCCATTTTTAAGTCATTGTCTCCCGGGCTTAATGTGAATTATCCCGGGAGACAAAAATGCAAATATATGTCAGTATGAGAAATTTTATTCTATACCTTATGATATTGTCTTCAGTGATGATGAATGCTCAGAATTTGCTTGATTACGATAATGAGAAGACAGCTATACTGATGGTTCATTTCGGCACTACTGTAGATGAAACAAGAGCTGTTACTATAGATGCTCTAAACGAAAAGGTAAAACTTACTTTTCCCGGAATCACTGTTGAGGAAGCATACACTTCGAGAATCGTAATAAATCGTCTTGCAAATCGTGGAATACGCAAATACACACCTAAGGAGGTGCTTTTACGTCTGGCTGCAGATGGATATACCCATGTAGTGGTGCAGAGCACGAATGTGATCGATGGTATCGAGTGTGAGGCGCTTAGAAAAGAGGCGGAAATGATGATGCCTTTCTTTACCGAAATAAGGGTTGGTCGCCCGCTACTATATTCAATTTCCGACTCTGAAAAAACAGTTGAGATACTGCGAAACCGCTATGGCAATCATGCGGGCAAAGACAAGGCTGTGGTTATGGTCGGACATGGAACATCCACGCCTGCCAACGCCTTATACTCTCAGGTTGACTATATGTTTGGAGCATCAGGCGCATACGACTTTCATGTGGCGACTATCGAAGGTTATCCGACTTATGATACAACAGTAGCAAAACTCAGGGCTGAAAAGATGAAGAAAGTGTGTCTGATACCATTTATGTTTGTGGCAGGTGATCATGCTCGAAACGATATTGATGTTGAGTGGCGGGAGCAGCTGGAGAAAGATGGCTTCCGGGCGGAAGCTGTCATCGAGGGCTTAGGTCAGATTCCGGAAATCCAGGATATTTACATCGGACATATAAAGGATGCCATGCAAGCTCCGGTAATGGATGCTGCCTCTCAAAAAGCCAGTTACATAAAAGAAAATCTATAATTGAATGTCAAGAGTCGGGAAAATATCTATCGTAACCGCACTTGCAGTATTGTTTGCCGGAATCGGATGGTGTATCTATGCCAATTGGTTGAGGCCGACAAGAATCCTTATTGTAAATCCGTTACCAGCTCAAGAGGCGGAAATAGTACTTAACAATGACAGCCGCCACATAAAGGTGATTTGTGCCGGTATGGAAGAGGCTAAAGACTTTGAGCGATATGATGCGGTACTTATGTATGGACGTGGTCTTTATCTCGATTCTGTACAACTAAGGTCGCTTGAGAGTGCGGCTTGCAAAGGTGTCCCTATATTTACCAACACACTTCGAAATTTCAGTTTTATCGTAAACCACAACCTCAACTCCATCCAGGAGGAGACACTGCAACGTTACTTCTCTAATCCTTGCAGAGAGAACTATAGGAATATGCTTCGTTATGTGAGAAGCATAGCCACTCCGGGACGTTCCGGCGACAAGGATTATAGTGAGCCTATCGAAATGCCCTCTAACATGTATTATCATCTTGAGGCCGGAAAGTATTTAGATAAAGCTGATCATTTAACAGACTATCTAAAGGAGAAAAATTTATATTCTCCTTCTGGCAAAAGAATAGCATTTGTATCCGGAGTAAATTTCCCGGTAGAGAACAATCGTGCTCATATAGACACTCTGGTGCATCGGCTGATTGCAGACGGATACAATGTGTATCCCCTGACAGCAACAGGAAAATCCCGGGAGAGTATGATAAAGGAGGTCAGGCCGGATGCGATAATCTATCTTCCAATGGGACGTCTTGGCAACGATTCTCTCATAAATTGGGCTTACGACAATAGTATCCCGCTTTTTATGCCATTTCCGCTAATACAGCCAAAAGAAGAATGGCTGGATGTGAATAATCCGATGGGTGGGGGAACACTCAATGCCCGTATCGTTGTTCCCGAAATCGATGGCGGAATGACACCTTTGTGTATATCTACACAGGATCCATCGCCCGAAGGATATCTCCTCTATAATCCTGATAAGGAGAGGATAAACGCTTTTATCGAGCAGTTCAGGCGGTTTATGAATCTACGTGATCAATCAAATTCTGAAAAGAAGGTCGCGATTGGCTATTTCAAGTCGCCGGGAAAAGATGCTCTCCTTGCTTCCGGGATGGAAGTAATCCCATCACTCTATAACTTTCTCAAAAGGCTCAAAAAGGAAGGTTATAATGTTGACGGTCTTCCATCTACCATCAAGGAGTTCAAGCATCAGATTATGACGCGGGGAAACGTGATGGGTGATTATGCTCCCGCAGCTCAGGAGAAATTTATGAATGAAGCAACCCCGTTATGGATTAGCAAAGACGATTATGAAAGATGGGCCGAAGAGGTGTTGTTGCCTGAAAAGTACTCAGAGGTTGTAGAGCGTTACGGAAAAGCTCCGGGCAGTCTTCTTGCGCGAGGCGATAGCATTGCTGTGGCGGCATTGAGATATGGCAATATCCTTCTGTTTCCTCAACCGCGCCCGGCATTGGGCAATGACGACTTCAAGCTTGTTCATGGAGTCGATGTTGTACCCCCGCATAGCTATCTTGCGCCCTATCTTTTTATGCAGAAGGCGTTTGATGCCGATGCTCTTATACATTTCGGTACGCATGGAAATCTTGAGTTCACTCCGGGGAAGAATGCCGGACTTTCACAAGCTGACTGGGCGGAAGTCCTCGTAGGTAACCGTCCGCATTTCTATTTCTATACAACCGGAAATGTGGGAGAAGCAATAATAGCTAAACGTCGTAGCCATGCCGTGATCGTAACGCATCTCACTCCTCCTTATGTGGAGAGTGGAATGCGTCAAAGATATAATAATCTGATAGAAAAAATTCATGCTGCTATAGCTAACAGTTCGCAAAATACAAATTCACTGAAACGAGATATCATTAATTTGGGAATTCATCGGGATCTTGGACTTGATTCCGCTTCGTCAGGAACATATAGCGTGGATGTCCTGAAAAAGATTGATTCTTTTGTTGAGGAACTTGCAAACGAAAAGATAACCGGTGCTTATTATGATATGGGAGAGCCTTATTCATCCACAGACTTGACCACAAGTGTTCTTGCCATAACAGCCGATGAGCTTGCCTACAACAGGGCAAAAAAAGATTTTGAAAAAGGGCGTATATCTAAAGAGTCTCTTCAGGATTTCACATTTATTTCGCATCATTATCTTCCGGAGGCAAAGAATTATCTTTATCAAGTACTTGCCGGAAATATATCTTCGCCTCAGGATGACGGTCGTAAGGCTTTGGAAGTCCGCAGCTTATTGACGACTTCTGCTGGCGCGGAACTCGATGCAATGGTTAATGTCCTCAGAGGTATCCCCGTCCGTCCTGCTCCGGGAGGAGACCCGGTCTTGAATCCGAATGTGCTGCCGATGGGGCGGAATATGTACAGCGTCAATGCCGAGGCAACTCCCGGATCTCAAGCTTGGGAAAAGGGAGTGACTCTTGCAGAGCAGACTTTGTCGGATTATCTAGACAAACATGGTGAATATCCCCGGAAAGTCAGCTATACTTTCTGGGCAGGCGAGTTCATATCTTCTCAGGGAGCTACCGTAGCACAGGCATTAAGAATGCTCGGAGTGGAGCCTATACGCGATGAGCAGGGACGCGTCATGGATCTCAGACTGACACCTTCAGAAGAACTCGGACGCCCGCGAATCAATATCCTTGTTCAGGTTTCGGGACAGTTGCGAGATATTGCAGGTTCACGGCTGAAGATGATCACGGATGCAGTGCAGCTCGCTTCGGATGCAAAAGATGATGTTTTTCCCAACTATGTTGCCGAAGGTAGTCTTGAACAGGAAAAGACACTTGTCGATAAAGGTGAATCGCCGAAACGAGCCCGAGAACTATCGAAAATGCGAGTGTTCGGACCTGTCAATTCAGGTTACAGCACAGGAATGTTGCGTTATACGGAAAATTCCGGAGCATGGGACGATAGAAGTGAACTGGCCGACGGATATCTCAATAATATGTGTGCCATGTATGGCGATGATGAAAACTGGGGTTCGATCAATCGTAATGTGCTGGAAGCCGGTATATCGGGCACTGATGTAATCGTGCAACCTCGCCAGAGCAATACATGGGGTCCGATTTCTCTTGATCATGTGTATGAATTTACCGGAGCATTGTCGCTTGCCGCCAAGAGCATTGGAGGGAAAGAACCGGATGCGGTCATGGTAGACTACCGCAATTCATACATACCACGCCTTCAGGACGCAAAGGAAGCCATAGCTGTAGAAACAAGGACTACGATACTGAATCCGGATTTTATCAAGGAGCGAATGAAAGGCGATGCTACGACTGCGCAGATGTTCGGAGAGATATTCAGAAATATATTCGGGTGGAGTGCTACGCGTCCAAGTGCTTTGAACGATAGAATTTATGATGATCTTTACGAAGTCTACATAACGGATATTCATGCCCTAGGAGTCAAAGCCTATTTTGAAAGGATAAATCCTGCTGCCTTTCAGGAAATGACCGCCACCATGATGGAGAGTGCAAGAAAGGGTTTTTGGAATCCCACGGATGGACAGTTATGTGAAATCGCCAGACTTCACGCGGAGGTTACGGCGGCTCAAGGCGCTCCCTGTACTGAGTTTGTATGCGGGAATAGAAAGCTGCAGGAATATATTACTTCCAGTTTAGACAAAACGAATTCCGAAAGATACAGGATGGATATTGCCGCCGCACTTGAGGAAGTATCCGGTGCACAGCGTCTGAAGGCAGAATCAAATGGTTCCAAGTCAGACAGTCCTGATGGACCGACAGTCGACATTATCGCTGTCATCATTGTGGTGGCATTACTTATAATTGCTGTACTGGCTATAACCTTGAGGAGAAAGGAGCGGAAATGACGGCGATGCAAATGATTTTCTTGATTACCATAGCATTGGTTACCTTAGTCAGGATTTCCCTTTTTCCCCGGAAAGGATGGCTTACGATTATATTGTTGTGGGGAATGCTGACTATAGGATTGACATATTATATGAGCGGTGTTACCCAGGATGAAATATATAGTATTCTTGGTTCAAAAACTCTTGCAGTATGTGAGTCTATAGAATTGATGTTGTTTGTTGCGATAGCGTTTTCCTCCGGAAAGTCATACAATATTGTCAGGTATTATCCTGGGCTTATGATCATTGCTCCTATCGCGTGTATGTCATCTATCGCATCCCGGTCTTTTACTGGTCTTGATTTCATTGTTTCGTCATTGTTTGCCGGAGTATTGGTTTGGATTGTTTCCGCCTTCCTTGTAATGCTTTGCCGATTTGTTCGGTTGGGCAATGACAGTCTTTATAAAATCTCTCTGACCGGAATTATAATATGTACAATTTATTATGGAATACAATGAAGATAATCTCAGAAATACTTTTTACAGTCTCTAACGGACTAATGATACCTGTGATACTGTTGCTCCTCTATTTTCTCATCAAGGCAATATGGATTCTGCTGGGACTTTATCATCAGGTCCGGATTCACAGATTTATATCCTCATGTCTTAAGGATGCAGTCAGAAATTATTCTGATGAGTGTCTTAATGAAACTCTAAAAAAGCTCAAATCCACAAGATATAGTATGGTTTCGGAGTATCTTGTAAGACTGTTTGATCATAGAGGCGATTCCGACTATTGCAATCACGAATTGGCGGATTTTCAGATTGCCGTTCAAAAGATACTGGCAAAATACAGGATGCTTATAAAATTTGGTCCTATGCTCGGTCTTATGGGGACACTCATTCCAATGGGACCGGCCCTTGTCGGGCTTGCTGTGGGCGACATTTCCTCTATGGCCTATAATATGCAAATGGCGTTTGCCACTACTGTAATAGGTATGTTGGTTGCCGGGATAGGGCTTATATCCCTGCAGCTCAATCAGAGATATTATGCCACATGCTACAACGACCTTGAATTTATCATTGCCAAAATCATGTCGGAATGAAAGAGAATCCAATACTTCGTCATGATGATGACGATAATCCTATGGTGGTGCTTACAAATCTATTTGATATTGCGATGGTATTTGCCGTTGCACTTATGGTTGCTTTGGTAAGCCATTTCAGCATGAACGAGATTTTCTCAAAGGATGATTTCACCATTGTCAAGAATCCCGGTGCCGAGAATATGGAAATAATCACCAAGAGCGGAGACGAGATAAAGAAATACATTCCGTCTGATGATGATTCTTCCTCTTCCGGGTCCAAGGGGAGGAAAGTAGGGACAGCTTATCAATTGGAGAATGGAGAAATAATATACATACCTGAATAAAATTTAAAGGCAATGCGAAAACTTATACATTTGCTACTGTCGGTATTGCTGCCACTTATGTACTCATGTGGAAGCCGCCGGAATAATACAGGCTTGAATTCCATGATTGGCAACGAAACGGATTCCACCTCTATTGTCGTTCCTCACTATGCCAAAGGCTTTAATGTAAGCTATGGTGATGACATTGCGCTTCTTGATATCAATGACCCTGAGAATAAGGAAGCCGAGCAGTTTCATTTTGCTCTTGTAGACAAGGAGTATAATGGAGATATACCCTCCGGCTATACTCGACTGAACATCCCGGTCGAGACAGCAATCTGTATGACTTCACTTCAGTTGTCAAACTTCCTGAAACTCGGAATTCCGGAAAAAGTGGTGGGTATCACAAGTACTCGCCATCTCCATAATGAGATTATGAATCGGCAGTTGAAAGATGGAAAGACTCATAAAATAGGGATAGAAGGGAATTTTGACAACGAAGTGATAATGGCAATCAATCCCGATGTTATTTTTATCTCTCCTTTCAAGCGGGGAGGCTATGACGCTATTCGGAATGTAGACATACCGATGATACCCCATCTTGGATATAAAGAATTGACTCCGTTGGGACAGGCTGAGTGGATTAAGGTTGTCGGACTCCTTACAGGCAACACTGCTCTTGCCAATTCAACATTCGAAGGAATTGAGAGCCGCTATAACAGGCTAAAAGCTATGGTGGATACCGTCAGGAGGCGTCCCACTGTGTTCAGCGGTGAAATGCGTGGCGGAAACTGGTATGCAGTCGGAGGACAAAGTTTCCTTGCTCAGTTGTTCAGGGATGCGGGTGGAGATTATTTTTTGAAAGACAATGAGGAGTCGGGAGGTGTCACCCTCGACTATGAGACAGTCTATACAAATGCCGCGCATGCTGATTACTGGAGGATTGTAAATAGTTTTGACGGCGACTACGGTTACAACGTATTGAAAGAACAGGACAACCGTTATACTGATTTCGATGCGTGGAAAAATCATGGTGTCATATATTGTAATATGAAAGAAGTGCCGTTCTATGAGCGCATGCCGGTAGAACCGGAAGTTGTTTTGTCGGATTTTATCCATGTATTCCATCCTGAAATATTGCCTGACCACAAACCTGAATATTACCATATTTTAAAATGAGTAGAAGCAGCACTATTATCATGATGGGGTTGTTGGGAATCTCAATCGCCGGATTCTTCATACTGAATCTTCTTTTAGGTTCGGTCCATATCCCTGTCGATGATGTAATAGGGATTCTTTTAGGTCGCGATGACGGCAATATGATATGGCGTAACATTATACTGAAATCAAGGTTGCCTCAATCGCTTACGGCTATGATGGCCGGAGCCGGACTTGCTGTCAGCGGCCTGCTGATGCAGACTGTATTCCGTAATCCGCTTGCCGGTCCTTCAGTGCTGGGCATCAGCTCTGGCGCAAGTCTTGGCGTGGCATGTGTAGTTCTACTTTCCGGTAGCATCGGTGGCGTCGCTCTCAGCAAACTTGGTGTGATAGGAGAAGTCACGATTACACTGTCGGCCATTATCGGTTCTTTGCTCATCATGGCGCTAATAGCTTTTGTCGCTCAGAAAGTAAGAGGCAACGTCACTCTTCTCATAATGGGTGTGATGATCGGGTACATCGCCAACGCAATAATCGGGGTGCTTAAATTCTTCAGTGCGGAGGAAGATATCAGGGCATATGTGATATGGGGTCTTGGAAGTTTTTCAAGAGTATCAGGAGGTCAGACATCTGTATTCATAATATTGATGCTCCTTCTTCTTCCCGTTTCTTTTTTCTTGATCAAGACCCTCAATCTTCTCCTTTTAGGCGACTCATATGCAAAGAATCTCGGGTTGAACATAAAAAGAGCGAGACTGTCGGTAATTGGCTGTTCAGGAATCCTTGTCGCTATTGTGACGGCTTACTGCGGGCCGGTTGTTTTCCTCGGGCTTGCCGTGCCCCATATATGCCGTGGACTTTTCCACACATCTAACCATGCGGTCATTCTTCCGGCTTCATTGTTGGGTGGTGCATCATTAGCATTACTGTGTAACCTTATAGCGAGAATGCCGGGTTTCGAGGGCGCACTTCCTGTCAATTCGGTCACGGCTCTTGTCGGAGCTCCTGTGGTAATGTGGGTGTTGTTCAAAAGACAAAAAAACGATATGTGATGAAGAAGAATGAAACCATAAGGGTCAAAGATCTTGAAACAGGTTATTCTGATAGAAAGAATACAACGGTTATCACACGTGATATCAATGCCTCGCTGTATTCAAGAGAGCTCACCTGTCTATTAGGCCCAAACGGCTCCGGAAAGTCAACGCTGCTTAAGACTCTCACAGCATTTCTACCACCCTTGAAAGGCGAGATTCTTATCCATGGAAGACCACTATATTCCTACTCTGAATTAGAGTTAGCCACGGTGATTGGTGTCGTACTTACTGAAAGGCTGACTGTCAATAATATGTCCGTTAATGAACTTGTGGGGATGGGGCGCAGTCCCTATACCGGTTTCTGGGGTCATATGTCTGATTATGACAGAATGGTTGTGAGAGAGGCAATCTCTCTTGTCGGAATCGAACCACTACGCGGCAGGATGGTGCAGACTTTAAGCGATGGTGAACGCCAAAAAGTTATGATTGCCAAAGCTCTTGCCCAAGAGACACCTGTGATTTTCCTTGATGAGCCAACAGCATTCCACGATTATCCAAGCAAGGTGGAGATAATGCAGTTGCTTCAGACTCTTTCGCGTGAAAGAGACAAGACGGTTTTTCTTTCCACACACGATCTTGAACTCGCGCTTCAAATCGCAGATAAAGTGTGGTTGCTTGACAAACCGCATGGGGTGACCATGGGAACTCCCGAGGATCTTGCTCTGAAGGGAGAAATGACCAAGTATTTTCACAGAGAAGGTGTATCTTTCGATATCGAGAGCGGACTTTTCAAGATTGAGCATAAACTGACCGAAATGATTACTCTCGAAGGCAATGGTCCTGTCGCTGATATGATAAGAAAAGCTCTCGCCCGTCATGGCGTTGCCGTGACACATGAGGAAAACGAAAACATTATCTATGTGGATGATTCGGAAATTCGTCTGAACGGGGACACATATCCGGATATCGACTCTCTTCTTGAAGCGGTCGACACACTATTCGATTGTAGATAATGTGATTGGTGATGAAGAATATATCTTTTGGATGCGACGCAATATCTTTTCTTTATTAATGTTTAGGATTTTAATTCAACCAATGAGTTCGGTAAATGAAAGCTAAAATATCAGTCATAGGACTTGGTCCCGGAGGTCTTGACGACATGACATCAAAAGCAAAGGCGGTAATCAGCAACAGCAAAATTATTGTCGGTTATAATTATTACATCCCTTTTATAGAATCCTTGATAGGCGCTGATACAGAAATCTTGCAGAATGGAATGCGTCAGGAGCAGGACCGCATCATGAAAGCCTTTGAAATAGCGGAGAGCGGTAAGGATGTTACAGTCATCAGTTCCGGAGATGCCGGAATCTATGGTATGGCTCCGCTGGTATATGAGACGTTGAAAGAACGTAGCGCCGACATCGAAGTAGAGGTTGTACCGGGTATAAGCGCTTTCCAGAAAGCGGCTTCATTGCTTGGTGCACCGGTAGGCCACGATTTTTGTGTCATCTCGCTCAGCGACTTGATGACACCATGGGATATTATAGAAAAACGTATCAAAGCAGCAGCCGAAGCAGATTTTGTCACTGCTGTCTATAACCCAAAGAGTCATGGACGATATTGGGAACTATATAGAATGAAAGAGTTATTTCTTGAGTTCAGGAATTCTGAGACTCCGGTCGGATATGTACGTCAAGCCGGAAGGGAGGGTCAAAAGGTGACAATAACCACACTGCAGGCTTTTGATCCGGAAGACATTGATATGTTTACAGTAGTTGTAATAGGTAATTCACAGACCTATACGTTTGAAGAACATATAGTGACACCAAGAGGGTATTACGTTTCAGAATCAAAGGACATGGCCGGATTGGGACAGTCGATAATGGTTAAGAGTTTCCGGACAATCGAGCGGGAACTCAAAAATCCAAATCTTCCTCTTGGCAGGAAATGGCCTCTTCTGCACGCTATTCATACTACGGCTGATTTCGAGATGGAGAATATAGTGAAAGTCGATGAAGGCACGGTTGAGCGTATTTACGATGCCTTGTCATCAGGAAGAGTCCGAACCATTATAACGGATGTGACTATGGCGGCATCCGGGATAAGGAAAGGAGCTTTGGAGCGTCTTGGAATAGCAGTGAAATGCTATCTTTCAGATCCGGATGCTATTGAACTTACAAAAAAAGCAAATATCACGCGAACGCAAGCCGGTATTCGAGTGGCGGTTTCCAAACACCCTGATGCGCTTTATGTTTTCGGCAATGCTCCAACCGCATTAATGGAACTATGTTCATTAATAAGGATGGGAAAAGCCAATCCTTGCGGTATAATAGCAGCACCGGTCGGTTTTGTACATGTATGTGAGAGCAAGCATATGATAAAGCCATTCAAGGATATTCCGAAGATAATAGTTGAAGGCAGGAAAGGTGGGAGCAATCTTGCCGCCACACTTGTAAACTCAATCCTTTGCTGGCCTGATGCGGAGCAATTAAGACCTGGAAGAGATGTCTGAGAAGCAATTTTTTGTAATCGGATTGTCCGATAGTCGCAGTCAGTGGTTTTCTCCCGCAGTGAAGGAAATCATTGCCACTGCCCATGTATTTTCCGGCGGCAGGCGACATCATGAGATTGTCAAGGATATGTTACCCTCCGGCTGTAGATGGATTGACATTGTCGTTCCGTTGGATAATGTATGGACTGAATATGCAGGACATGACAGGATAGTTATATTTGCTTCCGGCGACCCATTGTTTTTCGGATTTGCCGCTACACTCCGACGGGAATTTTCTGATAGCTTGGTGAAGGTCTACCCGGCATTCAATTCTCTTCAGACTCTTGCTCATCGGATGCTCCTTCCTTATGCAGATATGGTGAACGTGTCGGTGACCGGCAGACCATGGAAAGGACTCGACACCGCTATCATTGGTCAATGTCCGTATATTGGCATATTGACCGACCGTAAAAAGGGTCCTTCGGAGATAGCCGGAAGATTGCTTGAATACGGATACGACAATTATACGATGACAGTTGGCGAGAATCTTGGGAATGAAAATGAAGAACTTGTCAGGTCTCTTTCTATCGAAGAGGCTTCAGGTGAAATCTTTTCTAATCCCAATTGCGTGATTCTTACCAAGACTTATTCCAGAAAGAGATATTTCGGTATTCCCGAGACGGAATTTTACCACCTTGAGGGAAGAAAGAATATGATCACTAAGATGCCTGTAAGGCTCCTCTCCCTATCCATGCTCGACCTTTATGACCGA
>OLOD01000610.1_pt1 | contig 27694 bp, 22 predicted proteins | sample 1671921 | NCBI WGS metagenome assembly OLOD01 (sample SAMEA3136626, study PRJEB25190) | human gut metagenome | biome: human gut; feature: human-associated habitat; material: faeces | place: Austria | collected 2013
TAGAGGTTACAATCTATATCTAATTTGCTAATAAAATACAGGTGTTAATGTAAGGAAAGAAAGGTAGGAAAAATATGTTTAAAAGTTATGAAACAGAATTAGCAGGAAGAAAACTTGTAATAGAAACAGGTAAAATATGTGGACTAGCAAATGGAAGTGTAGTTGTAAAATATGGAGATACTGTAGTAATGGTAAATGTTACAGCATCAAAAGAGCCAAGAGAAGGAATAGATTTTTTCCCATTATCAGTAGATTATGAAGAAAAATTATATTCAGTTGGAAAAATTCCAGGTTCATATCAAAAAAGAGAAGGAAAGCCAAGTGACAAGGCAATTTTAACATCAAGAGCAATTGATAGACCTCTAAGACCATTATTCCCAAAAGATTTTAGAAATGATGTTGTAGTTGTTGCAACAGTTTTATGTGTAGAGCAAGACAATTCACCAGAAGTTGCAGCAATGATTGGAGCTTCAGCAGCATTATCAATTTCAGATATTCCATTTGGAGGACCAACAGCAGCAGTAAATGTAGGTTTAGTTGATGGAGAAATTATCATAAACCCAACAGAAGTACAAAGAGAAAAAAGTGATTTAACATTAACAGTTGCAGGAACAGCTGAAAAAGTAGCAATGATAGAAGCAGGAGCAAATGAAGTTCCAGATGATTTAATGCTAGAGGCAATCAAAAAAGGGCATGCTGAAATCAAAAAAGTATGTGAATTCATTCAAAAAATGAAAGACGAAATAGGAAAACCAAAATTTGAATATAAGTCATTTGCAGTTGACCATGATTTATATGAATTTTTAGAGACTAACTTTACGGATAAAATGAAAGTAGCTGTACAAGAAATAGACAAAGAAACTAGAGACAACAATGTTGCTACATTATCAGAAGAAATTACAGCAGCAGTAACTGAAAAATTAGGAGAAGAAGCAGCAGCAGAAAGAACACAAGAAATTGGAGAAGCAATATATAAATTAGAGAAAAAATGTGTAAGAGACATGATATTTTACGAGCATAAAAGAGTTGATGGAAGAGCAATTGATGAAATAAGACCATTATCATGTGAAGTAGGAGTATTACCACGTACACATGGAAGTGCATTATTTACAAGAGGACAAACTCAAGTAATGTCAGTAGTAACATTAGGAATGTTAAGTGAAGAACAAGATTTAGATGGAATTGATACAGAAACAGCAAAAAGATATATGCATCAATACAATTTCCCTGCATATAGTGTTGGAGAGGCTAGACCATCAAGAGGTCCTGGAAGAAGGGAAATTGGTCATGGAGCATTAGCTGAAAAAGCATTAGTACCGGTACTACCTTCAAAAGAAGAATTTCCTTATGCTATAAGAGTTGTATCAGAAGTATTATCTTCAAATGGTTCAACATCACAAGCAAGTATATGTGGAAGTACATTATCATTAATGGATGCAGGTGTTCCTATAAAAAGACCAGTTGCAGGTATTTCAACAGGACTTGTAACAAATCCAGAAAATCCAGATGATTATGTAATGCTAACAGACATTCAAGGACTTGAAGATTTCTTTGGAGACATGGACTTCAAAGTTGGTGGCACTGAAAAAGGTATTACAGCTATCCAAGTTGATATCAAAGTAGATGGATTATCATATAAGATAATTGAAGAAGCTTTTGCTAGAACTAGAAAAGCAAGACAATATATTTTAGATGATATTATGAAACCAGTTATTTCTGAACCAAGAGAAGAAATTTCTAAATATGCACCACAAATAGTTACAACTCAAATTAAGGTTGAAAAAATAAAAGATGTTATCGGAAAAGGTGGAGAAACTATAAATAAAATAATTGACGCAACAGGCGTAAAAATCGACATTGAAGAAGATGGACAAGTTATGATATATTCTCCAGACCAAGATAAAGCATATGAAGCTTTAGACATGATTGAAGACATTGTTAGAGAATTTGAAGTTGGACAAATTTACTATGGAACAGTTACTAGAACTACTTCATTTGGAGCATTTGTTGATATTGGTGGAGGAAAAGAAGGTTTAGTTCATATTTCTAAGATAGCAAAAGAAAGAGTTAATAAAGTTGAAGATTATGTTAAACCAGGAGATAAGGTTCCTGTAAAAGTTATTGGAATTGATGACCAAGGTAAAATTAATCTTACTATGAAAGATTTAGTTGATTTAAGTCAAGAAAAAATCTTAGAAGAAGAACTTAAGGATGATAATAAAGAAGAATAAAAATTAGTCAGGATAACGACATGAAAAAATTTTTCATGTCGTTATTTTGTGGTCAGAGTAATTTTATATATTTATGTTGACAAATTGTAAAAAATTGTAAAATATTAAAGTAATTAGTATTTTTTTAACTGAACAGGAGGTAGATTATGCATATTGTACAATGCTATGAATTGGAAGAAAAATCTGCAGAAGGCTATTTTAAAGGAGTATTGCGGGACACAACAACAATAGGTAGATGGACATTGGAAGTTACATCTAACGAAACTTCATTATTAAGATTAGCAGAAGTGGTGTATACAATTCTTAAACCCGAATGCAAAGCCTTTGAAAGTCTGAATATTGAAGAATTATACTATTCTTTCAAAAAGTAACCTATAATTTTTAAAAAAGAAGATAATAATATAACAATTTTAAAAAAACTGTTAAGTCGTGTTCAGTGCGAGTAAGATTTTTTGCTCATAATAAAAGTAAGCTTGGATAATATAATTTTATCCAAGTTTACTTCTATTTTTAATGGAATTCAGTAAAAGAACCTAAGAGTTTTTTTGCTAATAGTAAAATTTCGATTTTAATTTTCACATTTTCAAATTCTGTTTTTATCTATTTTGTCCATTTTTTTATAAAATTTGCATGGTCTGAATAGTAACCAATGTCGTATAATTTTTTATAAAAAATACTTGATTTTACGAGAGTGGTATGCTAGAATAGAGGTATACTATTTTAGTATGGTTTAGAAATTTATTTCAAAAATTCAAATTATTTATATCAAAGTAAAAAATCGTAGAAGAGAAAGAACATTGAAAACTAAATAAAAAGGATGTAGATATCATATTACCAGAGCGAAAATACATTTTTACATATTCAGATTATTTGTTAGTAACAGGACAAATAGAAGAATATAAAAGAGTAAAAGATGAAGTAGAAAGGCAATTAGAGGAATATTATCTTAAAGATGATTTACAATGTAATGAGGAATCAGCAGAATACATTCTAGATAAAAAACATGATAAAATGTTTAAAGAAATACTATACGATGAAAAAGAAATGAAAAAATTTATAGGAGAATTCATTTGGTATGGTTTTAATGAAGAACTGGAATTACAAAATGGAGAATACATTACTAAATTCGGAAGTGGAAAATTAGTAGATATACTTTATAAAGTAAAAGGACAAGATATTTATTTTTTAATAGAACATCAAACAAAAATCGATTATAACATGCCATTTAGAATGCTAGAATATAGTGTAGAAATAAGTAGGAGGGCTATGAAGAATATGAATAAATGTCATGAAGAATACAAATATCCATTAATTATACCAATAGTAATTTATACAGGGAATAGAAAATGGTCAGTATCCACTAAATATTCAACTGAAGTGGTGAAAGTATTAAAAAATCATATAAAAGGGATAGATATAGAATATAAAGTTATTGATATAAATGAATTAGAAATTGATGAATTATTACGAATTAATACAAATCTTACTAAAGCAATGGCATTGGAAAAATGTAAAAATCCAAAAGAATTATTTGAATGTTTTAATGAAATAATAAAAAATGCAACTACCGATGATGAACTAGAAGATATGAAAGAAACATTAAAATATTTATATGAAAAAATTGAAGTAAAAGATTTAATGAAAATAATGAGAATTATTGAAGAGAAGGAGGAAAAATATATGAGTACAATTCAGGAAAGAGTGAGAGATTGGTTTAATGAGGCAGAAGCCAGAGTAAATGAGATGGAAGCTAAACTAAATAAAGCAGAAGAAAAAATTAAAGAGAACGAAGAAAAAGAAGAAAAAGCAATAAAAGAAGCGAAAAAAGAGACATTAAAAGATGTAATTATAAGAATGTTAAAAATACAATTAACATATGACACTATAGAACAATTAACTGGTGCTAGTATAGAAGAAATAAAAGAAGTAAGAGACGAGCTAATATGTCAAAAAATTTAAGAATAAAACCATACTAAAATAGAAAGTACATATATTCACTTGAATATGTGTACTTTTTTTTACGTATATGATAAAATACATACAATTATAAAAACAGCATTATGAGTTATGAAAGGAATGAAATCAAGCATGGCGAATGAAGTAAAATGGACAGAAGAGCAAAAACAGGCAATATATGAAAAAGGAAGCAATATACTAGTTGCAGCAGCAGCAGGAAGCGGAAAAACAGCAGTATTAGTAGAAAGAATAATAAACAAAATAATAAATGAAAACATAGATATAGATAAATTATTAGTAGTAACATTTACAAATGCAGCAGCATCAGAAATGAGAGAAAGAGTATTAAACGCAATATATAAAAAAATAGATGAAGAACCAGAAAACGAGAAATTACAAAAGCAAATAATTTTATTAAATAGAGCAAGTATATGCACAATAGACTCATTTTGTTTAGATGTTGTAAAAAACAATTTCTTCGAAATAGATATAGGCCAAAACTTTAGAATAGGAGACACTACAGAAATAGAAATACTAAAACAAGATGTGCTAGAAGACTTATTTGAAGAAAAGTATGAAGCAGAAGATGAAGATTTTACCAAATTAATAAATACATATACGAGTTACAAAGATGATACACCATTAAAAGAACTAATTTTAAAAATTTATACATATATTCAGAGCAATCCATTTCCAGAAAAATGGTTAAAAGAAAAAATAGAAATGTTTAACTTGTCAGAAAAACTGGAAGAAGATTTTTCGAAAACAATCTGGGGAGAGCTGTTGTTAAAACAAGTAAGAGAAATAGTAGAAGATTCAGAATTAAAACTTGAAGCAGAAAGACAAAATTTAGCCAAATACCCTGAATTACAAAAATACTTTCTAATTATAAATGATGACATAGAACAATTACAAATGCTAAAAATAAATTTGGACTCATGGAATAAAGCATACGAAATAGCATCAAACATAAAATTTAAAACTTGGGCAACAGACAAGAAAATAACATTTGAAGCAAAAGATGATGCAAAAGCAACAAGAGATATGGTAAAAGCAAACCTAAAAAAGGTAACTGAAAAAATTTTAATATTTAATTCAAAAGAGGCAAATGAAGACATAAATGATATGTATGAAGTTCTGAAAAAACTAGGAAATATAATTATAGAATTTGGAAAGATGTTTGAAAAAAGAAAAAAAGACAAAAATATTGTGGATTTTAGTGATGTTGAACATTTTGCATTACAAATTTTATTAAAAGAAGATGGGACACCATCTGAAATAGCCAAGAAATATCAACAAAAATATGAAGAAATTGCAATTGACGAATATCAAGACAGTAATTTAGTACAAGAATATATATTGAATTCAATTTCAAGAGAAAACAATATTTTCATGGTAGGAGATGTAAAGCAAAGTATTTATAAATTCAGACAAGCAAGACCAGACTTGTTTTTAGAAAAATATAAAACATATCAAACGAAAAACAATCAAAAAGATGGAGATAACCTAAAAATTCAATTATTTAAAAACTTCAGAAGTAGAAAAGAAGTGTTAGACTTTTCAAACAAAATATTTACAAGCATAATGAGTGAAGAATTAGGAGAATTAAACTATACAGAAGAGGAATATTTAAACTTAGGTGCGAACTATGAAGATACAAATCAAGATTTAAAAGCAGAAATAGATATATTGCTTACAGATGATACAGACGAAGAAGATTTATCGGCAGAGCAAAAGGCTAGTGCAACTACATCAACCTGGAAAGAAACAAATGGAGAGGAAAATGATTCAGAAGAAGAAATAGAAAGAGTAGAGAATATAGAATTAGAAGCAAAATTTGTGGCAAATAGAATTAAAGAACTAGTAGAAAACAAATTTCAAATATATGATGCAAAAAAACAGGAAAAAAGAGATATAAAATATAAAGACATAGTAGTTTTATTAAGATCAACAAAAGATCCTGCACCAATATTTGAAAAAGAAATTTTAAATTTAGGAATGCCAGTATTTAGTGACTCATCAGCAGAATACTTAGAAAGCATAGAAATTCAGACAATAATGAGCTTATTAAAAATTATAGATAACCCATTACAAGAAATCCCATTAGTAGCTGTAATGAGGTCAATGATTGGAGGATTTACAGACAATGACTTAGTAGAAATTAGACTAAGTGATAAATACGACAATTTTTACAATACTATTTTAAAATCAAAGCAAAGTGTAAGCAATCCATTACGAGCAAAAATAGACCAATTTTTAAATAATCTAGAAATATGGAGAAAAGAACAAGAATATTTAAGTTTAGACGAATTAATCTGGAAAATATATAATGACACAGGATATTATAATTATGTAGGTTTAATGACAAATGGAGAATTACGACAAGCAAATTTAAAAATGTTATTTGAAAGAGCCAAACAATGTGAAAGCATAAGTTTTAAAGGATTATTTAACTTTATAAATTACATAGAAAAAATAAAAACAAGCAGTAAAGACATGGATTCCGCTAAAATAATAGGCGAAAATGATGATGTAATAAGAATAATGAGTATTCATAAAAGTAAAGGACTTGAATTTCCAGTAGTATTTTTGTCAGGAACAGGAAAGCAATTTAACATGCAAGATCTTAACAATAAAATTTTATTACATCCAGAAATAGGAATAGGTGTAAAATACATAGACTATGATATGCAAATAGAGTATGATACATTATCAAAACAAGCTATGAGAAATCAAATAATGTTAGAAACTTTGTCAGAAGAGATGAGGGTGTTATATGTTGCATTAACAAGAGCAAAAGAAAAATTGATTATTACAGGATATTCAACTACTGATAAACAAAATGGATTACATGATATATGTGACAAGTATAGTGAACTAAATTCTATTTTGTTAAAAAAATGTAAAACATATTTAGATTGGATGGAACTTGTATACATGTACAATCAAGACGAAATGAAAGAACTTTCTAATATAAATGTATATACTAAAAAAGAAGTGCTAAAAATGTGTAAAACAGAAGAAGTGGAAAAGGAAAATACAGAAAAACAAATTTTGGATAAAATATCAAAAGTGAAAATAGATGACGAAGAAAAAAAGAAGATATCAAAAATCTTAGAATATAAGTATAAATATCAAGATTCAACAATAATACCAACTAAAACATCTGTAACAGAACTGAAAATTGCACCGAAAAAAAGCGATCTGAAATGTGCAAAATTTTTGAAAGAAGATACTGAAACTAAGATTACTAATGCTCAAAATGGTACATTGATTCATCTATGCATGCAAAAACTTGATACACAAAACAAGAACTACACATATAGTCAAATAAAAGATTTAGTACAAGATTTAGAAAATAAAAAAATAATAACACATAAGGAGGCAGAAGCAATTAATATTAATAAAGTTTATCAATTTACAAAATCTAAGATATGGGAAGAAATGATCCATGCCCATGCGGTTCATAGAGAAAAAGCATTTTATATTAGTATACCAGCTAAAGAAGTTTTTGATAAAGAACTTGAAGAAAAGATTTTGGTTCAAGGTGTTATAGACCTGTATTATATTAATGAACAAAATGAACTTATATTAGTTGATTTTAAAACAGATTATGTTGAAGATAGAAATGAACAAATTTTAGTTGACAAATATAATATTCAATTGGAATTGTATAAAAGGGCATTAGAAGATGCTTTACAAAGAAAAGTGGATAAAGTATATATTTATTCTACATATTTAGAAAAAGAAATTTTGATTTAGTTAAGAAATATGAAGAAAGAAAACCCCCATTTGATTTATAAAATCAAATGGGGGCAAATTACCAAGTTGCCGTTTTGCTGTTGTGTATGCTATTCGAGAGTACAGTAGTTTGCAGAATTTTTCCAGAATTCGCCAGATGATTTTTTCATCATAGCTTCTTCGTACATACCTGTGGTACTCTTATGCTTGTTTCTGAAAGAACCCTTGGCATAGTACCAGCCTTCTGGGAACACCAGGTTTTTTGGCTCTTCGTCAGTAATGACAAAAAAGCGATTTCCGATGACACGTGAATCAGTTACACGTACTTTTCCAGAATTGAGCATAGTAAATACTTTCAATGCTACCTCGATTGGCATGTCACACATTTTAATAACTCTTGCTGCTGTCATTTTTTTTCCTCCTTGCGTAATTACGCATCTTAATTGTTAATTGCTACTGATGAAACGGAGTAAAAAACGATTCATCATTTATTATTATAACACATTTTACATAAAATTGCAAATTGTATTTTTTTACAGCAGTAGTAACGAATAAAAAATTTTCTATGTGTTACTACTGTTAAGCTCAGAATATTCTTGCTTTTTTTATGTATACAGTATATAATATATATATATTTTTTTATATTACTTTTATATCAGTAGTTATAAACACTATAAAACGAGCAATTGCTCAAGGAGGAAAAAATGGATAAAAATTATTGGGTAAATGTTTACAAATGCCGGAAAGAAATTCTTAAATTGGCAAGGAACCCTGAATGCTTTTGTTGGGGTTATGATGTAGATTTCATCATTGGATGGTATTGCGATGAAATTGTAGCTAATGGTGGTATAGGAATCAAGCTTATTAACGGAGTACCTTTTGAATTATATACTCATTTAGGAAAGGTTGGAATTTTTTCAGAAATAAACACATGCTTTTGTGATAACAAAGAGATGCTTATTAAAAAGTTACAAGCTGATTATGGTATTGTGCTGATTCCAGAAGTAAGAAATCTTTCTAGGAGAGACTACTTGGTTGGACAAGTATATGCCATTACAAAATTACCGTGGACATCTGAGCCACTTCCTGTATTTCAGTACAAAACTCCCGAAGAAGAGGATGGGGGTTTTGCAAAAAGGGATAGTCTTTGTAATGAGATAGAGAAAATCTATAATCCTTGTAAAAAAGATAAATTTTTAGAAAAGCGACGTATAGAAGATGATTGGCTTGTTGCCGATGATGTACGTAGGGAGTTTTATAAGTTAGGAATATCGATACCTCGTGAAAAAAAACACGGAGAAAATGAATTCCATACTAAATATCATGTTCCGTATTATAAAATTTAATCTAATAATTATTCCAAATCAAAGATAACTCTTTTATAGCTGAACGTCAAAAATAAGCACTTTTTGACGTTCAGTACATTATAAATTTGAGTTATCTTTTTTTATATAATAGGAAAGTAATACTTTCCTATTATATAAAAAGCTACAATCGCTAGCCCTTTGAGATTTTCTCCTTTTAGTCGAAAACTCAAATCGGGCGAGAACAAATCAAAGAAAAATTTCCGATTTTTCTTATTTGTTCTGCAAAATTATCTAAGTGTCTTTATTTTTGAAATAGAATGTGATACAATAACTCTGATATAAAAAGAAGGAAAAGAAAGATGGAATATAAGGAAGAAATATTAGAAAAATGTTTGCCTAAATATTTAGAAGAAGATTTGAAAAATTATAAAGAAGGGCTAAAAAATAAATCGAGACTCATAGATTGTTTGTTAGGAGAATTACAGCAATCAATTAATTGTGCATATGTTGACAATGAAATAACAGAAGAACAATGTGATTACCTATATAAAAAATATATTCGTGGAGGAAAGTAAATGATAGACTTTACAAATTGCAAAATTAACAAATTCAGGTATTATGGTGGTAAAAATGGAGGAAAGATATGTATTATTTATAATAATGAAGAATACATGCTTAAATTTCCAGGTATAAATGAAGGAGTAGAAGAGCATGAGTATTCAAATAGTTGCATATCAGAATATATTGCATGTGAAATAATAAGAACATTAGGGCTAAATGTACAAAAAACTATATTAGGAACATATTCAAGCCAGGAAAATACAAAAACTGTAGTTGCATGTAAGGATTTTACTAGTTATGGAAAAATATTTAAACAATTTGCAGAATTAAAAAATAGCCAGATAGAAACATCTAAAAATGGATATGGAACAGAATTAAGTGAAGTAATAGAAACTATAGAAGAACAACAAATATATGATGCAAAAGAACTAAAGGAATTTTTTTGGAATATGTTTATAGCTGACACACTTGTAGGAAATTTCGACAGACATAATGGAAATTGGGGATTTTTAATAGACGAAGAAAAGCAAAGGGTAGAAATAGCACCAATATATGACTGTGCATCTTGTTTATATCCTCAATTAACAGATGAAAGAATAAAAGAAATTATAAATGATGAAGACGAAACAAATGCAAGAGTATATGTATTTCCAACATCAGCATTAAAAGAAGATGGTAAAAAAATAAATTATTTTGAATATATAAGTAGTTTAAAAAACGAAGATTGCAATAGTGCAATAATGAGAATAGTACCATTAATAGATTTAAATAAAATAAACAATATAATAGAGCAAACACCAGAAATATCTGAAATAAGAAAAGAATTTTATAAAAAAATAATAAAAGAAAGATATGAGAAAATCTTATTAAAAACATATACAAAAATAAAAGAAAGGTAGCAAAATGGAAACAAAATACATAGAAAAAGTAAAAGAAATAAATAAAGGAAAGAACTTAAAATATTACATATTAACAATGGGATGTCAACTAAACGAAAACGATTCAGAAAAACTATGTGGAATGGTAGAAGAAATGGGATACCAGCCAACAGAAGAATATAAAGAAGCAGACCTAGTAATATTCAACACATGTTGTGTAAGAGAAAATGCAGAAGACAAGCTATTTGGAAAATTAGGAGAACTAAAAAAAGTAAAAGAAACAAGAGGAACAATAATAGCAATAGGTGGATGTATGATGCAAGAAAAACATATAACAGACAAAATACACGAAAGTTATTCATATACAGACATAATATTTGGAACACATACATTGCAAAACTTTCCAGAAGACTTGTACAAAACATTAGAAACCAAAAAGAAACAACAAGACATATTAGATATAGATGGAGAAGTATATGAAGGACTTCCAATAAAAAGAACAAGCAATATAAAAGCATCTGTAACAATAATGTATGGATGTAATAATTTCTGCACATATTGTATAGTTCCATATGTACGTGGAAGAGAAAGAAGTAGACATCCAAAAGACATATTAGCAGAAGTAAAAGAACTTGCAAAAGAAGGATACAAAGAAATTACACTATTAGGACAGAATGTAAATTCATATTTAAGAGCAGAAAAATGGAAAGAAGAAGGAAAAGAATATGAAGGAATAAATTCATTTGCAACACTACTAAAAGCAATAAACAAAATCGAAGGAATAGAAAGAATAAGATTTGTATCGCCACACCCAAAGGACTTTACAGATGATGTAATAGAAGCTATTGCAGACTGTGAAAAAGTTTGCAAATTAGTACATTTACCACTTCAATCAGGAAGTTCAAATGTATTAAAATTAATGAATAGAAAATATACAAAAGAACAATATTTAGAATTAGTAGAAAAAATGAAGAAAAGAATACCAAACTTAACACTTTCAACAGACATAATAGTAGGATTTGCAGGAGAAACAGAAGAAGATTTTGAAGACACATTAGATGTGGTAAGAAAAGTATGTTTTGAACAAGTATATATGTTTATATATTCAAGAAGAGTTGGAACACCAGGAGATAAGATGGAAAATCAAATTCCAGAAGACATCAAACATAAGAGATTTGACAGACTAAAAGAATTAGTAGAAGGTCAAATAGCAGAAAATAATCAAAAATATATAGGAACAACACAAAAAGTATTAGTAGAAGGACCAAGCAAAAATAATCCGGATTTATTAACAGGAAGAACAGATAGTAACAAAGTGGTAATTTTTGAAGGAGATTCTGAACTAAAAGACAAAATTATAAAATTGAAAATAGTTTCAGAACATATGTGGTATTTAAGAGGTGAAATTATGAATGATTATGCAAGTTTAGATACTGCAATAGAAATAATGGCATATAAAATTACTGATTGTGTAAAAAGAGTAGAAGAAAATCCAGAAAAATATGAAAAAGAATTAGAAGAATTAAGAGAAGAAAGAAATAAGATGTATAGTGGAGATATGAAAACTATCAAAAAAATAATAGATATATATGGAAAAGAGCTAAGAGAGAAAGTATCAAAATAAACAAGCGAAATGGAAGGAACAAAAAATGAAACAAAGTATAAAAGATAAATATAAATTGTCAGAGGAAGAACATAATAAAATATATAAAGAAATTGAAAAAGAAGTATTTGTAAATTCAACACCACAAGACGAGCCAATAGCTATAATTGTTGGTGGACAACCTGGATGCGGAAAAGGTGGAGTAATAGCATATACTAAAAATCAGGTTGAAGCAAATGGAAAATGTATCATATTAATAACAACAGATGAATACAAACCATATCATCCAAATGCAATAGAAATAGCAAGAAAATATCCAACAGAATATGTAGAAATAGTAGAACAAGATGCTGGACCATGGACAGGAAGTATAATGAAAAAAGCAATAGATGATAAGCACAATTTTATATTTGAAGGGACTCTAAAAAATGATAGAATTTTAGACAGAATTCAAGAATTAAAACAAAATGGTTTCAATGTTACAGTAAGAGTATTAGCTGTTCCAAGACTTGAAAGTTTACTTACAGTACATGAGAGATATGAAAAGCAAATGGAAGTCTTAACATATGGAAGACTGATTTCAATAGAACATCACAATAAAGCTTATGATGGAATTCCAGCAGTTGTTGACAAGATTGAAAAATCTGGATTATGCACAGTTGAAGTATATTTAAGAGGAGACGAAATAGGAAAACCAGTAAAGGTATATTCAAGTAAAGAAAAGAATGAAAGATTTCCAACTGCAAGAATTGCATTAGAAGAATATAGGAAATCAGAAGGAAAAGAAACTATAAAAACAGCAAAAACTAGAGTAAATAAGCTTAGAGAAAGTTTTGTAAAAAGAAATGCTAAAGAATCTGAATTAAAACAATTAGATGAACTGGAAAATTATTGGATTAATAAGCCAATAGAAAAATAAGGAGAAAGATAAAATGGCACAAACAATAGCAGAAATTGAAGATAGATCAGTAATATCACCAATGATGCAAAAATATTTAGAAACGAAAGAAGAATATAAAGATTGCATACTATTTTACAGATTAGGCGATTTTTATGAAATGTTTTTTGAAGATGCACTAATAGCTGCAAGAGAACTAGAGATAACGCTAACAGGGAAAGATTGTGGTTTACCAGAAAGAGCACCAATGGCAGGAATTCCACATCATGCAGCAGAAGTATATGCAGAAAAATTAATAGAAAAAGGATATAAAGTTGCAATTTGTGAGCAACTAGAAGACCCCAAAACAGCAAAAGGCATTGTAAAAAGAGGCGTAATAAGAATACTTACACCTGGAACAATAGTAGAAAGCAACATACTAGAAGAAAAGAAAAATAATTATATAATGAGTATTTGCAAAAGTGGAATCTATTTTGGTGTAAGTGTATGTGACATTTCAACAGGAGAATTTTATAGTAGTGAAATTAAAAGCGAAAATAACTTTGCATTATTGCTAGATGAAATAGCAAGATTTGCACCATCAGAAATAATAGCAAATTCAATGATGTTTGAATGTCAAGAAGAAATGGACAAAATACGTGAAAGATTTTCAATATATATGAGCAGATTTAGTGATAAATTTTTTACAGACGATGTTGGAAATTTAACATTGGATTACAATATAATAGAAAATAAAAAAGAAGTAACAAATTTAAAAGAAAAGCCATTAGCAGTAAAATCAATAAATGCATTGTTAGAATACTTAAACGAAACTCAAATGACGAGTTTGGAACATATAAATACAATAACAATTTATAGTTTATCAAAATATATGTCATTAGATATAAATGCAAGAAGAAATCTAGAAATAACAGAAAAGATGAGAGATAAAAGCAAAAAAGGAACTTTACTTTGGGTATTAGACAAAACATCAACATCAATGGGAGGTCGTTTGCTAAGAAGATGGCTAAATGATCCACTTTTAGAAGTAAAAGAAATTCAAGAAAGACTAGATGCTGTAAAAGAACTAAAAGATAATATGATGCTTAGAGGAGAAATTACAGATACACTAAAAAAAGTATATGATATAGAACGTCTTGCTGGAAAAATGACATATGGTAATGCAAATGCAAGAGATATGATAACATTAAAAAATTCGCTAGAAAGATTACCAGAAGTAAAAAGTGTTTTAGAAACGTGTCAATCACATAAATTAAAAGAATTATATGAAAACTTAGACGAATTAAAAGATGTATTTGCATTAATAGAAAAATCAATAGTAGAAGACCCTCCTATGACAATAAAAGACGGTGGAATAATCAAACTAGGATATGATGAAGAAATAGATACATTAAAGAAAGCTTCTACTGAAGGAAAGACTTGGCTTGCAAAACTAGAAGCAGATGAAAAAGAAAAGACTGGAATTAAAACTTTAAAAGTTGGATACAACAAAGTATTTGGATATTATATAGAAGTTTCAAAATCATTTGTATCACAAGTACCTGAAAGATTTATTAGAAAACAAACATTAACAACAGGAGAAAGATATATAACAGACGAATTAAAAACAATTGAAAATCAAATTTTAGGAGCAGAAGAAAAAGTTGTAAACCTTGAATATAATGCATTTGTGGAAATAAGAACAGAAATTGCTAAAAATATAAAAAGACTACAAAAAACAGCAAATGTAGTATCAACACTAGATGTTTTAGCTTCATTTGCACAAGTAGCAGAAGATATGAATTATTGTATGCCTGTTGTAAAAGATGATGGAATTATCAAGATTAAAGAAGGAAGACATCCTGTAATTGAAAAAATGATAGGAAGCGGAAACTTTGTACCAAATGACACATATCTTGACAAAGAAGGAGATAGATTAGCAATAATTACAGGACCTAATATGGCAGGTAAATCTACATATATGAGGCAAGTGGCATTAATTACATTAATGGCACAAGTTGGAAGTTTTGTACCAGCAACAGAAGCTCAAATTGGAGTAGTAGACAAAATCTTTACAAGAGTTGGGGCATCAGATGATTTAAGCATGGGACAAAGTACATTTATGGTAGAAATGATGGAAGTAGCAACTATTCTAAAAGAAGCAACAGAAAACAGTTTAGTAATTTTAGATGAAATTGGAAGAGGAACTTCAACATATGATGGACTTTCTATTGCATGGGCTGTTGCAGAATATATTGCAAATAAAGAAAAATGTGGTGCTAAAACATTATTTGCAACACATTATCATGAATTAATAGAACTTGCAGATAAGCAAGAAGGAATAAAAAATTATTCAATTGCAGTAAAAGAAAAGGGCGAAGATATTATCTTTTTAAGAAAAATAGTAGAAGGTGGAACAGATGAAAGTTATGGTATCCATGTAGCCCGTTTAGCAGGAGTACCTAAAGTTGTTACAAAAAGAGCAGATGAAATTTTAACAAGTTTGGAAAGAAAGAGTATGCTTTCTGGTAAAAAACAAGAAAAAGAAAATAAAAAAGTAGTTGAAGGTCAATTTGATATGTTTAACTTTAAACTAGCAGAAATCGCACACGAAATTGATAAAATTAACTTAAACGAACTTACACCTATTGATGCTCTTAATACATTAATGAAAATTAAAGAAAAAATGAAATAAATACAAAACACTCTCTCATCGAAAATGAGAGAGTGTTTTGTGTTTTACATATCTGCTATGTAGCAGATGTAAAACTTTCGTCGCGTCGCAGCAAGATAAATCTTGTTAGAAACTTTTAGTGTGTCAAGTATTATTTCTGTTCTATGCGGTTGTGAGTAGTATTCCTTGCCACACCAAGTTAACTTAAGACAATTTTTCATATCTTGTCCAACTACGGGTTTTTCTGGTGTTATCAGCCAGAGGGTGGAAGAATCAGCAGATATACTTGTTATATAATTTCCCTGCTTGGTTTTTAAGACAAAAACACTTTCTGCGATCTGTGACACTTTCTTGATAGTAGAGGTTGTTACGCCTTTAATGCTGAAATCATTTCTTGAGTACTTATTTTCTTTTAGGCGATAGCCAACCAACCGTCCTCCTTTGCAAGGGATTTCCTCACTGCTTGCGAGATAGAATTTTTTTGATGCTAATAAATTTTTCATGTGTGAATACCTCCAAAATTTTTTTCACAATTTGTGTATTACTGGATGCAAACACGAGGCTTGCACAACTTGGGATATACCCTGTATCTAAAAACTATTATAATATATTTTATGTAAAATGTCAAAAAAATAAAGAAAATTTCCAAAAAAACTTGATTTTATGGCAAAAATTGGGTATAATTAAAAAGAACATAAAAAGGCGCAGAAGAGTAGGAACAAATCCTACTCTTCAATCGTGAGAAGGAGGTTTTATGGCAAAGATAGAAGAAAAAGTAGAAGAACTAGTAAAAGAAAAAATTGAAAATATAGGATATAGCCTATATGATGTAGAATATGCCAAAGAAGGACCAAATTATTATTTAAGAATATACATAGATAAGCCAGATGGAATAGACTTAAATGATTGCGAAAAAGTAAATGATGAAATAAATGATTTATTAGACCAAGCAGATTATATAAAAGACCAATATTTCTTAGAAGTATCATCACCAGGAATTGAAAGAATATTGAAAAAAGATAGTCATTTAGAACAAAATATAGGAAATCAAGTTGAAGCAAAATTATATAAAAAAGATGAAAATGGAAGAAAAAGCTATATAGGAGAGTTAAAAGCATTTGATGCAGACACAATTACGATTGATGAAATTAAATTCGATAGAAAAAACATAGCTCAATTAAAAACTATATACAACTGGGAAAACTAAATTTTCACAATAAAAGAAAGGAAGTATAAAAATGAAAGCAATAGATAATAAAGAATTAATATTAGCTTTGGAAGAATTAGAAAAAGAAAAGGGAATAAAAAAAGAAGAATTATTAGAATCAATAAGAACAGCTCTAATAACAGCATATAAAAGAAATTTTGATGCATTAGAAAATGTAGATGTAAGAATAGATGAAAAAACAGGAGAAACACATGTATACTCAATCAAAGAAGTAATGGAAAGAGCAAATGATGATGCATTAGAAATAAGTTTAGAAGATGCCAGAAAAATAGATGTTCATTTAAACATAGGAGATGAAGTCGCAGTAGAGATAGTTCCAAGAGACTTTGGAAGAATTGCAGCACAAACAGCAAAACAAGTAATAATTCAAAAATTAAGAGAAACAGAAAGAAATATGGTATTTAATGAATATAATGAAAGAAAGGGCGAAATTGTTTCAGGACTAATTCAAAAAGCTGATAAACACATAGTAGTAATGGATTTAGGAAAACTAGAAGGAATAATGTTAGCCAAAGATCAAATACCAACAGAAACATATCATGTAAATGATAAAATAAAAGGATATGTGGTAGATGTAGAAAGAGGAGAAAAAGGAGCACCACAAGCAATAATATCAAGAACACATCCAGATTTTGTAAGAAAATTACTAGAATTTGAAATACCAGAAATATATGAAGGATTAATAGAAATAAAAAGTGTATCAAGAGACCCAGGATTAAGAAGTAAAGTTGCAGTATATTCACCAAATGAAAATATAGATCCAGTTGGTTCTTGTGTAGGCCAAAAAGGAATACGTATACAAAATGTAATAAATGAATTACATGGAGAAAAAATAGATGTAATAGAATGGAATGCAGACCCAAGTATATTTATATCATCAGCATTATTACCAGCACAAATAATGGCAGTAGATATTAAAGAAGAAGAAAAATTTGCACAAGTAATAGTTCCAGATGATCAATTATCATTAGCAATAGGTAAAGCCGGACAAAATGCAAGATTAGCTGCAAAATTAACAGGATGGAAAATAGATATAAAATCAGAATCACAATTCAGAGAGATGTTAGCTGCTAAAACAGAAGAAGCAAAAGAAGGAAATGAAGCAGAGTAAACCTTAAGGGAGGAATATAATTGAAAAGTATACCACAAAGAACGTGTATAATATGCAGGACGCAAAAAAATAAAAATGAGCTGTTAAGAATAGTAAAAAATAAAGAGAATATTATAAAAGTAGATGTGAGTGGAAAAGAGCCAGGAAGAGGTGCATATATTTGTTATAGTATGGATTGTCTTGAAAAGGCTAAAAAAAGTAAGAAATTAGATAAAATATTAGGAGTTAAAATAAATGATGATACATATGAACAAATAAAAAATGTGATAGAAAGTAAAATAGGGGGTGATGTTATTGGGTAAGATAAAATTATATGACATAGCCAAAGAATTAAACTTAACCAGTAAAGAAGTATTAGAAATTGCTAAGAAATTAAACATAGAGGCAAAGAGTCATTTAAGTTCTGTAAATGAAGAAGATGCTAAAAAAATAAAAGAAAATGCTATAAAACCTAAAAAAACAGAAGAAAAGAAAGCAAATCAAGAAAAAGCAAAAACTGAGAAAAATGATTCACCAGTCATAATAAGAAGAGAAGTTATAGTAAATGATGACAGCATTAAGCCAAAAGAAGAAGGAAAAAAAGCAGAAAAAAAGAATAATGTAGGCTTTGTAGAAAGAAAGAGAAACAAAGACTATAATATTGTATATAGAAATAAGCCATCTAAACCAATGACAGTAGATGAATTATTTGGAATAAAAAAAGAAGTAAAGAAAGAGGAACCGGTTGTGACTCAAAAAGTTGAAGAAAAGGTAGAAATAAAAGAGAATAAAATGGATGTTGAAGTAAAAAATGAAAAAGTTGAAGAAAAAGTAATCAACGAAGAAAAGAAAATGCCAGAAAAAAGATTTAATCCAAACAATAGAGACAACAGAGATAGTAGGGAAAATAGGGAAAATAGAAATAACAGAAATGGCCAGAATCAAAATGATTTCAGAAAAAATAGGTTTAATAATGATAGAAATTCAAATCAACAAGGAAATCGTAATTTTGATAGAAATTATGCTAATAATGGTAATAATACAAACAGACCAAGATTTGATAGAAATAATAGACCTAATAATAACAATAATAATGGCGGAAGATTTGATAATAGAAACAGACAAGGTGGAAATCCAAGATTCAATGGAAACAGACCATTAGATGAAAAAAGAATAGAAAAAAATATCAAGGATATAATGTCAGTAGAAAATGTTGAAAAAGAACCAGCAAGAGAATATAACAAAGACAAAGCAATTGACAGACAAAAACAAAACAACAAATTTGACGACAATAGAAATAAGAAAAATAATAAAACAAGAAGAAATAATCAAACTGGCGAAATAAATGAACATAAATTAAAAGGTTTAAAGAGAACAGATAGTTTATCAAATATGTTTGATGAACAAGATGGTGGAATGCTAGATTATTATGATTTAACAACACAAAGAGGTAAAAAAGGAAAGAAAAAAGCAAGTAAAAATGATGAAAGTCGTAATAAACAAAAAATATTCAAACTAGAAGAAATTACAATCCCTGAAACAATTACAGTAAAAGACTTTGCAGCAGAATTAAAGAAAACAACTGCTGAAGTTATTAAAAAATTATTAGGTTATGGAGTAATGGCTACAATAAATAATGAAATAGATTTTGATACAGCCTCATTAATTGCTGATGAATTTGGGGTAAAAGTAAACAAAAAAGAAACAGTAACTGAAGAAGATATCTTATTTGATGATTCAGAAGACAGAGAAGAAGATTTACAACCACGTCCACCAGTAGTTGTAGTAATGGGACACGTAGACCACGGAAAAACATCATTACTAGATGCAGTTAAAAAGACAAATGTTATAGAAGGAGAAGCAGGAGGAATTACACAACATATAGGTGCATACAAAGTAAAAGTAAATGACAGAGAAATTACATTCTTAGATACACCAGGACATGAAGCATTTACAGCAATGAGAGCAAGAGGGGCTCAAATAACAGATATAGCGATTCTTGTAGTTGCAGCAAATGATGGTGTAATGCCACAAACTGTAGAAGCAATAAACCATGCGAAATCAGCTGGAATTCCAATAATTGTTGCAATAAACAAAATGGATTTACCAGATGCAAATATTGACAAAGTAAAGCAAGAATTAATGGCATATGAACTAGTACCAGAAGAATGGGGAGGAGATACAATATTCGTACCAATCTCTGCAAAACAACATCAAAACATAGACCAATTACTAGAAATGGTATTATTAGAAGCCGATATGTTGGAATTAAAAGCAAATCCTAATAAACAAGCAAAAGGTGTAGTAATAGAAGCAAGGTTAGACAAAAACAAAGGAGCAATAGCTTCAATGTTAGTACAAAGAGGAACTCTTGATGTTGGAGATACAATAGTTGTAGGTTCATCAATTGGTAGAATAAGAAGTATGACAGACGAAAAAGGCAAAAAAGTAAAAAAAGCCGGACCATCAACACCTGTTGAAATCATGGGATTAACAGAAGTACCACAAGCAGGAGATATATTCTATGAAGTAAAAGATGAAAAAACAGCTAAACACTTGATAGAAAAGAGAAAACGTCTAGAAAGAGAAAAAACAATAAATGCTACAACAAAAGTAACATTAGATAACTTATTCAGCAAAATGGAAGCAGGAGATTTGAAAGTATTAAACTTAATAGTAAAAGCAGATGTTCAAGGTTCTGTAGAAGCAATAAAACAATCAATGGAAAAATTGTCAAATGAAGAAGTTGTAGTAAAAGTAATACATGCAGCAGCAGGAGCAGTTACAGAATCTGATGTAACACTTGCAAAAGTTTCAAATGCGATAATTATAGCATTTAATGTTAGACCAATGCCAACTGCAAAAGACATGGCAGAAAAAGAAGAAGTAGAAATCAAGCAATATTCAGTAATATATCAAGCGATTGATGATGTTCAAGCAGCAATGAAAGGAATGCTAGCACCAAAATATGAAGAACATATTATAGGTAATGCCGAAATCAGACAAACATTTAAAATCTCAAATGTCGGAACAATTGGTGGAGCATATGTATTAGATGGAAAACTAGAAAGAAATGCAGGAGTAAGAGTTTTACGTGACAATGTAGTAATACATGACGGAAAACTTGCATCTTTGAAAAGATTTAAAGATGATGCAAAAGAAGTATCTAAAGGATTTGAATGTGGTATTCAAATTGAGAAATTTAATGACATTAAAGAAGGAGATATCCTAGAAGCATACATTATGGAAGAAATTAAGAGATAGCAGAAAGGAGAAAAAAATGCCAAAGAATAATAATCGTCAAGGAAGAATTGACGAAGAATATAGAAAAGAACTTAGCCAAATAATTAGTTATGACTTAAAAGAACCAAGTGTTACAGGAATGATTAGTGTAACAAGAGTAAAAGTAACACCTGATTTAAAATATGCAAAAGTTTCAGTAAGCATTCTAAACTCTAAGAATATTAAAGAAACATTAGCAGGGCTAAAAAAATCTTCTGGGTATTTACGTTCAGAATTGGCAAAAAGAATAAATTTAAGAAATACACCAGAATTAGTATTTGAATTAGATGAATCTTTAGAATATGGTGCAAGAATAGATAGTATTTTAAATGATATAATGAAAGATAATGGAGGAAACAAGCAATAATGACATTAGATGCAATATTAGATGAAATAAAAAAAGCAGAAACAATAGTAATATTAGCACATGAATCACCTGATGGAGATGCTGTTGCAAGTTCTCTATCAGTGATGCATGCAGTTACACAATTAGGAAAGAATGCAGATGTTATAATTCCAGAATATTCTAAAGATTTCAAATTTTTGCCAGGTTCAGAAAAAATATTAGAAAAAGGACAAGAAGAACCATATGATTTAGCAATTTCAGTAGACTGTACAGATTTGAAACGTTTAGCATGTGGAAAAGAATATTTTGAACCAGCAAAAAGAACAATAGAAATAGACCATCATTCAGTAAATGCAATGTTTGGTGACTTAAACTATGTTGATCCAGTTGCACCTGCATGTTGTCAAGTTTTGATGGCAATGTTCGAATATTATGGATTAGAAATAACAAAAGAATTAGCAACATGTATATTAACGGGAATTATAACTGATACAGGCGGATTTCAATGGGGTGGAGTTACTCCAGAAACATTTGAATTTGCTGCTGAATTAGTAAGAAAAGGTGCAAAATTAAAAGAGATATGTAGAATAGCATTAAGAAAGAAAAGCAAAGCACATTGTGAATTAGAAAAAATAATATATGATAGATTAGAATTCTTAGAAGATGGAAAAATTGCATTTGCATATTTGAATTTAGAAGATTATGAAAATACACATGCAGAAATGGGAGACGATGAAGGTTTAGTAGAAATGCTTAGAGACATCGAAGATGTAGAAGTTGCTGTATTGTTAAAAGAAAAAGAAGGAGCAAACGGCTACAAAGCTTCATTACGTTCTCATGAAACTGTTAATGTTTCAGATATATGTATGTTACTCGGAGGTGGAGGCCATAGAGGAGCAGCAGGATGCTTTATAAATGGAACACTAGACCAAGCAAAAACTAAAATTATAAATGCCGTAAAACAAGGATTAAAAAAGTAAAATGGATGGAATAATAATAATAAATAAACCTAAAAATTGTACATCACATGATATAGTAAGAAAAGCAAAGAAAATATTAAATGAAAAAGTTGGACATACAGGAACTTTAGATCCTAATGCAACAGGAGTATTACCGTTGCTTATAGGAAAAGGGACACAAATTTCTAAATACATAATAAATCATGATAAGGTATATGAAGCAGTATTACAACTTGGAACAAAAACAGATACTGCAGATGTAGAAGGCAAAATAATTGAAGAAAAAACAGTAACAGAAAGAGCATTAGAAAAAGAAAATATAGAAAAAGTATTAGAAGAATTAACAGGAGAACAAGAACAGATTCCACCTATGTATTCTGCAATAAAAATAAATGGAAAAAAACTTTATGAATATGCAAGGAAAGGTGAAACAATTGAAGTTAAGCCAAGAACAATCAATATTTATAAATTAGAACTCATTAATATAGATAAAGAAAAAAAACAAATAGAATTTAGAATTCATTGTTCAAAGGGAACATATATCAGAACAGTATGCGAAAACGTTGCAGAAAAGCTTGAAACTGTTGGATATATGAAAGAATTAAAAAGAACACAAGTAGGAGAATTTAAAATAGAAGATTCTATTTCAATAGAAGAATTAGAAGAAAAAAAAGAATGTATAACAATAGAAAAATATTTTAAAAATTATAAAAACATTAATTTAGACTCAAAAAGGTTGCAATTATTTTTAAATGGTGTAAAATTAACATGGCAAGTTGAAGACGGAATTTATAAAATTTATAATAATGGAAATTTTATAGGAATTGGAACTGCTAAAAATAATTTGCTTAAAAGAGATATAATAATATAAGGCATTCAATTAGAACTAAGAATAAAATAATTGTTTGAATTAGAATAGTTATATTGCTAGGCAGACGACGCAAGATGGCTATTATAATTCAAACTGGTAAAGGAGGATGGAAGAATGGAAAAATTCTATATAACAACACCAATTTATTACCCAAGTGGAAAATTTCATATAGGAACAGCATATACAACAACATTAGCAGACACGATAAGAAGATATAAAAAGCTAAGAGGTTTTGACACATTTATGTTGACAGGAACAGATGAACATGGCCAAAAAATAGAAACAGTAGCAAAAGAACATGGAAAAACACCAAAGGAACATGTTGATGAAATGGCACAAATGGCAAAAGATTTATGGAGTTTAATGAATATAAAATATGACTATTTTATAAGAACAACAGAGCCAAGACATGAAAAAGCTGTTCAAGACATATTTGAATACTTTTTGCAAAAAGGAGATATATATAAAGGTGAATATGAGGGCTGGTATTGTATGCCATGTGAAACATATTTCACAGAGACTCAATTAGTAGATGGAAAATGTCCTGACTGTGGTAGAGATGTAAGGTTAATGAAAGAAGAGGCATATTTTTTTAATATGAAAAAATATGTTGACAAATTATTAAAATATTATGATGAACATCCAGATTTCATCCAACCAGAATATAGAAAAACAGAGATGATAAACAACTTTATAAAACCAGGACTTGAAGACTTGTGTGTAACAAGAACAACATTTGATTGGGGAATAAAAGTAAAATCAGATCCAAAACATGTTATATATGTATGGTTAGATGCATTGACAAATTATGTAACTGCATTAGGATATAAACAAGAAGATGATTCATTATATAGAAAATTGTGGCCAGCAGATTTACAAATAGTAGGAAAAGATATAGCAAGATTCCATTTAATATATTGGCCAATATTTTTAATGGCATTAGATTTACCATTACCAAAAAAAATATTAGTCCATAATTTTATAATGATGAAAGACGGAAAAATGTCAAAATCAAAAGGAAATGTTGTATATCCAGAAAAATTGATTAGCAGATATGGAGTAGATGCAACAAGATATTTCTTATTAAGAGAAATGCAAACATCACAAGATGGATTATATACACCAGAAAGTTTTATAGAAAGATATAATTCAGATTTGTGTAATGACTTAGGAAATTTAGTGAATAGAACAGTATCAATGGTTAATAAATACTTTGAAGGAAAAGTACCAGAATATAATGGTACACCAAATGAAGTTGACAAAGAATTTGAAGAATTTACAAATTCTCAAATAAAAAAGGTAGAAAAATTAATAGACAAATACGAAATAGCAGATGCATTAAAAGAACTGTGGATATTAATTTCAAGAACAAACAAATATATAGATGAAACAAGACCATGGGAACTTGTTAAAAACGAAGAAAAAGAAAAATTAGAATCAAGTATTTATCATTTAATAGAAAATATTAGAAAAATAGGAATAATTTTAATACCATTTATGGATGATACAGCTAAAAATTTATTAAGACAAATAGGAGCAACAGAAGAATTACAAACATGGGAAAGCTTATATAAATATAATAGTTTAAAAAACATCAAAGTTATAGAAAAAGGCGAGCCATTGTTTTTAAGAAAAGATATTGAAGAGGAACTAGAATATTTAAGAAGCTAATTATATAAAAGGTGGAAAAATGGATTTGATATCAGTGAAAAGAGAATATAGAAATAGAAAAAATATAGCAATAGCAATATCTGTACTAATAGTAATAATTGTTTTTGTGTGGTTAGGATTAAAAATAAATTCTAACACACAAAATGATATTACTAAAACAGCTGAAAAAGGAAAAAATGAAACAACTCAAGAAGCGGAACAAGAGGAACAAAGAAAACAAGAAGAAGCTAAAAAAGAAGAAGAAAGAAAAGCAAAATTACCACAATTAACAGATGAAGGTAGAAACAACTTAAAAAATATATATCATTCAGAAACAAAAAGAGTTTTCTTAACATTTGATGATGGACCTTCACGAACAGTAACACCAGTGGTTTTAGATACATTAAAATCTGAAAATATCAAAGCAACATTCTTTTTATTAGGAAGTAGAGTTGAATTAGACCCAGACCTTGTAAAAAGAGAATATGATGAAGGGCATTATATAGCAAGTCATGGATACTCACATGTATATTCACAAATATATGCAACACCACAAAGTGTTTTAGATGAATATAACAAAAGTGTAACAGCAATTAGAAATGCAATAGGAGAGCAAGAATATAATCCACATCTATTTAGATTTCCAGGAGGATATTGGGGTGGAAAATATGCAGAAGTAAAAAAACAAGCAGAACAAATATTAGAACAAAATAATGTTTTACATATTGATTGGAATGCTTTAACTTCAGATGCAGCAGGAGCAAAAACAACAGAGCAATTTATTGCAGAACTAAATAAAACAGTGCCAAAACATAATAGCATAGTAGTGTTAATGCATGATGCTGGAAATAAAACAGCAACAGCAAATGCATTACCAACGATAATAAAATATTTTAGGGACCAAGGATTTGAATTTGAAAATTTCTATAGTATTATAAAATAAAAGTATTGCAAAATAGAAAATATGTGATATAATATAAAAGCTATAAGAAGACAAGAAAGGAAGATTATAATGAATTGTAAAGTAGAAAAAACAGAAAATGCAAATGAAGTAAAATTAGAAATTACAGTAGAAGCAGAAAAATTTGAAAATGCTATGAAAAAAGTATATTTTCAAAATGCAAAATACTTTAATATACCAGGTTTCAGAAAAGGTAAAGCACCAATGAATATAGTAGAAAAATATTATGGAGCACAAATCTTTTATGAAGATGCATTCAATGAAGTAGCAACAGAAGCTTACAAAGAAGCATTAACAGAAAACAAAATAGATGTAGTAAGCAGACCAGAAGTGGATATAGCTCAAATGGAAAAAGGAAAAGATCTAATATTTACAGCAGTAGTACAAACAAAACCAGAAGTAAAATTAGGAAAATATAAAGGAATAGAAATACAAAAAATAGAATACAAAGTAGATAAAAAAGATGTTGACCATGAATTAGAACATATGCAAGAACATAATTCAAGACTAGTAACAGTTGATGACAGACCATTAGAAAATGGAGACACAGCAACAATCGATTTCGAAGGATTTGTTGATGGAGTAGCATTTGAAGGTGGAAAAGCTGAAGGACATGAATTAGAAATAGGAAGTGGAACATTCATTCCAGGATTTGAAGAACAATTAATAGGAATGGAACTAGAAAATGAAAAAGAAATCAAAGTAACATTCCCAAAAGAATATTTTTCAAAAGATTTAGCAGGAAAAGATGCTACATTTAAAGTAAAATTACATGACATCAAGAAAAAAGAATTACCAGAATTAGATGACGAATTTGCTAAAGATGTAAGCGAATTTGACACACTTGAAGAATTAAAGAAAAGCATCAAAGAAAAGTTAACAAAAAATAAAGAACAAAGAGAAAAATATGAAACAGAAGAAGCTGTATTAAAAGCAGTATGTGAAGATTCAAAATTAGATATTCCATCTGGAATGATTGAATTAGAAATAGACAATATGCTAAAAGACTTTGAACAAAGATTATCATATCAAGGATTAAACCTAGAACAATACTTAAAAATGATAGGTAAGACAGAAGAAGAAATGAGAAAAGAATATGAGCCACAAGCTATAGAAGCAATAAAATCAAGACTTGTGCTAGAAGCAATAATGAAAGCAGAAAAAATCGAAGCAAGTGAAGAAGAAATAAAAGCAAAAATGGAAGAAATGGCTAAAAGCTATGGAAAAGATGTAGAAGAATTAAGTAAAAACGAAAACTTAAAGAACTACTTAGCAGAAGGAATAAAATCAGAAAAAGCATTAGAATTCATAGTAAACAATGCAAAAGTTACAGAAAAGAAAAAAGAAACAAAAAAAGCAACTAGCAAAAAATAGCAAAAAAAGGGGCAAATGGGTTTAAATTCTTAATTTGCCCTTTTATTTTTTAGCAAATGCACGGAAAAAAAGCGATCTCAGGTGTGCATTGCACCGAAAAAAAGC
>OLOD01000645.1_pt1 | contig 26938 bp, 21 predicted proteins | sample 1671921 | NCBI WGS metagenome assembly OLOD01 (sample SAMEA3136626, study PRJEB25190) | human gut metagenome | biome: human gut; feature: human-associated habitat; material: faeces | place: Austria | collected 2013
CCTGATGTCCTCTCTTCGCCAGGAGAATAGAGAAAAATCCCGCACCGCATCCTACATCCAGGATCCGCAGATGCTCTTTTTCCGGCAAATATTTATCGATTTCTTCCATCCATCGTTTCGCCAGTGGACTGTGAAGTTCTTCTCTTCTCTGCTCTTTGAAATCTGAACTTCGTTTTGTCCAGTAACCGGCGATCTTTTCTTTCCGGTCATCTTTTTCATAAGCGATTCTTCCGTAGGCGATCATCGGTCCTTCCTTTGTCACCTGCAGACTTCCCGTCTGGAAAAGAATCACACCGTCATATCCGCCATAACTCGTCTCCAGGATATTTCCTTCATAGTCCGTAACCTTTCCAAGCTTTTCTCCCTCTGAAAACATATCTCCCGGTTTTTTATCCGGATACCACAGACCCGCCTGATTTGCCGACTGATATACCACATCCGTCACTTCCATGGGATAATGATTCCAGTAACCACGGCTGGTCCGGTAAATGCCAAGGTAACGCAGGATATTTTTCAGATCCCTCTTATTGGACTCTACTTCTTCTCTCGTCCATCGTCCCATACCACCCCTCTCAATCAGGATACTCGGAATTCCGCAGGAGGCTGCATAATTATAAGAACCACCGGATTCCACATTGGAGCGTACCATATACGGAACGTCCACGTGTTGCGCCATTTTTCGGGAAACCTCGATGACTTCTTTTTCTCCTTTTCCCGCATAATATACAAACGGCGTCAGATCTTCATATTCATCTCCGCTGTGAAGATCAATATAATAATCTGCCACACTGTGCAATTCTTTTTTTATGGCACTGGCGAGTCTCTGTGTTCTTGTTCCCTTTTCATCTCCCGGGAACTGCCGGTTCAGATTTTTCCTGTCGTCCAGACAGAGACTTCCTACCCGCTGCTCGAATTCTTCAGGACAGACCACTTTTACGATCACTATTGTTCCTGTGATTTTTTCCATTTTTAATTCGTTCGCCAGTTCCACTGCTGTCTCCACACCCACATATTCCCCTGGGTGCACGGCCGCAGTGATCAGCACGGTCTTTCCCTCTTTTTCCCCATGCAGAACCGCCGCCGGAAGTACGAATTCTCCGCCTCCGATCATCAGCGTTCCCTGCCATCTCTCGCCCGGGGTTATTTCCAGCCCTGCTATCTGAAATTTATTCTCATTCTTCATCATTTCACATTCAATCCGTCCTGTATGATTCTTACTCTTTGACTGCTTCGATACCAAACATTGGTGTCGAATGATAATTGACCTTTTCCACCTCTGACCATACCTGGTTCCAGACTTCCGTATCCACACTTACCCGGGCTGTTCCGAGTTCCTGCAGTATCTTTTGATCCCACCGGGGGCGATCGATCCTGCTGAGCGGCACCTGTCTGGCAATCTCTTCCATCGTATCGATATCCGTACAGGTATAGTGATCTTCCAGTCCGGCCTCAGTTACCATCTGCCGGTCTTTCTCATATTCTTCTCTTTTTTCAGCATCAAAGAGATGATGATACCAGTTAGCATCATAATTTAACAGGATACCACCTTTTTTCAGCACACGCATCCATTCTTTATACGCCTGCTCCGGATCTTCCAGGTTCCAGGTCAGATTCCGGCTGACTACTGCATCAAATGTTTCATCCGCAAATGCAAGATGACTGGCATCCATCTGACAATATGTGATCTTTTGTGCGAATGCTCCTGCATTTTTTTTAGCTTCTTCCAGCATCGCTTCTGTATAATCCACAGCGGTCACCTGGTAGCCTGCCTCTGTAAGAATAATAGAAAAAAATCCTGGACCGGTTCCGATATCCAGAATCTTATAGGTCTCATTTGTTCTGTTTTCCGGAAAATGACGTTCCAGTTCCCGTCTCCAGTTTGTCCGGTTATCACCCGCCAGTTCTTCCTGATTCACCTGAGAGTACCCTTCGGCTCTGTCAGTCCAGTAATCTTCGATCTGTTCCAGTAATTCCATATATTTTTCGTCCCTCCGCATGACATATCGTTAACGTACATTATATCATGAACTTCGTTCATGATCGACATTCGCCGCTCCCGATGAATAAGCTGCGCTTATTCCCGCTCGCTAACGCTCATTATATCATGTTTGTTTCTTTTTTCACAAGCCTCCACGGGGGATATTTTTCTTCACTTTTTCACGTAACTATGATATACTGATAAAGTTATTCCAGCTTTTTTTGACCGGAATAGCATAACAGTTTTTATTTTAACCAAAGAAAGGGATAATCTATGTTAAGTACAATCGAATCCATCAATTCGGCGGTCAACAATTTTATCTGGGGAGTCCCTGCTATGATCTGTATCATCGGTGTCGGTTTGTATCTGACCCTCCGCACCCATTTTTTACAGATCCGTAAATTTCCCTATGCAATCAAGACCACCATCGGACGTATGTTCCGAAAAAAAGACGCATCTGACGGTTCTCTGACGCCTTTCCAGGCAGTCTGTACCGCTCTGGCCGCGACGGTCGGTACCGGTAATATTTCCGGAGTCGCGGGTGCCATCGCCATCGGCGGACCCGGTGCTGTCTTCTGGATGTGGATCTCGGCTATGCTTGGCATGTGTACCAAATTCGCCGAAGTTACCCTTGCCGTTCATTTTCGTGAAACCAACGCCCAGGGAGATCTTGTCGGCGGACCTATGTATTATATAAAAAATGGTCTGAAAAAACACTGGCACTGGCTGGCATACCTTTTTTCCGCTTTCGGTGTCCTTACCGTATTCGGTACCGGTAACGCCACACAGGTCAATACGATCACAACGGCTGTCGATTCCGCACTGATTAATTTCCACCTGATTTCTGATCAGTCTGTCAGCACACTGAATCTGGTTATTGGAATCGTGATCACGATTCTGGTCGGTCTGATTCTTCTTGGCGGTATCAAGCGAATCGGAAGTGTGACGGAAAAACTGGTTCCTTTTATGGCATTGTTTTATATTCTTCTGGCACTTGGTGTTGTACTGATCAACTTCCGTAATATTCCGCATGTTTTTTATTCTATTGTTTATGGTGCTTTTCGCCCGCGTGCTGTAACCGGCGGTGTGGTAGGAAGCTTCTTCCTCAGCATGAAAAAAGGAGTTTCCCGTGGTATCTTCTCCAACGAAGCAGGTCTTGGTACCGGATCCATCGCCCATGCCTGTGCGGATACCAGAAAACCGGTGAAACAGGGTCTGTTCGGTATCTTTGAAGTATTTGCTGATACCATTGTCATCTGTACCCTGACTGCTCTGGTTATTCTGTGCAGCGGTACCACAGTCACTTATGGACAGGCTGCCGGTGCAGAACTTACGATTTCCGGATTTACTTCTGTATATGGCAGCTGGATTTCTGTTTTCACAGCCGTTGCGATGTGTTGTTTCGCTTTTTCTACGATCATCGGATGGGGACTGTATGGTGCAAGATGTATCGAGTTTCTGTTTTCCAGTGAGAAGGTGGTAAAGCCGTTTATGGTTGTGTATTCTCTGGTAGCGATTCTTGGTGCTACAGTGGAACTGGGACTTCTGTGGAGTATCGCAGAAACCTTTAATGGGTTAATGGCGATTCCAAACCTGATCGCAGTGTTCCTGTTGTCGGGGACGGTTGTGAAGATGGTGAAGGAGTATTTTGCTACGGAAGGAAAATAAATCTTTTTAAGAAAGAAACGCCTGAATCTCAATGTGAGATCCAGGCGTTTTTCATCTGTCAGGGCTTAGTTGCATCGCATTTTTCATATTAGTATCTCCAAATATCTCCGCACTCTTTCTTCTACTCGGAATTTCTTCGCATATTCCGATAATTGAGGAATGTTTTTATCTTTTCTGTCCACGTATCGCTTATATGCTTCAGCAGCAATACCAATATCTACTTCTGTTCGTTTTCGTAGAATATCATATAATGTCCTCTCCATGCTGTATGTGGTAATGATATTTTCTCCCGGCGATTTCACACGAACCAATCCCAGATCATACCATTCTCTCTTTACTGTCGAACATATTATTCTGTTTTTCTATGTGAGGAACCCGGTTTCGTCCTCTTAGGGAAAAAACTATACTACGCCAGTTCCCCCGTATTCCCCGTATACAACTGATAATATTTTCCTTTTTCTTCAATTAACTGGTCGTGTGTTCCACGCTCGATGATACGTCCGTTTTCAAGAACCATAATACAGTCACTGTTTCTTACGGTGGACAGGCGGTGTGCGATGACGAAAGTGGTCCGTCCATGCATCAGCTTATCCATACCATCCTGTACCAGCTTCTCCGTTCTGGTATCAATCGAAGAAGTCGCTTCATCCAGGATCAGCACCGGCGGATCCGCTACCGCTGCACGGGCGATAGACAGAAGCTGTCTCTGCCCCTGGCTCAGATTGGCACCGTTATTCGTCAGTTTCGTCTGATAGCCATCCGGCAGTCTCCGGATAAATCCATCCGCATTCGCCAGTTTAGCCGCCGCAATCACCTCTTCATCCGTAGCATCCAGCTTTCCGTAACGGATATTTTCCATAACCGTATTCGTAAACAGCTGCGTATCCTGAAGAACAATCCCCAGAGACCGACGCAGATCTGCTTTTTTGATCTTGTTGATATTAATACCATCATAACGGATCTTTCCATCCTGGATATCATAAAAACGGTTGATCAGATTGGTGATCGTGGTCTTTCCTGCTCCGGTAGAACCAACAAATGCAATCTTCTGACCCGGTTTTGCAAAGAGCTTGATATCATGCAGAACCATCTTTTTCTCATCATATCCAAAATCCACACCATTAAATACCACATCACCTTCCAACGGCTGATAAGTTGTTGTATTATCCGCTTTGTGGTAATGTTTCCATGCCCAGTGACCTGTATGTTTCTGTGCTTCCCGTACCTCACCATTCTCAATTTCCGCATTAACCAGTGTAACATACCCTTCGTCCAGTTCCGGTTTTTCATCCAGGATACGGAAGATACGGTCTGCACCTGCCAGTGCCATAACCACACTGTTTAACTGCTGGCTGACCTGGTTGATCGGCATGTTAATACTCTTGTTAAAGGTCAGGAAACTGGCCAGTGCACCAAGGGTCAGACCGCCGACTCCATAAGTAGCAAAGATTCCACCTGCGATCGCACACACTACATAACTGACATTTCCCAGCTGTGCATTGACCGGTCCCAGGATATTACCGTATTTGTTCGCATTGTTGGCACTGTCATAGAGTTCATCGTTTAACTGATTGAACTTTTCCAGACTCTCTTCTTCGTGACAGAATACTTTTACTACTTTCTGTCCTTCCATCATCTCTTCGATATAACCGTTTACCGCACCCAGAGATTTCTGCTGTGCAAGGAAATATCTACCGCTCAGTCCGGCTACTTTCTTCGTAGTAAACAGCATGATGGCGATCATCACCAGAGATACGAGTGTCAGCGGTATACTCAGGATGATCATGCTGACAAAGACACTGACAATCGTGATCACACTGGATAACAGCTGTGGCATACTCTGGCTGATCATCTGACGCAGCGTGTCAATATCATTTGTGTAGATTGACATGATATCTCCATGCGCATGGGTATCAAAATATTTGATCGGAAGACTCTCCATGTGATGGAACATATCATTTCTCAGATTCTTCAGTGTTCCCTGTGTCACATATACCATGATCCGGTTATAGGAAAAGGTAGCCAGAACACCGATCAAATAGAATACCGCAACCTTCAGGATCGCTCCAAGCAGCGGACCGAAATCCGGACTGTTCTGCCCGATCAGTGGCATGATATACAGATCGATCAGATTTTTCATAAACATGGTTCCCTGGACATTGGCAATGACACTGACGAAAATACACACTGCCACAATTACCAGATGAATTCCGTAATTTTTTCCGACATATTTTAAAAGACGTCCCATCAGTTTTCCCGGATTTTCAACCCGGGGTTTCGGACCTCTCGGTCCTCTTGGTCCTGGTCCTGGCATGATCAGACACCTCCTTTCTCGTCAAAATCTCCGCCGCCCTGGGTCTGAGATTCATATACTTCTCTGTAAATTTGATTATTTGCAAGCAGTTCTCCGTGAGTACCAAAGCCATCTACCTGACCGTCATTCATGACGATGATCCGGTCTGCCCCCTGTACACTGGAGATTCTCTGTGCGATGATCAGTTTCGTCGTACCGGGAATCTCTTTTGCAAAAGCTTCCCTGATCCGTGCATCGGTAGCGGTATCAACGGCACTGGTAGAATCATCCAGAATCAGTACTTTCGGTTTCTTTAACAATGCTCTGGCGATACACAGACGCTGCTTCTGTCCACCGGATACATTGGAACCACCCTGTTCGATATAGGTTTCATACCCTTCAGGCATCTTCTCGATAAATTCATCGGCACAGGCCAGCTGGCAGGCGCGAATGCATTCTTCTTTGCTCGCTTCTTTGTTACCCCAGCGCAGATTTTCCAGAATCGTTCCGGAAAACAGCACATTTTTCTGCAGTACCACGGCTACCTGATTTCGCAGAGTCTCCATATCATAAGACCGCACATCCATACCGCCGACTTTGATACTACCGGTGGTCACATCGTACAGACGACTGATCAGATTAACCAGACTGGACTTCGCACTTCCGGTTCCACCGATGATACCAATCGTCTCTCCTGCATGAATATTCAGATTGATATCTTTTAAGACATATTCGCCGCTTCCTTTTTTGTAGCTGAAGTTTACATGATCAAAGACGATACTTCCATCTTTTACTTCTGTCACCGGTCTTTCCGGATTGGTCAGTTCCGGTTTTTCTTCCAGAACCTCTGTGATTCGTTCTGCACTCGCCACACTCATGGATACCATAACAAATACCATGGACACCATCATCAGGCTCATCAGAATATTCATACAATATGTAAGAAGACTCATCAGTTCTCCGGTAGTCAGCTGATCGGTTACGATCATCTTTGCACCCAGCCAACTGATTCCGAGGATGCAGCTGTATACCGCAAACTGCATCAGAGGTGCATTATAAGACAGGATCTTTTCTGCTTTTACAAACATTTTATATACATTGTAACTTGCTTTGGAAAACTTTTTGTCTTCATAATCTTCTCTCACATACGCTTTTACCACACGGATACCGGCAATATTTTCCTGCACACTCGCATTCAGATCATCATATTTTTTAAATACTTCCTGAAAATATCCGGACACCCGGCTGATGATAAAGAACAGGCATGCGCCCAGAATAATAACTGCCACCAGATAAATACTTGCCAGTTTTGCATTGATATAAAAAGACATGATCATCGCACAAACCATGCTGATCGGCGCACGCACAAACATGCGAAGCAGCATCTGGTATGCATTCTGTACATTGGTTACATCCGTGGTCAGTCGTGTGATCAGTCCGGCGGTACTGAACCGGTCGATATTGGAAAATGAAAACTGCTGAATGTTTTCATACATGGCTTTTCGCAGGTTTCTTGCAAATCCTGCGGAAGCATTGGCTCCACAGACACCACCCATGATACCTGCATACAGACCAATCAGTGCTGCCACGATCATCCATCCGCCTATGATACAGATATGGCGGATATCTCCTTTCTCCACACCATCATCAATGATGGATGCCATGAGAAAAGGAATCAGCATCTCCATCAGGACTTCCAGAATCATAAATAACGGAGTCTTGATGGAGTCTTTCTTGAACTCTTTGATCTGAGCTCCCAGCGTTTTAAGCATTACTCTCTCCTCCTGTTTGTTTCTCCCTGTTGAATCTCGATATTAGAACGCATCTTACGGATTACCCGGAAAAACACTTCCAGATCTTCGTCCGATATTCCCTGACGAAGTGTGCTTTCCAGCCGGTTGATATTGCGGATCGTTCCTTCCTGCATCCTGATACCAACTTCCGTCAGCTCCAGTTTCTTTAACCGGGCATCTCGTTCCACGCTGACTCTGCGGATATATCCTCTTTTTTCCATCAACTTCAGGATCCCTGTCGCTGTGGATCTTGCTATGGAAAATTCCGCCTCAATATCCCGCTGATAAATGTCTTCTTCGGAATGCTCATATAGAAACCGGATAATCCAGCTTTGCATCATCGTCAATTCCTCGCCTCCCATCGCTGCACGATAGGCGGTCATCCGACTGTGAATCTCATTTTCCAGCCGTTTATTTTCAAATCCGATGTGATCCCTGTATTCTACTTTCAGCATCCTGTGACCTCCTTTCTATTTGTTTGGATGCGAACAGTTCGGTAGCGTTCGTTCGTTCACGAACTATTTTATGACACATTTCCTCGTTTGTCAATACCAGCTCACGGCAAAATATTATAAATCAAAATTGGTCCACCGGACCAATTATTGATATACAATACAAAAAAGATGCAGGTTGTATTTCTACAACCTGCATCCATCTTATCTTTCTGCAACTTCCGGTTCACACCATCTGAATGCATTTTCTTTTATCTGATTTTAGATCTCAGCCAGTTTCAGCAGATCCGGGATCTTGGATTCCCATCCGAGAGCCATGATATGAACACCCTGGCAGTATGGCTTACACTCTTTGATAATACGTGCAGCAATCTCTACGCCGGTGATACCTGCTTTTGTTCTTTCTTTGTCTGCTTTCAGTTCTTCGATCATCTCATCCGGAACATGGATACCGGCAACGTTATTGTTCATGAATTTTACCATACCGGCTGATTTCGGGATGATGATACCAACCTGTACCGGTTTTCCGAACTGTTTTGCTTTTTCCATGAATTTGATGAATTTTTCCGGCTCAAAAACAGCCTGAGTCTGGAAATATTCTGCACCTGCAGCTACTTTTCTTTCCATCTTTGCCAGCTGTGCATCAACGGAATCGCTGCATGGAGATACAACAGCACCTTTGGAGAACTTCGGCGGTTCGCCAACCAGCTGATTGCCACCCAGATCTACGCCTTCTTCCAGCAGTTTTACGGTATGCAGCAGAGATACGGAATCCAGGTCAAATACCGGTTTTGCCTGTGGATGGTCACCCATCTTGGTATGGTCACCGGTCAGACACAGGATGTTGTCGATACCGAACATTGCTGCGCTCAGAAGATCAGATTCCAGAGCGATACGGTTTCTGTCACGACAGGCAAGCTGGAAGATCGGGTTCATCCCTGCATCTTTCAGGACTTTACACATAGCCAGAGAGCCCAGACGCATAACAGAAGACTGATTATCGGTTACATTAACTGCATGAACATCTTTCAGATAAGTTTTCGCTTCTTCTACCAGTTCGTCCACGTGGATCCCTTTTGGCGGTCCTACTTCTGCAGAAACTACAAATTCACCACAGTCGAATAATTCTTTCATTTTCATTATACATTGCTCCAATCATATTAAATTTTATAGATGCATCGTATTATGTATCTTATATTATTTTGCTACTTCATCATCTGTTGCAAAATTGTGAATCTGTGTCGGACATTTCAGTACGTCCAGACGTCCGATAGCTTCCAGCCGTCTGTAGATACGTTCCCATCCACATTCCATGGTATTATCAACCTCGCACATGCCGTTTTTGGAACCGCCGCACTGTCCGTTGACAAGGCTCTTGGAACATGCTGTGATCGGGCAGATTCCACCGGTCAGATTCAGATAACATTCACCGCACTGGTCACATTTGTACTCTAACGGTGTCACACCCTGAAAACCAGGAAGCGGATAGGTATCGCAGGCTGCGCATACCTTCTTGTCATCCAGATATTCTGCGATTGTCTGTACGCCAACACCACAGGAGAATACTAAAACCAGATCAGAGTCCTGGATCTTCTCCATATGTTTTTTCAGGCGTAATTCCATATTTTCCGGATTACAGATATAATCAGTAGTCATGATTCCTGTTACATTGCCTTCAGCGGAAAGTTCCTTCTGAAGTTCTACAGCTTCTTTTTCCGGAAAATGCACTTCTTTACATCCGTGGCAGTTGATGATGAAAACTTTTTTCCCTGCCACCAGAGAGTTGATCATCTCTTTGTCTTTTAATTGGGTAATTAACATATTATTTCATCCCCCTTATTGCATTTTTTCCGGCTTTGATTCTGTCAATAATAGAGATTTTGGAAGAACAGATATACTGGCAGCAGCGACATTCCACGCAATCCATTACATGCATGTCTCTCATGCCTTCCCAGTTCTCCTGATCTGCATATTTTACAAAATACAGCGGTGAAAGTTCCATCGGACAAACATCTACGCAGCGACCACACTTGATGCAGGCCTGCTCTTTTGTCTCATCGGTATCGATCGCGATGATACCGTTGGAGCCCTTCATCATCGGTACTTCCAGGTCTTTTAGCGGGAATCCCATCATCGGTCCGCCCATCTTAACCAGAACATCTTCATCGGTAAATCCGCCACAGTAATCGATCAGTTCTTTTACGCTGGTACCGATCTTGATGACAAAGTTGCCCGGATGTTTGATCTTCTCGCCTGTTACGGTTGCAACACGCTCGATCAGAGGCATACCTTTCCGGATCGCATCGGAAATTGCTTTCACAGTACTGATATTATCTACCACAACGCCAACATCTGCCGGGAGTCCGCCGCTTGGAACCTGTCTGCCCATGACACGTTTGATCAGAGTTTTCTCAGCACCCTGCGGGTATTTGGTTCTTGCTACGAATACTTCCATGTTACCGATATTTGCAACTTTTTCCTGCATCAGTTCAATGGCATCCGGTTTGTTATCTTCAATAACGATAATACCTTTTTCAGCACCTGTTGTCTTCAGGATTGCTTTTAAACCATAGATGATATCGTCTGCATATTCCAGAAGAACTCTGTGATCTGCGGTCAGCAGTGGTTCACACTCACAACCGTTCAGGAGAATGGTATCTACCGGTTTTGCCGGTTTCAGTTTGACACAGGTCGGGAAACCTGCTCCACCCATACCAACAATACCTGCTTCACGGATGATATCGATGATCTCGTCCGGAGTCAGGCTGTCAAGATCTTTGTGTGGCTGTACGGATTCGTGCAGAGTATTTTTACCATCCGATTCGATAACAACAGCCATCACTTCGCTGCCTCTGGTTCCATGCATACGGGGTTCTACGGCAACTACGGTTCCGCTTACGCTTGAATGTACCGGAGCACTGATAAATCCTGCTGCTTCACCGATCTTCTGTCCAACCTTTACGGTATCGCCAACCTCGACGATCGGATTCGCCGGTGCACCCAGATGCTGGGACATGGAAATAACAACGGTCTTTGGATCCGGGAACTTCTTCAGGGCAATATGCTCACTGAATTCTTTGCGTTCTGACGGATGTACTCCACCGTAATATCCGTTCAGTCTGTCTTCTCTGGCAGCTTTTACATAATCATTGATAACTTTGAAGTTCACTTTTGAGAAGTCACGTACCTGTACCGGCTGATGCAGAAATTCTTCCAGACGTCCCTGTTTTGCCAATCTCTGATAGATTTTTTCCCATGCACAGTCTTTATTCGGGTCTACTTCACATTTTCCGTTCTTGGCACCGCCACACTGTCCGTTGACAAGACTCTTCGAGCAGTCAACGATCGGACAGACACCACCTGTGATGTTCAGATAACACTGTGCACATGCGTCACAGCTCTTTTTGGTAAGTGCCATACCGTGATGACCTCTGTAGTTGAGCGTATTACTTGCTGCAACCACCGGTTTTCCTGACAGATCTGCAATCGTCTGGATACCAAGACCACAGGAGATTACAACTACGTTCTCTGTTCCTTCCGGAAGCAGATCCTGTAATTTTTTCTCTGTGTGCATCTTATTACATAAGAAATCAAACTTTGCACTGCCTGTAACCGTTTTTCCCTGTTCTGCTGCAAATGCTAAAAACTCGTCGCAGTCCGGTTCATCCACTGTTTCAAACTCTTTGAAACATTTGTTGCAGGCAATCACGAACAAATTGTCTTTGCCTTCCAGCACGGATGCAAGTTCTTCCTTGCTTTTCAGCTTATACTTCGTATAATTTTCCAATTGCTCACCTTCCTTGATATTTTTTATCCTTATAATTACCTGTCTTTACTCTCTCTTCCGCCTCCGCACATCCTTGGAAAAGACCGCAAAAACCCGATAAATAAGTTCGTCCTATTAAGAGTACCATAAATTCACAATATTATCCAGTTTTATTAGCGATTTCTATAAATTTTTTGCATGAAAAGCACAAATTTTTTTATTTGTCTTGTTATTCGCGTAACTCAAAAGACAGCCGTCCGGTCATATCCATCTGCCGGACAGCTGTCTTTGCATTTTCGTTCTTTTATTTTTCTTTTGAAATCACATGATACGGTACTGCCACAAACACTGCTCCGCCGATTATATTTCCGACTGTTGCCAGCAGTACAGTATACAGATACTGACCGACAGTGATTCCTCCGTTTGCCACGCCGATTCCGATGATGCTCATATCTGCGATGCTGTGTTCAAATCCGCAAGTCATAAAAATCAGAATACACCAGAAAATCATGATCAGTTTTCCGGATTCCGTTTTCATCTTGGTTCCGCACCATACTGCAAGACAGACCAGAATATTACACAGGATCGCACGCACCAGGATCTCTCCGACACCAAGACTAACTTTTGCTGAAGAAATTTTGATAAAATAATCTGCGATTGCTCCATCTCCTGCTGTCGGAAGTCCGGTCAGCTGGAAAGCCGCTACACAGAGCAAAGAAGCAATCAGATTGCCGATCCAGCAGACACACCACAGTTTCACAGTATCCGCCCAGGATACTTTCTTTCTCAGGGATGCTGCCGCCATCACCAGATTGTTACCGGTGAATAATTCAGCACCTGCCATAACAACCAGACTGAGAGCTGATGCAAAAGCAATACTCTGAATCAGTTTTACCGCAGCCGCTGCACCATTTCCATCCATCGACTGTCCCAGCACAAACGCTACCATACTGCCAAATGAAATAAACATTCCTGCTACCATGGATGAAATAAAATATCCCAGTGGATTTTTCTTCAACAGATTATTTTTTGCCACCCCTGCATTACATAATGCCGTATACTCTTCATGAAACATAACTTTTTCCTCCTTGTCATCACATTTCATTATCTGTAATCGTTCAGCCACAAACCATTACCGTCTTTTCATAATCTCTTTGGCATTTCCCCATAATTTCTTTTTTGCAGACGCACCTCCTTTTTACACCAGCCGTCCGGATATCTTTTTCCTGTCTTTTATAAAGGAACAAAGAATGTGTCTTGGCACATCCTCGCGGAGCATTTTTTACTTTGCAGGAAGTCAATTTCCTGTAAAGTAAAAAAGGGCAACACTTGTAACTTTACAAATGTTGCCCAGACGGTCGGCATCCTGCAAATCTGATTCCCCTGTGGTATCCCACATTTCTCCGTCAGTAATCAGATTCTATGCATTCATTGTATAAATTTTATAAAACTTATACTCTTTATCATTAATTTATCACCACATTGACGGATTGTCAACCGTATTTCATGAAATTGTCAAACTATTATCATTTATAATTCAGGACAGAAGTCTTGTTGCCCATACCGCATTGGCATAATTTACGCCATGGCTGCAGATACCTGATCTTGTGCTGGCCGCTTCTACAGTTCTTCCATTACCGATATAGATAACTACATGGTAAACCTGACCGTTTTTCGCATAAAAGATCAGATCACCCGGTGCTGCTTCACTGACCGGAATCTTCATTCCATACTGCGACTGTGCTGCGGATGTTCTTGGAAGACCGATACCGAACTGTGCATATACATGCTGTGCGAAACCGGAACAGTCTGCTCCGTGAACCGGATCTGTTCCTCCCCATACATATGGGTTACCGATAAACTGCAATGCATAATTGATCAGAGCCTGGCGGGTTGGATTCTCAACAGAGGCTTCTTTCACTGATTTGAACGTATAATAGCAGACGGCATTGTCTTCCGGTGCGATCATCTGATCAGCAAGTCCGCATACAGTTTCCGGATCCTGTCCCGCATCGGTATATGCCTTTGCTTTTTCTTCCGCTTCTTCACCCATCAACAGGTATTCATTCTTTGCAAATCCACGCACATCACCGGATTCCACATATACCCATTCTTGATTCTTACTTGCCAGTACATAACAAACCTGATTCTGGGATAACGTGCCGATTACCCGTGCATCCGTACTTTTCCCTTCACGGATATTTATTTTATCCGTGTTACAGAATGCATATTCTTTATCTACTACTGTTTTTCCTGCTGTTGTTTTTGTATACAGAAGATTTTTATTTTTCAGCGGATTCATCAGTTTTGTAGCTTTTTCGAATACCGGATTCTCCTCCCCGGACAATTCCTTTGCCTCTTCTATGATCAGATCCGCTTTTTCTCCTGTGTTTAATTCGTCTTTTCTGATAAATCCTCTGACTCTTCCGGATTCAACAAACACCCATCCGTCTTCGTCTTCCTGTAAGATATAGCAGACACCACCGCCCGGTAAAGATCCGGTAGCTGCAGCATCTTCCTCATCGCTTTTTTCTTCAAGAATCCTGCAATCTTTTCTTGCAAATGCGTATACTTTATCAACAGTTGTCAGACGAAAATCCTCTTCGATCTGTGGTGGAATCACTATCTGCTGTCCTGCAATCAGTGATTCGTTGCTTCCCTGTGCTTCTGCTTCCGGTGTCGGAGTAGCTTCCGGCGTAGGCTGCGGTGTTTCCGCCGGTGTTGCTGCCGGTGTTTCCTGTGTCGGCTGTTCAGCTGCCGGAGTCTCTGTCGGCGTCGGGGTTGTTGGCTGTATCGGTGCCGGGGTTGGTGTTGCTGTCGGCGCCGGAGTTTCCGTTGGTGCCGGGGTCGGTGTCTCCGGGGCTGCCGGGGTCTCTGTCGGTGCCGGGGTCGGTGTCTCCGGGGCTGCCGGGGTCTCTGTCGGTGCCGGGGTCTCCGTTGGTGTCGGATTCTCCGATACTGCTGGGGGCTCTGTCGGCGCCGGGGTCTCCGTCGGTGCTGCCGTCTGTTCCGAAGCCGGAACTTCTGCTACCGGCGCTGCTTGCGCTTCCGGAGTTGCTTCTGCCTGCTGCACCAGTTCTATCTGTTCTGTTGCTCCCGCAGTCAATGGTGCTGCCGGTATAATCATACTGGCTGATAAAACTCCTGCAACCAGTTTTTTCCATTTATGCATGTGTTACCTCCTTGCTCATTCATTACATTTTATAATTACACATATATAAATATGATTATTTTTATTATATAACTCTCTTTTTTTCTTCGCAAGGTTCTATTGGCAATTTTTCACATTTTTTACCCTATTTTTTATCATATTATGATAATTATTATCATCTAAGCCAGACAACTTCCATACGTGGAGCAACGCAAAAAGAGACCTGTAAGTCCGGGAGGGCCAGGCGTCTTACAGATCTCTTCTTCTGGATATCCTATGGCTACTGCATAATAGGAAGTACTTTTTTCAGACTCTTTGTCAGTCCCAGTGCTACCACGATCTTGATCAGATCCGGAATAATGAATGGGAATACACACCAGCCAAGTACAGTCACGAGACCAACCGGTCCTGCACTTCTGGTGTACATAATCATAAACCAGGCAGTTCCAAATGCATAACACACAATCAGACCAACTACCATCTGGACTGCCAGTGCCCATGTTTTTCTTCCCATTACTTTTTCCATGCCCCACATAACCAGCGCACCCACCAGGAAACCTATTATGTAGCCACCGGCGTTGCCAAACAGACTGCCGATTCCACCACTAAATCCGGCAAATACCGGAACGCCGACTGCTCCAAGAAGAATGTACACCAGAATTGAAAGGGTACCTCTCTTACCACCGAGTACTCCAACTGCCAGGAACACACCGAAGGTCTGTAATGTAAACGGAACGGTTGCCGGTATGGAAATCCAGGAACAAATCGCCATTACCACAGCAAATACCGCAATGTACACCATGTCATAAGTCTTGCCTCTGCTCATTGTTGTCGTTGTCATTTTTTCATATCCTCCATAATTTTGCTGCATCTGCGCCGAGAAAATATCCACCGCTATGCTAATACTACTATATCACCTGTTTTTCGCATTGTCAACCTTGTGTTTATTGTAGTTTACATTCGATCCTGATCTCTTTACTGTTTACTCCGTTCCCTGTAACACGCTTCTCGGTACACAAAATTTATCCTGATCACATAGATTCGCGCAGTATATCTTCTTTATAATATTTCTTTTTTTTCAAACTGGACTGGTTATTTTTTTCAAAACTGGTTATTTCTATCTGACCAGTTATCCTTTATGATTCAGTGTGATATTAAAATTATAGTAACTATTCAGTAGCTACTGTCCCGCGAGGTGTTTTGACATGAATATGTCAAAATCCCGGGACATACAAACCAAAATGCCATCACCGAAGGTGATTTACGCGAGCAACGAGTCAAAGTCCGTGCTTGCACGGAACCTTGAGGAGTGCCGCGATAACGATAAAAACTCGCAAAGCGTGTTTTTATCGTTTAAATGCATTTTAGCTCGTAACTGTGAAGGTACTGAACAGTTACAAATTATATTAAGAAGAAAGAGGGAATTAAAATGGCATCTTTCAATCAGACAGCCGGCACCAGAACGCAGGCAAGAAACAATACTCAGGCGATTGTGGTAACCGCCATGTGCATCGCACTGACTTATATTTTTACAGCAGTTGTTAATATCCGTTTACCGTTTGCACCAAACGGTGGACTGATCCACCTTGGCAATGTTCCATTATTCCTTGCTGCTATCATCTTCGGCAAGAAAACCGGTGCACTCAGCGGTGCCTTCGGTATGGGACTCTTTGACCTGTTCTCCGGCTGGACTGCATGGGCTCCATTCACTTTCATTATCGTTGGTCTGATGGGCTTCTCCGTTGGTGCAATCACAGAGAAGAAAAAAGGCTTTGGCTGGAAAGTGGTTGCAATCCTGGTTGCATGCGTGATCAAAATTGCCGGATACTACATCGCAGAAGGTATCATTTACGGTAACTGGATCACTCCGGCCTCTTCTATCCCGGGCAACCTGCTGCAGGTAGGAGTTGCCGCTGTAGTTGTTCTGATTATCTCCGGTCAGTTACAGAAACTGGCAGAAAGGATGGGCTTATGTACAAAATGATGACTCCAGGTCCTTCTCAGGTCCGCGAAAATGTTCTGCTGGCAAGGAGCAGACAGTTTCAGAATCCGGATCTGGACTGTGACTTTGTGGAATATTACCATGACACCTGTAAACTCTACAGCAGTCTGCTGCATACCGAAAACGAATCTCTGATTCTTGGCGGAGAAGGTATCCTCGGTCTGGAAGCTGCCTGTGCCTCCCTGACTGAACCGGGCGACCGGGTTCTGGTTCTGGATAATGGAGTATTCGGAGAAGGATTCAAAGATTTTGTCTCCATCTACGGTGGCACACCTGTTCTTTACACCTGCGATTACTCCCATCCCTTCGATGTGAATGATCTGAAAGCTTATTTGGAAAAAGACCATGATTTCAAATATGCAACTGTTGTTCACTGTGACACGCCAAGTGGTATGTTAAATGATATCGCTTCCATCTGTCCGTTATTAAAGTCCTACGGAATCCTCACAGTTGTTGATTCCGTAGCAGGAATGTTCGGCGAAGATGTCCGTGTGGATGACTGGAAGATCGACCTGTTATGCGGTGGTTCCCAGAAAGCTGTGTCCGCACCTCCGGGACTGACAATGGTAACGTTGAGTGCAGACGCGAAAGCAGCCATGGAAAAGCGTAAAGCACCGATTGCATCTTTTTATGCGAATCTGCTGACCTTCAAAGGCTACTATGAAGCCAAATGGTTCCCATACACCATGCCGGCCAGCGATATTTACGGACTTCGCACTGCTCTGGAAAACATTAAAGCCGATCCACAGATTCTGGAACGCCACGCCAAAGTAGCAGCCTACACTCGCGAAGCCATCACTTCCATGGGCTTACAGCTCTACCCGGCATGTGGTTACTCCAACACCGTAACCACTTTCGAAGTACCGGAAGGCCACACCGCGGAAGAAATCCTTCACAAGATGCGCTACGATCACAACATCCTCTTAGCCGGCTCCTTCGGCTGCTTCGCAGGAAAACTGATCCGCATCGGTCATATGGGCGAAAACGCATATATGGAAAAAGTTCAGGAAGTACTGGATGCGTTGAAAGAAGTTTTGAACAAATAAATCTATATTAAACTAAAAAAGGTTGATATACTACCGTAAAACTACATAGTATACCAACCTTTTTGTTATATTACATATCAATACATAATCCTGTGAGGCATTTCTATTCTATCTGTCATCCCAAAAAGCACTTGATTACTTATATTCTTGCAACAAAAAATGGAAGCAAGGGGGCTCGAACCCCTGACCTCTCGCGTGTGAGGCGAACGCTCATCCCAGCTGAGCTATGCTTCCATACCTATTATTATAGTCCCTTTCTCCCAAAAATCAACCACGATTTTTATCACATTTTGCGAAATTTTCACATTCAAACAAATTCCTAATTCTCTTTTTTCATCCAGTATCTTTTTTCTTATTATTCATACCGTACAACATCACTCTACACCTCCTCCCCCTTTGGCTAACGCACAGCAGCCGCCCCTTGCTTCGCTCCTGCAGGCAACACTGTGTGGGCGCTTAGGGGAAGCTTTGAAATCCGACGCTTACGTAGACTTTCGCGAGGGTCAGCCGACCCTCGTGAATTTAGTCGAAGTTAGCGGCTAGTTCAAAGTTCCCCTGCCCACGTTGCCAGCAGGAGCGAAGCAAGGGGCGGCTGCGTCCCCATTAGCCAACACTCTCATATTTTAAATAATGTAGTTCCCCACATCCGTAGTATCCGCCAGTAAATCTGCAATCGTAATCCCATCGAAATACTCCGTGATCACTTTGTATGCTCCCTCCCACATTTTCAGGGTCTTGCAGACAGAAACTCTTTCACATTGATTCGGCTCATGTTCCAGACAGGCTATCGGTGCCAGAGACCCCTCTGTCAACCGAAGAATACTTCCAATCGTATATTCTGACGGATCCTTCAATAGCTGATAACCGCCTCCCTTTCCTCTCAGCGAACGCACAAATCCGTTCTTGCTCAGAGAAGCCACGATAGCCTCCAGATACTTCTCGGAAATCTCCTGCCTTTTTGCTATATCCATCAACGGAATATACTCTCCCGTATTATGTTCTGCCAGATCCAACATTACACGAATCGCATAACGCCCTCTTGTCGATATTTTCATGCTATAACCTCCATATTTCCTATATACCTAGTTTACCACAAGGTTATTATGATTTTCAAGAGGGAATTTCGTTTTTTCCTTATCTGTTTCCAAAAATCAGAAAAAGTCGCTGCAAAACACTTCTATATAACTTCCCTGCTTTGCAACAACTCTCTTTTTTATCCATATATTCAGGACCTTACATCTTATCCCCGCAGCTCACCCACATGCTCTTTCAGACGTGCCGCTGCCGCCTTCGGGTCTTCCGCTTTCATAATGGCGGAAACGACAGCCACACCTGCCATCTTACCGCCTTTGAGGATGTCCATATTTCCATCATTCAAGCCGCCGATCGCCACTGCAGGAATCGGTACACTCTGGCAAATCTCATTCAGTGTTTCCACGGAAGTACGGATCGTGACTACCTTTGTCGTTGTCGGAAAAATTGCTCCCACACCCAGGTAATCCGCACCGTCCTCATACGCCTTTTTCGCCGCTTCCACGGTCTTTGCCGTAGCGCCCACGATCTTGTCCGGCCCAAGTAGTTTTCTTGCCACGGCTACCGGAAGATCTGAGGAACCCACATGGACACCGGCGGCGTCACAGGCGATTGCCACATCCACACGATCATCGATGATCAGTGGAATCTGATAGCGGTCGGTGATTGCCTTTACCTTCATTGCTTTCTCCAGATATTCCCGTCCGCCGCAGTTTTTCTCCCGCAGCTGCACCAGTGTTACACCACCCTGGCATGCCTCTTCGATCGTTTTGTAAAATGTTTCCTCTGTATGATAGGTGCTGTCCGTCACCAGATATAACGTCATATCCAAATCTGTTTTCATACCTGTTTTTTCCTTCCTGAAATTTTACTTTCATCATTTCACCCGTCAGTCAGCATACCACCTATGATAACAGACGCATGAGCTTTCTTTCACTTTGTGATCATGGCTTCCCATATTCTTTGCATGAACGATTCGGGTGACTCTAAGACCACTTTATATTCCAATCTCCCGAATCCGGATCCTTGCCTCCAGTTCTTCCTGTGTCAGCCCTGCCACCGCATCCAGAAGTTCCATCTGAAAACTTCCCGGTCCTGTTGACCTCTTTGCGGCGATCTCCCCGGCGATTCCCATCACCGAAGTCCCAAGCAATGCCGCCACAAACGGATCTCTCTGCGCCAGGAAAGCCGCCGAAAGTGCACCGACCATACATCCGGTTCCTGTGATCCAGGACAGCTCCGGCACACCATTTTCCAGAATCAGACACCGGTTCTGATCCACCAGAAGATCTTTTGCTCCGGTAGCCAGAAGTACACTTCCAGTCTTTTTCGAAACTTTTCGGAAGATTTCTTTTCTCTCTTCCTCATTGTCCCCGGTCATCGCATCCTCCGCTCCGGCATCAATACCTGTTCCGTGAAACGGCTGTCCGGCGATTGCAAGCAGTTCGGAAATATTCCCCTTCAGAATCTGTATCTTTCCCTTTTCGATCAGTTCCATGGCAAGTTCCATCCGAATCTTACTGCAGGATACGCCTACCAGATCCAGCAGAACCGGAATTCCTTCTTTCGCCGCCGTCCGCGCGGAACGCTTCATGGACTCGATCCGCGCATCGGTAATATTTCCGAGATTCAGCATCAGTGCTCCCGCTGTCTTTGTGATACCTTCCACCTCCATCGGATGCTCTGCCATCATCGGCCTTGCGCCCACCGCAAGGATCATATTCGCACATCCGTGGATGGAAATCGGATTCGTGATGCAGTGAATCAGTGGTTGTTCTCTCTTTGTTGCATCACGCACGCTCTTCAGCTGATTTTCTAACTGTTTTATCATAAACTTTTGCTCCAAGACTTCTCTGAAATTTTGCCAGCAATCCTGCCTTGCTCAGTGCTTTCAGGAACACATATGCCGCTGCGCCACCCATGATCGTTGCTGAGATAAACATCGGAGTATAGAAAAATGCATTCAATCCGTCTCTTCCCATGATAAAGGCCATCACCGGGTAAGAAACCAGCGATCCGATGATACCGGTTCCAAAAATTTCTCCCAGTACCGCACAGATGATCTTACCGCCGGATAAACGGTAAAAAACACCGGATAAAAATGCACCAAATACAGCCCCGGTCAGTGCAAGTGGCGGAATTCCCATAAATAACATACGGATCACACCGATCATCGTTGCACAAAGCAGGGAGTACCACGGTCCCATCAGCACCGAGCATACAATATTGATCAGATGCGCTGTCGGGCACATTCCCTCGATACGAAGGATCGGGGAGATCACTACACCAATTGCTACCATCATAGCCAGCATTACCATGCGAAATGTGTTCATTCTTTGTTTTTCCATTTTTGTTTTCCTCTCTTGTTTTCCGGGAAAACCGTCTTTTTCTTTCTTGAGCAGAAAAAAGCGCAGTTTCCCTCTATTTTCGGTCGAAGTTCTATTACTTCCTCTCACTCCGAAACACGGATTCCCATCGCTTTTTTCTGTATGCCGGGTCTCAGGGCGCTCCCCCTCAGATCCACCTGCATCTGCCCTGTCCGTACACAGTCTGTGTTATCTGAACATTTGCCGCAAAATGCCTGCAAGTACAGTCTCTTATTTTCTAAAGGCCGGAAAAACTGATGACAACTGGATTTCCTGCAAATGAAACGAGATAAAATACGCTTCGCGAATTTTACTCGTTATCGCGGCAGTCGCCAAAGTCCATGCTTGCATGAGACCTTGGCTCGTTGTTCGCGTAATGTAAAAACATCTGCCCGCACTCACACGGACAGATGTACATTCTTTCGATATGTATTCCCTCCGTTGGCATTACCCAAATCAGGTGCGGTCGAAGATCTATCTTCCTCTCAGCCTGTCACACAAGCTCCCGTTCTTTATTCTCAGTTATCATAGCACCAACCTGTAAAAATGTCAAACAGGATCAGGCACTTTTTCTTTTTTGTTTTTCCTTCCTTTTCAGCCATCCGAACGCAATCATACAGATGATCACCGACAGCAGCGAACCGGTCGCCGTAGCCAGTCCCATCGGAAACAGCGTATCCGGGAAGATCTTTGAAGTCAGGTAAACGCCCGGAATACGGACACAGAGAATCGCAATCAGGTTGTGGACAAACGAAATCTCTGATTTTCCATAAGCACAGAAATAACCGCTGAAACTGAAGTGTACCCCTGCAAAAATACAATCCCAGATATATCCACGGATATACTGCGCCCCCAGCAAAATGACCGTCGCATCCGTGGTAAACAATCCTACCACCGGTCCTGCGATGATCTGGATCAGCAATGACACAATGAGTCCGAAACCAACCGCGATTCCCATCGCATATCGGAGAATCTGATCTGCACGTTCGTATTTGCCTGCTCCCATGTTCTGTGCTCCCAACGCAGACACCGTGGAAAGCATTGAAGATGGCACCAGGAACAGAAAACTGATGATTTTTTCCACGATTCCTACTGCAGCGGCTACACTCAGTCCCCTGCGGTTGGCAATGATCGTGATGATGATAAATGCCACCTGGATAAATCCATCCTGTGCCGCGATCGGAACACCGATTTTGAGCACCTGCCCCATCGTTACCCGTTCTGGTCGAAAATCCGCTCTTTTTACCGAGATTCCCGTCTTTTTTTTCAAAATCACCAAAAGCGATACGGCCACACTGATCGTCTGTGAGAGCGTTGTTCCCAGTGCCGCTCCCGCTGGTCCCATATGAAGTGCTCCGATAAACAGGTAATCCAGCGCAATATTTGCTACGCAGGCAACCGCAATAAAATACATCGGACTCTTCGAATCCCCAAGTCCCCGGAAAATCGATGCGATCACGTTATACGCGGTGATAAACGGGATTCCTATAAAACAGATCGTAAGATACCGCACCGTTCCTTCTACCGCTTCCGCCGGTGTGGACATCACACGCACGATTGGCTGCACCAGAACCAGTAAAACGACTGCTAGAACCACTGAGACGCCAACAAAAAGCACGGTGGTATTTCCCACTACTTTCGATGCCTTTTGGCTGTCCCGCGCTCCCACTGCCCGACCAATATTTACCGTGGTTCCCATCGCCAGACCGACGATCATCACCGTCAGCATATGCATCACCTGACTGCCGATGGATACCGCCGTCGTGCTCGCAACACCATCAAACTGCCCGACAATAAACAGATCCGCCAGACCATATAACGTCTGCAAAAAATACGATAACAGATATGGAAGTGAAAAATACACAATATTTTTCCACACACTTCCCGATGTAAGATCTCTTTCCATGTTTCTACTCCTTTGTTTCTCTGATACTTTCCCTCGGTAAAGTTCTTTTCTGGTTTATATTAAACCTTATAACTGTTGTAGAGTCAACGGTTATCTATATTTTTTTGTTCTCATATTTTTCTGCAGCCTTTCACGCTTTATCCTTATCCTATTTCAATCATCCACGCCTCATAGGCTCCCAAGATCCACGTCTCTTTTCCAAGCCGATTCTGTCCCTGATTATGTATCAGTATTTTCCCGTCAGTCAGATCTTCTGTCGCCTCCATTTGCGTCTCGTGATCTGTAAAATTGCATATCACAACAATTTTCTTCCCATCCAGCGTCCTCTCGTAAGCAAAAATTTCCGGATGTTCCTTATCCAGCAACTGGAATTTTCCATAAATCAGTACGTCATTATTCTTCCGTAGCGCGATCAAAGTTTTATAGTAATAAAACAGAGAATCCGGATTTTTCCTGCTGTTTTCCACATTGATTTCTTTGTAATTCCCATTGACAGATAACCATGGCGTTCCTGTCGTAAATCCCGCATGTTCCTGATGATTCCACTGCATCGGTGTTCTGGCATTATCTCTGCTGTTTCTCAGCAGATAGCTCATAATTTTCTCCTCACTCCATCCAAGTTCCTGTTTTTCTTTGGCAAAGTTTGCAGACTCTATATCCTGATACTGGGAGATTTTGGTATTTACCACATTTGTCATTCCAATCTCGTCCCCCTGATAAAGATATGGAGTTCCTTTCATACCATATAAGAGAGTCGCAAGCATTTTACCGCTTTGTTCCCGATATTCTGGTGTATCATTTCCAAATCTTGAAATTGCTCTTGGATAATCATGATTTCCCCAGAATAAACTGTTCCATCCAATCTCATCCAGACCTGTCTGCCAGCTTTCCATAATAGTTTTTAATTGTGGTAGTGTATACGCTTTCGGTTCCCAGTTACCGCTTCGAACTCCATCGATGTCCATAAGTTTAAACTGAAATACCATGTCCAGTTCTTTTCGCTCCGGATTGGAATATTCTTTGGCCATCTCTAATGTTGTTCCACCGGTTTCTCCCACTGTCAAAACATCATTCCGCAAACCAAACGTATTTTTTGTCATTTCCTGCAGATATGTATGAATCTGTGGAGACTGCTGGTCATTTCCACCATGACCATCTTTTACAATATTATCAATCGCATCCAGTCGGAATCCCCGGATTCCTTTGTCCATCCAGAAACGAATCATGGCATACAGTTCCTGCCGCATGTTTTCGTTTTTCCAGTTCAGATCTGGCTGCTGTATGCTGAAGGTATGATAGTAATATTCTTTCACCTGAGGAACCCACTCCCACACATTTCCGCCAAAGAAAGCAGCTGATCCTTCCGGTGGCTGATCCTCCGTCCCTTCTTCCCAGATATAATAATCATGATACTTTCCATTGCGGTCTTTGCATGCTCCCAGAAACCAGGGATGCTCATGGGAACAATGATTCAAAACCAGATCCATCATAACAATGATATCTCTCTTTTCACACTCCTGGATCATTTCTTCCAGATCTGCCATCGTTCCAAAATCTTTCAGAATTGCATAATAATCACTGATGTCATATCCATTGTCATAATTGGGGGAATCATTGAACGGGGAAATCCAAATTGCTCCTATCCCCAGTTCCTGAAGATAATCCAGCTTACTGATAATTCCCTGAAAATCTCCAATACCGTCTCCGTTACTGTCACAAAAACTTCTTGTATAAATCTGATACGCTGTTAAATGATGCCACCATTTTTTCTCCATCTTCTGTTTCTCCTGTGTCTTGTGTCTCTTGACTAATTTTTTGTAATGCATAATTCATGCTTTCTTTTTCTTTTCAATACCATTATAATGATTTTATATCATATATTCTAACTTAATTTTATATTTTACTATAATTATTTTGACTTTTCAGGGGATCATACAATGAAAACAAAAGTACCTTATGGAATGAAAGACTACACCATCCACGGCACCGAACTGGAACCCTTTCATATTTATCATCAAATTTACGAGCACGGCGGACTGCAGGTCCCTTTTCACTGGCACAAAGAGATGGAATGGATATGGGTAGAAAAAGGTTCTCTTGAACTGACCCTTGGCATGCAGCGAAAAATTCTTCAGAAGCAGGACTTTGTGATGATCAACAGTTATGAACTACATCAGCTGCGAAGCATCGGCAACACATCTTCGATTCATCATGCCCTGGTGTTTTTGCCGGATATGCTTGCTTTTTCCTATCCGGATCATTGCCAGATTTCTTATATAGAACCTCTCCTCTCCCGCCAGCTGCTGCTTCCTTCTTTTTTGCCAAAAAATCTGTCTTGTATATCATCTGTTCGTAGCATTTTTCAGGAACTTCTGGTTCTTTATGATACCAGGCCTTCCGGCTGGCAGTTACTTTTAAAAAATAATCTTTACCATATTCTGGTCATTTTGTTTTCGGAAAATCTGTTGCAGCCTTCACCCGCAAACCGTTCCTTACAGACACGAGAAAATCAATACAAGCAGATTCTCCGCTATATTCAGGAACATTACGACAGAAAAATCTATCTGGAGGACCTGGCTTCTTCCCTGGATATGAATCCACAGTACTTCTGCCGTTTTTTCAAGAAGCAGTTTCAGATGACCCCGATGACCTATATTAACTATTACCGTACCCTTCAGGCGGCTGATCTCCTGCGGCACAGTTCTCTCTCTGTTCTGGAAGTCGGTCTTCGCACGGGTTTTGAAAATCCCAGCTATTTTGCAAAAACGTTTCGAAAATATTATAACTGCTCACCGGCAGAATACCGAAAACTTTCAGCATTTTAAAAAAGCCACAGGCGCGAAACCTGTAGCTTTTTTTACGTTTGGACACAAAATTTTTAATTTTTTATCTTAGAATTTACCAGCTTTGTGAGCTTCCTCGATGGATACTGCAACAGCTACAGTCATACCAACCATCGGGTTGTTACCTGCACCGATCAGACCCATCATTTCTACGTGAGCCGGAACAGAAGAAGAACCTGCGAACTGTGCATCGGAATGCATACGTCCCAGAGTATCTGTCATACCATAGGAAGCAGGACCTGCTGCCATGTTATCCGGATGCAGAGTACGTCCTGTACCACCACCGGAAGCTACGGAGAAGTATTTCTTACCAGCTTCGATACGTTCTTTTTTGTAAGTACCAGCTACCGGATGCTGGAAACGTGTCGGGTTGGTAGAGTTACCTGTGATAGAAACGTCAACATCTTCTTTCCACATGATAGCTACACCTTCGCGAACGTCGTTAGCGCCGTAGCAGTTAACTTTTGCACGAGGACCTTCAGAGTATGCTTTACGGAATACTTCTTTCAGTTCTCCTGTATAGTAATCATATTCTGTTTCAACAAATGTAAATCCGTTGATACGAGCGATGATCTGAGCAGCATCTTTTCCAAGACCGTTCAGGATAACACGCAGAGGTTTCTGACGTACTTTGTTTGCTTT
>OLOD01000647.1_pt1 | contig 26915 bp, 20 predicted proteins | sample 1671921 | NCBI WGS metagenome assembly OLOD01 (sample SAMEA3136626, study PRJEB25190) | human gut metagenome | biome: human gut; feature: human-associated habitat; material: faeces | place: Austria | collected 2013
GGCCTGATCGTTCCATCGGCAGATACCTGCAACACAGACGAATTGGAAGAACTGTAAGTAATCGGTCGATTTTCCTGATATGTTGTTGCAATCACCTGTTTCTCCGGCATATCGCCAAATGTATAGGTTGGAGCGTTTCTTCTTCCGGTCATCGTGAGTACCAAATCCAGTGTTTCTGTTTCCGGCATCTCAATACATCTTGCAGCATAATTTAAAACCACCGTGGTTTCTCCCACCTTCTGACCGTCAACGGTTGTCGCAATCGCTTTGATCGTCTTGGTTCCAGTATACGGCGCTACATGCTCAGCATCCTTAATCCACTGTGCATTTGGATTCGGTGTCAGAAGACCGGTCTGGGAAATACTTGCCGCATCCGTATCCGATACGGACCAGATCACCTCACGGTTATATGGCGTATGTAAAGCATTGGAATTGCAATCCGGCAATACGGTACAACTAAGCTGTACCGGCTCAAATCCAGTCCGTGTTTTCACTGCTGAATTAACATCACCCTCTTTTGTTGCCTGAAGATCAAATTTTACCTGCTTCTGGCCCATCTGAACACTTTCCGGGCGAATGACGGTCTCATCCACAGTGACAAATTTCAACGTTACCTCGCAGTCTGCTGTCTGGTGTCCATTCGTCGCATCTTCACTGGTAACGGTCACATGCTCTACCTGCGTTGCTGTTCCGGAGAGCTTCTCATAAAGATCCGCATCCCGCTTCTGATTATCTGCATTGATGACGTTCTGGATCCATGCAGGATTGTCAGCACCATTCGGATCATACTTTGCTTCCACTTTCAGCTCATGCTCAAAGCTTCCCTGCGGAGTGATCTTTAAATACTGTTTTGGATTCTCATCTTCCCAACGCACATTCTGGGTAAAACTCTGGGCCGGTCTGAGACTTGCCGCCAGGATCTGCGGTTCATCTGCAAAAATGGTTTCTGTCGGATTTTTCCGGTCTCCAGTGAGTTTTCTGGTAATGGTATAGGTAATATTGTTCTTGTTTAATTCCACTCCCTCAACGCGGAGCGTTGTCTCATCCACAATCTTAAAATCAACCGTAACGGTCACATTTCCGTAAACAGATTTATGATCCGGTGATGTATCCGCATTGGTTGAAGCTGTCAAAATTGCATTTTTGCTGGTTACCGTGGCCGGAATTGCGCTTAAGTAATTGTTATGCTGCTGCGCTTTTACCGCTTTATTTAACAGGCCATTGATCCAACTGCCGGCCATATTCGGCTTGATCTTTGCAGCCGTCTCCACATAACCTGCATCGGATGCATTTACTAAAAGATCAGAATCGTCAATGCTCCAGCTATGTGTTTTATCCGTACTTGCTCCGGTATCATTGTGTACGGCATTTACAGTAACCGGATTAACATTGATTGCGGAAAGATCATTTCCGGTATAAGTTGCAAGCTGATTGTTGTTGCCATCCAATACTACTGTCTGCACCGTCGGATTTTTCCGATCCCCGGTCCGGGTCTGTACCACATGGAATGTCACATTGGCCGGATCCATGGAAAGTTTTGAGGTTGTTCTGATGTACTCTACATCCAGCTCTGTACTATGCTCTGGCATTTCAAACGTATATCCCCCACCGGTCTGATACGTCATATCCTGCGGATTTCCGTCCTCATCCGTATAGGTTGGTGGCTTTACGCCGCCAGGTTCATTTTCATCCGTTACCATCTGATAAATGCTTCCATTTGTATTCTTGGCCGCGGTCGTTACATGGACCGTTTCTCCCGGTCTGACAGCAGCAGAACTATCTTTATCGATGATCCGGTAAAAACTGTTGGCACCTCCCGGATATGCCGTAAAAGTAGCCACATCCTGATCAAATGTGCCATTAGAATTTGCTACATCTACACGGCTAACCGATAATAAATAGCCTTTCACCGGCTGCCCATACGTTCCCGGTGCATAATGATCAATGGAAAATGGCAGGCCATTCTCGTATATATCGCTCACCAATTTCGCGGCCAAGACGGAAACATCTTCCTTCACTGGCGTTTTGAATCCCAACAATACGTATGTTTCCAACAACAGATCAATCATTCTGCCGGTTACAAACTCACTGTCAAGCTGTATAATCGGTGGTTGCCTCAAGGCTATTTTCAATCGTGTATCCAAAGCCATTGTTTTCGTACATTTTTTTGGTTAATAATTTCGCTTCTGCCGCCACTTCCATCATTTCTTCGTATCTCGATTTGCGCGCCGCCGGCTTTTTATATTCCGTGCGTGGCGGCGCAACTTGTTTTGTGCCAGTTAAAAGTTGTCTGTTTGTTTCCCAATTATTGTGGCGCCACCAGCCGATGAAACTCATTTGGTATTCCTTTTTTGTTCTGGTTGTATCTTCTTGTGCTTTCAGGACGATGAAATCGTCAAAATAAGTCATTGCTTCTAAAGCATGTTCGATGATGGCTAATCCTTTTCCGCTGTACCTGACTAACGAAGCGCACCAGTCTTCGTCATTCAGTAATTCCTTTTTCCATTGATCCCATTCAGCTTTTAACGATTGATCGTTCTCGCGCACGCGCGCGTTGTTGTGATTGTTGTTGTTTAAATTTATACTTTCATTTTCTTTATTATTCTCTACTTTGTTTTTATTTCCTATACTTTGTGCACTTTCCACTGTGCAAACGGGGGTTTCCACGGTGATAACCGGGGTTTTCTCTGTGCAAACGGGGGTTTTCACGGTGGAAACCCTTGCTTTGATTTCAGGAAGAGGAATCAATAAATATTGTTTCTCCAGTTTCTTTTCATTCAAATAACGCCCTTTTGCTGTCAGATATCGTTCTTGGATGGATTTAGAAGTTAATATATTCTGCTTCCATAGTTCGGCATCAAACAAACCGATTTCTACCATGTAATCTAACATGGCTTTTATTTCAGTGTCTTCTGTTTCCAATTGATCCGCCAAATCAAATAAATAGTCTTGACCAATTTGTACAAAGTATGAATTACCGTAGATGTCGCACAGTAAATTCAAATATAGTATAGCTCCAGGCGATTCATATTTTTTCATTAATCGTCTGATTTTTATGTTTTTCAAAACATCGGTATCCATTGGGAAATAATCTAATCCCAATTTTATAGGTCTTGCCATATTTTTTCTTTTTGTCTTGTTTTAGTTTGAATATTAGCTGTTTATAATTGATGATTGACAATTGTTGGTTTAATTGTCAGCCGTCAATTTCTTTCTGCATGCCCGTACTATTTGCTGAATCGTCTTCACCCGCAATAATTCGGATGGAATGGTTCGTATAACAAGCCAGCCGCAAGCGGCTGCCTCGTTATACTTTTCCATATCCCGCAAATAACCTTCGGGTCGGAAATGGCGACCACCATTCCAAACGCCGCCTTCCACTTCGATCGCCACGCGGACTGCCGGTATGGCAAAGTCAAAACGCCATTCGCGTGTCGGGTGAAAACGGTATTCCCGCTTGGTTTCCAAACCTGTCAGGTTATAGATTTCCCGTTCAAGGGGCGAAAAGTTCTTCTCCATCGATCAAATAATCAGTTGCTTCATCGACTGTTTTACAGGTCGTGACAAAAAGTGCTCCCATGCGGTTGTCGAAAACAACCCATCGGTCTTGCCATGACTCATAAAAATAGCCGAATTCGTTTTGCTTGGAATTGTACTGATAACGCCGCGAACCACGTTCGCCGTCCACCAAATCGAAGAAGCAGCTGGCTGCTGCCGTACCGATCAAACAACCGGGCATTATCCGGTCTCTAACCTCATCGTCCATATCAATTAGCCTGTATGTTGATAAACGAATCCGATTCAAACCGTTTGCCTTCCGTGATATACAGAAGGGCTTCGCGTTCGCAGAAGGATAAATCATCCATCAGGCGTTCCAGCCATTCATACGTATCCTTGCCGGTGTTGACACGTACAGCCAGATTGATCGGGCACGTGGTGTCGGTACGCAAACCGGCATAGATGTTAATGATTTCCGAATTACCGCTTGGCTGGCGGTAAAAGCCATCTACGTATAAGCCCGGTATTTTGCTATGGGTGAGTTGTTCAACATGGAAAAGTAAGTTTTGCATGGCAAGACCTAGTTCTTCATGGATGGGGGCGTCATTCATATAGGTATTTTGAAAGGCGTCGTTGTTTTCCGGATTGTACTGATCTACTTTGACTTTCAATTTGTTATCACGAATCGAAATCAACATAAATTTTTTCTCGGTAGCCATAATAAATTGATTTTTTTGCGTTCATATTCATTTTCAATTTAATAACGGTTCTTCTTGGTACTCAATATATTGACTATCAATAAAAACTCCTTTTTGTGCTTGTTGGCGTGCGAAGGTAAGCGGCAGTTTAAAGAAACGCTCCATGTCATCCTGTGGTAAATACTGTCCTTTTTGTTCCCACCAGAATTTGAAGAGTTCGATAAATCCCAGCGGATCGTTCGGCACCGGTAGTTTCTGAATCTGAATGTTCGAAAGCTTCCGTTCTTCTTCCAGCAATTTTTTACGGGCATTCAAGCGGGCTTCTTCTTTCTTTTCGTCCGAAACCTTCCGCTTGTCAATCCGTTTTAACTGGCGTTCGTAATTGGTTTGCAACTGTTCTTTTACCTGTTTGTTCTCTTCCCATTCCTGACGTAACAATTCACGTAAACAGTTTTGGCAGACATCACCGATTGAACCTGGTTTGAGCGGATCAATCTCGTTTTCCAGCAACGTAAACTTTTTCTGCAAGGCCATCAGTCGATCGGTGATTGGTTTTCTGGACGAGCGCATCCGGGCAACCTCACCTTTACAATCCTGTACGAATTCGGATAAATCAACCGCAAATTCTTTCTTTTCAGATTTGGCAGCGTTGTTTACGTTTTTCAAAAGATCTTCTCCTCGCTTCTTCAGTTCTGCGTTTGTTGCAACAGACAGATTCAAGGCGCTCTGTAAATTTTCCATAGACTGTAACGCCAGGGCGTTGTTTTCTTTCGTTCTTTTCATACTAGTTGTATAAATTAAAAATAAATAAATCAATAATATTCTAGATCATCATCTCTTTGTCAACACTACAAATGTAAATATTACTTTTCTAAATACCAAACAAAATAACATATAAATTAGGCTTTTACTTTCATTTTATATTATTTTAAGATTAGATCCAATTTATTCTATTCAAATTTCTTTAGTTAATATCGTGTTTTGATATTAAATAAAATAAGGTAAAGAAAAGCCGGCGTATTTTGACGATTTTCCGGCGTATTTTGATAAAAAGCCGGCGTATTTTGGAGAAAAGGTAGGCAGGAAATTTTTGAAGAATCATCCACATTGATCCACATACATCCCTTTTCATCCCCATTCGTCCACATTGATCCACACTGATCCACATACATCCACAATGCCAAAATCCGGTATTTTACCTTTGCATCAAACAACAATTCATAATTAATAGCATGATGAAAACGAATATGATTTCCATTTGGGTGTGCGCATTTACGCTGATGGCGTGTGGCGCTAGTAAAGAAACCGTAGTAGACCAAGAAAAAGCGGATTGGGGGCAGTTGTCTTTTCGGGAAACCTTGCAGACGCAGGTTGTTCCGATGAGCGAAGCGAATTTGGCCATCCCGATAACAGCCTTGCACGATTTGCCGCCGGCAGCCGTTTTTCGCCAAAGTAGCGGACAGGCCAATGTTTCTGTCCGGTTGGTACACGACACCTTGTTTGTCGAATCCCGTTGCGATAGTCTGATGCAATTGGTGTATCAGTATGAGAACCAGATCAACCAATGGCAGCAGGAACGACACAATCAGGTAGTACATACGGAACGGGATATCGGCTGGAAAGGGCCAATAATCGGTACTGTTTTTGGGGTGAGTCTTCTCTTATTTTTCGGCTGGATCTGGGTAAAAAACAAATCGCCAGGCAGATAAAAAACGCTGGATAATTTTGTTTAATTTATTGATAATGATTATATTTGTGCATATGAAAGCACAAGCATTATACACAAAAGAATTAGCAGCCATGTACTTTGCGAATAGCACGCCGAAGGCTGCTACTACGCATTTAAAGCGTTGGATTGACCGGAACGAATCCTTGAAAAACGAATTGACTGAAACCGGATACATGGAAGGGCAGCGAGTGTTTACGCCACGCCAGGTAGAGTTAGTTTTTCGTTATTTAGGAGAACCTTAGGAAATTGAAAATGGAGAATTGAAAATTGAGAATTAGGGAAGCGAGTAGAGGCGCAAAACAATTGAAAATTGAAAATGGAGAATTGAAAATTGGACATGATTGTAGAGGCGCAGCGTGCTGCGCCTCCAGCCAACGCGACAGGATAAAACAATAAATAACACAATAAGCTCATTCGTTTTTTATTGATTGTTATTTGGTTGTGAAGAACGTCGTTATGAGGCGCAGCAGCGCTACGCCTCTACAGTCGCAAGGCAAGTTTCATGGATAAACGCAAGAGAAAAAGAAAATTGTCAATCGTCAATTCTCAATTGTCAATTGAATTGGCCTCGTTCTGGTGAGCGTTAAGCGAAGGAACGAAGTGAAGCGGCCGGAGCGTCGCTGTCTGAGCGAAGCGAGTTTGCGGCGCGCACAGCGAAACGAAGAGACGGAGTAGCTCAGCAGACGCAGCCTTGACCTCTTTGGTTCTTTCTGGGTCAAGCCAGAAAGAACGAATACGATCTTATCTCTATACCTTATATTATATATACATCTATAGAAATCTCTACTGCCAACAACCTTTTGGCTATACTTCGATCATAGAAACCAGGTTTCGTTATCCAAACCCATGGTTTTGTCGCCTGAAAATAGGGGGTTGATAAGAAACCTAACCAATTGATAAAAAAATAGGTCAGTTTATTTGCAGGTATAAAAAAAGGATTTACCTTTGCATTGTTGATTGTGGCTAAAAATGAAATGCCACCGCTTCCGTTTTTAGAACTTTCGGAAGCCTGATAGGAAAAAGAAGAATTTATTATTACTCTATTATTAATATTAATTTATTTATTATGAACAAAAAGTTTTCTACTTTGATGGCCTTAGCCTTACTGGCGGGCTCATTCCCGGTAGCAGCTCAGTTCTGTCCAACAGACGGTGAAGTACCTTATCGTACCCGTTTGGTAAAGGCAGCAGCTTTGGATGATAATATTTCCGGGGTGAAAAAAATCAATCAGGAGTACTATTACCAGTTGGAAGTTAATCCAGAATCTTTAGGTTTGACTAAAGAAGATGATGGTACTTATGTATTGGTGGCTGAACGTGATTATTCTACGGGTAAAATTTATTTGACAGCTCAGGAAATTTCAAAAGCAACATTAACTCATTCTTTGTGGAAAATTAAGGTAACAGATCGTTCTGCTAATGGTCGTGTTTATACGTATGTAAACAAAGAAACAGGTTTTGAATTAGCTTTTGATCACACAAATGCATTGCAGCGTGTTGATGGTGATTTTGAAATTCCATCAACTTTCTCGGGTAAAAGTAAGGCTAATTTTGGTTGGACTTATGAAACTAAAGGTTTGACAGATGGCTGTATTGATAATTGGGCTTGGTACACTACAGAAGATAATGGTACTGCCGAATTGAATTATAAGAAAGTATATTCTTATTTCCATAATGGAACTGACTCTGTAATGGCATTGCGTGCTGTTCGTGGTTTAACCGGTGGTGCAAATGTTGATCCTAGTCAAGATATTCCTAATGCAACTTATGGCGCAGGAAATATTGTTGCTCGTTTGAGTGAAGACGGTTTGGATGCTACTGGAAACGGTGGTTGGGCTGTAATAGCAGTGAAGGATTCAAAGGCAAATGCACAGGATTTCATTGAAACTATTGGCTCTGCTTTGGAAATCCGTCCGGTTGTAGCTGGTGCCAAAGTTTTGGATGCTGATGAAATCAACTCAATGGTCGATGCTGATGGTTCATTCTTGTCTTTTACCAATCATATTGGAGAATACGATGCTTGGGGTGAAGCTAAAAATGATAATAAAGCCGGTAAATTCGCTAAATTTACAGTTTTAAGCCCGGAAACAGGAGAACCTTTGAATATTGTAGCAGATGCTAATCCATTTGCTCACGCTTTCAAAGATGGTAAGTTTGTGGCAGAAAGTAGTGAATATTCAGTACTTGATCGTTCAAAATATGGAACTGGTAAAGAACTAGATAGTGATAAAAATAATGAATTTGCTGGTTATAATATCTTGTTAAGAACGGATGATCCGATTCAAGAAGTAAATGGAGATAAACAGTATGGTTACTTGTATGTAAGTGAGCATAACTATGAAGGAACTCCAACCGCTAACTATAATGGATTGGAAGTAAAGATTCAGCCATATGCTTGGATTAAGAGTGGAGAAACTACTCCAAATGCTAAGCGTTATGTTGAATTAAAACATGAGAATGTTCTAAATCACAAAACCAACCTTGCTTATCCAGATGCATTAGAAGCGCGTTACCACTGGAAAGCTACTTATTATGCAACCAACGATAGTTTGGTATTGGAACCGCTGAATGCTTCACGTATGAATACAGCTGAAATGGAAGCTCGGACACCGTTTGAACAGACACATTTGGCTGATGATTGGTCAGATAAGTGGGTGAATACTGTTAATGGAGCAGTTAGCTATACTAGTGGTGGTGTAAATGCTGGTACTTGGATGTCTGATAAGTATGCGGGTGTTCCTGTTGCATTATATGCAATGAATAATTCACAGGTAGGTGATACAGACTATTTGTTGACAATCGGTACTCCTTCAAATGCAGAAGCTTATGATGCAAATTATGCTGCTGAGGTTAAACCAAATGCTGGAACAACTGCAAACCCTGCTTATGTGACAAATAAAGTTGCAGAAAAAGTCTCTCCATATCAGGCAGACATGGAGTTGCGCTTGAAGTTCAATCATGGCTATACTTACTTGACTCGTGCAACAATGGCAAGCGGTGTTTACTTCATGAACTTGGATACTAAGAAATATTCAACAGCTCAGACAGAAAACCGTGTGAATGGTGCATATATCGTTGCTGATATGGGCGGTCATGTTGTATATGACGTAGAAGAACAAGGTCAGCAAGACTTCAACCACATGCCTGCAACTCAGTGGGTTGTTGAACAACAGCCATGCTTGAAAGGTGATGATGTTAATGCGAACGAAAATCCGACTGTACGCATCTACAACCGTGAATATGCTGATAAATTATTCGATGGTCAGTTATATACTGCAGGTGATGGTAAATTCTTTACAATTGATCATCGTCATTATGCTTGGTTAGCTAATCGTGGCCAGCAGAATGTAGATTATCATTATCGTAAAATTTACAATTGTGCTGATACAGTAACCTTTGCACCGGTAGATGTAAATGAATTGGGTTACTTCAACGAAACAGATGAAAATCTGCGTAACACTACTTACATGTTCCAGCACATGTATGATTTGAATGTTGCCAACTTCTTGACTGTAGGTGATGAAAGCAACAAAGTACGTTTAGGTTCTGAAGGTACTGCATTTGAATTGTTCCGTTCAGAAGGTTGGGTTCCTGTTCAGGATACAGAACAATACTACGATGAGACAACAGGTACTTGGAAAACAAGAGATGCAAATACATATCATTTTGATTATGTAAAAGAACAAGAATATGGTTATGCAAGTGAAGCTGCCAATGCAACTCAATTGACCAGAACATTCTTCAAGATCAAAGTGAAAGATGCCAATTTGATCGATAACGATCATAAGTTTGTTGCAATCGATAACCAGTACAAGTATGTAGTGGCTACTGAAGATGAAATCAATGATCCGAATAATCACTTGTCATTCGCAATTGTTACATTGAAAGAAAATAATTGCCTGACATTGAATGGTGAAGAAGTTCATGGCTATGCTTTGGTAAATAGTCCTGCTTACGTTAAGGTTAATGCTACGAAAGAAGAAGACTTGAAGGGCTTAAAACGAGTTGAACTGAACGATGAATATAATAATCCATATTGGGCTTATTATAAGGATGTCGATGCTAACGATGGAGAATATAACTCAGCTAAAGATATCATCATGGTTAAGCATGTTGTCAATAATCTTCAGGTAACTGGTAAATTAGGTGTTGAAGCTGTTTCTCTGGATACAAAGGTTGATAACTTGTGTGCTACATCAACAGATGCATTTGCATTGGTATCTGCAGATCGTCCATTGTATGCAACTATTGCTAGCGAATATGTTAACAATAACAAGAAAGCTATCGACTTGCGTACAATCGAAAGACAAGGTAACGAAAGCTTGTTCGAAGATTCTTCTTCAAACGAAGCAAAACGTTGGGGTATGAATTACTTGGGCGCAGAAAACATGACATTGCCGACTAACAACGAAGGCTTCTATGTTGATGCTGTTGCTAAGTCAATGGATACTCGTATGCCTCAGTACTTATTAGCCGTAGCAGCTGATTCAGTACCAGCTTATACATATTGCAACGTAACAATCGACGACCGTGTTAACCATGGTATCAACCACTCATGTGGTCACGGCGAATGGTTCCCGGGTTATGTAGAAGGTCGCTTCTTGGTTAACTTCAACGACTCAATCCAGAGCGCATTGATCGACAAGGTAACAAATGCAGATAAGTTCAAATCAGACAACTACACTCGTTTAGGCTTCGTAGAAGCAGTACACCGTGGTGATAGCTTGTATGTATTGAAATATCCGTACACACTGGCTTCTATCAAAGAAGAAGCAAAAGATGGTTCAGGTAAGTTGTTCATCAACCCGTTGTTCTTGTCAGAAGACAGCTTAGGTAAGGTTTATGACATCGTACCGTTGGATGGCAAACACAACAACGCTGTATTCTCATTCAGAAATACAGGAGATGATGAAGGTAGCTTCTTGATCGAATCTAACGACCGTGCAAATGTTGACGGTAAACCGGCTTCTTACTATTCAGCCGTAGGTTCATATGCTGGTGCATGGATTAAGATCCATAACAATGTACCGGTATTGGCTAAGTATTACAACGATAATGGTAGCCACAACACTGGTGACTTCACAGATGATTGGGTACAGCAGGGTGATAAGACTGATGACAACACAACAGGTGAATTCATCAACCAGGGTGCTCGCTTCACATTCAACGCTATCGATAAAGATTCTGAAGCAACAGCTAACGAAGAAATCGCAGCTGGTAGCGTAGTAGTAGCTGGTACAAATGGTGCCGTAGTTGTTAAGGGTGCTGAAGGTAAGAATGTAATCGTAAGCACAATCTTAGGTAAGGTAGTAGCTAACGAAGTAGTTTCTTCAGACAACGCAACAATCGCTGCTCCTGCTGGTGTAGTAGTTGTATCAGTTGATGGCGAAAGCTTCAAGGTAGTAGTAAAATAATTGACAATTAAAAAACAATTGTAGAGACGTGGCGTGCCACGTCTCTACTAAGAATTACACGAATATATTACAATTACACGCACATGAATTCGGATATGGTTCTTGTAACGAGTAACCCGTGAGGGCGAAAGCGTGTTTTCCCAAAATTTATTCAGAATCCGTGAGGATGAAGAATACGTGTAAAAAGATTAAAGGTCTCTCTACTTCGGTAGAGGGACTTTTTTTGTTGTTGCGGAGTCGCGTCGAGGCAAAAACGATCTTTTTTGGGCTGTTGCGACCTCGCTTTGACATAAAAACATGCGTTTATTAACAAATGCGGCCCCGCTTTGGCCAAAAGCATACGTTTCTTAACAGGTGCGACCTCGCTTCAGCCTAAAAACACATGTTTGTTAACGAATGCGACTCCGCTTCGGTATAAAAATGTACGTTGTTGAACTGCTGCGACCTCGCCATGACCTTGCAACGATCGTTTTCGGTTGGACGCGAGCGTCGGAAGGCTAGTTGGTAACCTGCATTCGATGGCGATGAACAGGCAGAACTTGTGTTTTTATGAAGAATCTGCTGAAGATTTTAATAAAAACAAGGTGGAGTAAAAAATAATCCGGTTGAAATGGATATTTTATAGATTTTATTCCTATTTTTGCGACATATCAGCTTTTGTTAACAGCTCAAGTGTGAGTGAAAGTTGCGTGAATAGGGGATTAAGCAAAGACTTGATCCGTTTTTATTACAAAGATTGTATAGACATATATTACACAAGTAAGACTATTAACTTAAAAATTATATTTTATGAAACAACGATTACTTTTAGCATTACTGATGCTCTTCTCATCAGTAGGGTTTATGAAGGTGGATGCGCAGATTAGCATTACGCTTCCTCAAACAAAAACGGCAGAAGATGTTACGATAACCTTTACATCTTCTACGGGTAAGTTTTCTACTACTTCTTATCCAGTTATAGGCGACGATTTAACTCCGACAGTTAATAATACTACTGCAACGTATAAGTTGAAAACAAAAGCGCAGGAGAGTTCGTATACTTTAAAAACAGACATACCAAACAGTGATCCTAAAGTTTGGGGCAATATTACTTTAACACTGAATGGAAAAGTTTCCAAATTTAAAGTTTCAAACGAGAAAACGAATAATTTACAATCGTCCATCATTTCTCTTTCTTTTACGAATAATGAAGAGTTAAGTGAATTGGTCTTGGGTGGTGCAACAAATGCTTATACAACGGATGGTTTACCAAATCTGAAAGAATTGTCATGTTCTGGTAACAAATTGATTTGGATTCCGGTTAAGCCGACTAATATGGAGGCTAGTAAGTATAATATTGGAACACAAATTTTGGATGCAACTCTTACAGGTAAAACATCTAATTCTAAAGATGGAGTTGAGTTTTCTATTTCTGACTTGAAAGTTTTTTCATCTTTAAAGGGATATAATATTACTAATGCAAAAGACAAGGATGGAAATGCTGTAACAGTAAAGAAAGTAGCAGACAATAAGTTTGTTTTTACTAAAGGTGATATCTTCTTTGATGGAGATGTTACTTTTGATGTAGAAGTAACAGATACAAACTACCCAGGTGTTATTATTAGTGGTGTGAAAACAACTATTTCTGCACCTAAGTTTACATTAAAAAAAGACAATCTGAAATTTGATAGTAAGCAAGGAAGTATAAATTCTAATAATCCATTTGATGGTACTCAGACTGTAGGGAAGGGTGATAAAATTATTTTGACACCAGCTCCGGAGGATGGTTATGAATTTGATAAGTTTACGAGCTATAAAGGAGTAAGTGAACCGACACTTGATGGAAATGCATATACATTTACAGTATTAGGAGATGTGGATCCTGTTATTGAAGCTGCATTCAAAGCTAAAGGCGCAACGGTTACTTACAATACGCCGGATGCTGCCCAAGGAACTCTCCGTGTGACAAAGGCAGAGAACAATGAATTGGTAGCAAGTGGAAATACTGTACCAGTTGGTACAAAGCTGTTGATTACTGCCAAGGCAAAGGATGGGTATAATGTTGGTAAAGTTTCCTTTACAAAGGCTGATAAGAGTACTGGGATACCTTCTATTGAAGGAACAGTTACAGGTACAGATACAGAAAAAACATGGACATACGAAAAAGTTACTATTGAAGGTCTGGATGTTCAGGCTGCGTTTACTGCATTAAGCAAAAAGTTGACGATTACAGGTGCTGTTAACCTTACTTCTATTAAAGATACTGAAGATGGAAGTTATTCCATAAGTGGTAGTGAATATTCTATTCCTGTAGGAAAGGAATTGGTTATCGTTATGACGCCTTCTTCTTCTGCTGCTGATGTAATCAACTATGCTATCTTTAACTCTGAAAAATACGATGTTGTAAAGAAGCAAGATGGCAGCTATGAATTGAAAGGTATCGTTATGCCGAACCAAGATTCTAAGTTGGTTTTTGAGACTTCTACTTTGCAAAGTATTACGGTTACACCGGCTTGGACTGACAACGTAGAACTTCCTTATACAGGTACTAAACAAGAAGTAACCTTTACTTTCGATAAGAATGTAGAAGCAAATAGCTTTGTAGTAGAATATAAGAAGGCAAGCGATGATGATAAGGCTTATACGACAGAAGCATTTAAGGAGGTAGGTGAATATAAGATACGTATTACTCGTCCGGCTGATGATAAATATAATAAAGCAGAAAAAGAAGTTTCTTATAAAATTGTGCAAGCCGATCTGATTGTAGAAGCTCCGACAGTCAATGTAGATAAAGACGGTAATATTTCTTTCACGAATGGAAAAGCCTATTTCATGAATGGAGATCAAAAGGTTGACGTTGCAGGTAAATTCGTAGCCTTAGCATCGGGAGGAACAACTGAAATCACAAACATAAAGGATAATGATAATGGTAAAGGTCAGTTGAAAGTTACTTATAAGGTAACAGATGCCAGTGTAGCAGCTAATCTGAATAAGGTTGAGAATTTCATTTTGAAGTATGGTGAAGAGTTGGCTACTGCGAAGATCCAAGCAGTTGGAGAACATAAGGGAGACTTGACATTTACCATGAATAGTGTTTCAAACAATCAACCTATGGTATTGCCTGATGGTTCATCTGTAGCGGTTGGAACAGAAGTTAAATTTAAGATTACAAAGACTGCCGGTATTACCGAGAATTCTAAATATAAAGTTTATCAAGCTAATGCAAATGGAGAGAAGTTGAATGAGAATTCGATTACAGAATATACTATTACAAAGGATGATAAGGAATTATACTTCTTATTGGAAGTAGAGGATAAGAGAACAGAGTTAGCTTTATCTGATCAGGCGAAGAAATATATTCAAGAAGGAAAATTTGAGTATGAAGCTGGTAAGAATGTTGCGTTTACTTTTGCTGAGAAATCTTCTTATGGTTTGTACTTTGTAGATAAAGACGGTAAGGAAATTGAGGATGAAAACTTATACAAACCAGAGTTTTTGTCAGTTACTTATTGGAAGAAAAATGGTGGTCAAGTGGCAGAAGCTATTGATGCAGGCGATTATCAGGTGAAGATAGCTCGCAAAGCAAGTCAGTCTTACAAAGAATTTGAGGAAGTAACGCTTGATTTCACAATCAATCCTGCTGACATTCCTGCAGGCATTAACGTTCCAGCTCCTACAGCTTCAATGATTGGAAAAGGACAGACTTTGGGAACTTCTAAACTTTCAGGAAATGCAGACATCGCCGGCGAATATCGCTGGGATGACGGAAACAATGTGATAGTAAATGCAACCAAGCTGTTTAGTGTAACATTCCATCCGGAAGATACGAATTATAAACCTAAGCAAATTAAGAATCAAGTAGAAGTCAAAGTTTCAGACAAACCGATCTTGACAATCACTTGTGATGAAACGAAAGGAACCGTTAAGGTTTATGATGGTGATAACAAATATTATTATGATGGAGACGCAATTGATGTTCACCAATTAACCTTTGAAGCGATTCCGGCAGAAGGTTATGCTTTTGAATCTTATTCAGTCATTCATGGAGGTACTCCAAGTACAGAGAAGACTGCTATTTTTACGACAACACCAAATGGTTCATCTATAGATGTAACTGTTAATTTCAAGGAAAAATCTGCAGAGACGGTTTATCATACGATTTCGTTCTCTTCTTTGAATGTAGCAGGAGTAGTCTTTAATAATGTATCTACATCAAACAAAGTGAAAGAAGGTGATAGCTTCAACTTCAGTATGTCAGCTCATCCGAGTGATTACAGTCGTATTGTTGTAAAAGACAATAAGGGTAAATCTTATTCAGTAACTTCTTTAGGTGCTTGTACAATTGATAATGTTCAGGAAGATTTACAATTAACCGTATCATTGTCTAATCCGACTAAATACAATGTTACTCTTCCTGCTGAATATAAAGACAGCGAGGGTAATTTAATGGGTACAGCAAACTTTAGCGGTAATACCTATTATGGTGGAACTATTACTTTGACTGCAGTACCAAAAGAAGGTTATAAGTTTGTTGGCTGGTTGAATGCAGGAACAACTTCTACAGCGACAACAGTCCAAGTTACTGTAACAAGCAATATGACAATTTCTGCTCGATTTGAGTCTGATGGTACTATTGATCCGAATACAGAATGTATCATTCGTACACCGTATGATGAAGATCTGACAGGTGTAAGTATTAACAAGCAAGGTGTCAATGTAGTGAAGATTGGTAGTGATTTTGAATTTACTGTTGCTGCTTATAAAGATGACTTGGCTAGAGTAAAAGTAACGGTTGACGGTGCAGAATTGAAACCTACTACAGGAAATAAATATGTGATCTCGAAGGTTAAGAAGAATACAGAAGTAAAAGTAACGCTTGATAATCCGACTCGTATCAAAGTTGTTATTGAGAAAGAAACAAAGAATGCGAAGGGTTATGTAATGGGTCATGTAGATGTTGATGTAGTAGATTTTGGAACATATTATCCGGATTCAACTTGCTACTATAATACGAAGCTTCGTTTGGCTGCATATCCAGAAAGTGGCGTTGAATTCAAGAACTGGTCTGATGTTACATCTAATACAGATTTGATTCGTGAAATAACGGTTACAGATAATGTAACTATTAAGCCTGTATTTGAAGGTACTCCGACTGGAATTGAAGATATCATGGCTGCTTCTATTGCAACTGGTAAGGGTTGTGTATGGGTTCGTGGTATTGCCAATGCCGATGTAACAATTGTAAGCATTGCAGGTCGTGTACAGGCAAGACAGCGTATCAGCGGTGATACTCGTATCGATGTTCCGGCTGGTATTTATGTAGTAGTTTTGGAAAGCGGTTCAGACGTAAAACGTGTAAAAGTAATCGTAAAATAAGTTTTTAATTTGTTTCTAATGTAAGAGGGCGTGTCAGCAATGGCACGCCTTTTTTTGTGCATTCTGGTTGTTGGGAAAAATAATCTCCCAAATTCTTATCCAATTTTGCAACCTTTGGTTTGATGCCTTCGTCTTATAGATAGAAAACAGAAAAAGAAATGGATGATTCAGTTCAGGATTTAATAGCCGGATGCCGGAAACGGCATCGCCAGTCGCAGCTGGCGATGTATCGTCGGTTTGCCCCGTTGGTTTATCCGATCTGCTTACGTATTGTAGGCAATGCACCGGAGGCCGAAGAGGCAATGCAGGATACTTTCCTGAAGATTTTCGACAAGCTGGATCAATATCATGACGAACTCTGTTTTGAGGCTTGGATTCGCCGGATTGCTGTCCGTACTGCCATTGATTATGTGCGCAGGCGGTTACCGGAAGAAGAGTTGTTAGAAGAAACACTATCAGATATGGCAGACGACGAGGAAGAGCTGCGTGAACAGGAAGAACAAACGCTGCTGACGGTCGCTTCCGTCCGGAATGCGTTGGAGAAAGTGCCGGCACAGGCGCGTATGGTCTTGTCGCTTTACTTGTTTGAAGGATATGACATGGAAGAAATCGCTCAAATCCTGAAGCTTCAGCCGTCAAGTGTGCGAAGCCAATATTTACGGGGGAAGCGGCGATTAGTTGAATTGGTGAAAGCTTTGTAACGAAGAAGGAGAAGAAAAATATATGGACAGATTAAAAGATTATATTCAGCAGAATCGGGAAGCATTTGATGAAATCCCGTTACCTGAAGGACATTTGGAACGTTTTGCTGCCCGTCTGGAAAAGGAAGAAACCAAGAAAATCGTTCCGTTATGGCATAAGCTGGTTCCGTTGGCTGCGGCTGTTGCCTTGTTCTTCTGCCAGTCTGTTCCTTTCTGGATGCATCAGCCAGTTTCTCCTGACGCGTATGTTTGCGAACTCCATTCAGAAATGGGTGAATTACATACCTATTACCGAATGCAACTGGAAGATCATCTGATGGAACTGGAAACGGCCAGCAAGGAAAATCCTTCCGAAGCCGTGACGCATTTATTGGAAGCGGCTTTGCAGATAGAAGCTTCCTGTCAACAATTCGACAATCAGGTGCTGCCTACTTTGCCTTGTTCGGATGAAGGTATCTTTGCCATCAACCAGCAATACCAGAATAGTCTGAACGGCATGCAAATCCTTTGCCAGCAACTGAATCGGGTAAAGGAAGAGTGATTGGTTGGTAGGTTACTATTTAGCAAGACGAATATAAAACGAAGAAACTTAAAAACGAAGAATAATATGAAAGCAACGTTATTACGATTTTGGTGCACATGCATGTGTATGCTTTTCTGTCTGGCTGCCCAGGCCGCAGAACCGGATGAACTGAATAAGAAGGAATATGAAAAGAGTTTCCCGGCCAACAAGAGTGACGAACTATTTATCTCCAACAAATACGGAGGAATCACCATTACCCATTGGGACAAAGCAGAAGTGGCATTCCGGGTTGTAGTTGAAGTCAAGTCGCGTAATGAGCAGGACAACAAGAGAAATCTGGATCGGATTAAGATTAAGTTTGATAAACAAGGAAATGTTATTTCGGGTATCACCGAAATGTCGGATGTTTCGATCCGTAACGGCAAACTGGATATCCAATATTACGTCAGTATGCCTTCGTGGATTTCCAGCAAGTTGGAACAACATTATGGGAATATCCTGATGCCGGCCAAGAATCCGGCCCGTTGCCAACTGACAGTCAAGTATGGCAATATAGAAGGCGGAAGCTTTGAACAGCCGTTAGAGTTGGAAGCCAAATACAGTAATGTGACGTTAGGTTCCTTGCAGGCAGGTGATTTCGATCTGGGTTATTGTGGCAAGGCTACGGTTCAGTCTGCTTCAACCCTGAATGCAGACAGTAAATATTCGAATCTGCAGGTAGGAGAAATTGGTCAGTTGGCCCTTGGGTTAAAATATGGTCAGCTGGAAGCCGAGAAAGTACAGTCTATGACTGCCGATGTGAAATACAGTACATGTAAGATCGGTTATCTGTCAGACGATCTGAAGGTCGAATCGTTAGATTATAGTACACTTGAGATGGATGAAGTGAATGGTAAATTCAAGGACATCCATGTTGAAGCACGTTACAGCGCCGTTAAATTGGCTTTGCCTTCGTCAGCTTCTTTCCGGGTGGAAGGAGAAAATCTGAAATATGGTCATTGTAAATTGCATGGCTTTGAGCCATCCAAGAGCGAGAAAGAAAAGGATGCCGTATATTATGAAGTGAACGGAGGTAAGAATGGTTCGATCTATTTTGATGGGGGTTCGTATTCGAATATGAATATCCGGATGAAATAATTGAGCGGTTAACAACCTCCCGATAGATACAAGGTTTTAGATAGTGTCGTTTAGCTGTCTAAAACCTTGTTTTGTGATGATCTGTTCCTTTCTCAGACTTATCAATTTTCTAATTCCCTTACAAGTTGATTTTCATTCCTTCCTTTGCCAGTGTCGTTTCGGGGAAAATCTTTACGGCTTCTTGTTTGAGTGGCAACGGATCTTCATAGCGGGCAGAGTAATGTCCGATCAGCAATCGCTTCACTTCGGCGTCACGGGCAATAGTAGCCGCTTCTTTAGCTGTTGAATGAAACGTCTCGTGGGCTCGGGCTGCATCGGCATCCTTAAAGGTTGCTTCGTGATATAATAAATCGACTTGACGAATGTAAGGAATGATTTCCGGCAGATAGGCTGTATCCGAACAATAAGCATACGTACGAGCCGGTGTTGCCGGACGAGTCAGGAGATGATTCGGAATACATTTCCCCTCGGGCGTGATGTAGTCTGCTCCCTGTTTGATGTATTGAATATCTTTTACCGGAATCTGGTAGAAGTCGATCATTTCGCGGATGATATGCGCGTCCCGCTGCTTTTCCTTGAAAAGGAATCCGCAACAGGGAATCCGATGTTTAAGCGGAATCGAATAGACGGAAACCGAACGATCCTCCATAATCAACGCATGTTCCTGGGTATTGACCGGATTGAACTGGACATGGAAAGGCAATCCCTGACAAAACAACTGCAGCATGGCGTCCAAGTAGGTACCTAATTCTTTCGGGCCATGAATAAATAAGTCGCCATTCCTTCCCAACATGCCCAAAGTAGATATTAAACCGGGTAAACCAAAGCAATGATCACCGTGCAAGTGCGATATAAAGATATGATTCAGACGGCTGAACTTGATTCGCATCCGCCGCATTTGTACTTGTGTTCCTTCTCCACAGTCAATCATATACAATTTGTCCCGTAAGTCAACGATTTGTGAAGAAGCTAAATGACGTGTTGTGGGTAAAGCTGAGCCACAACCTAAAATATTCAGTTCAAAATCCGCCATAAGAATGAAACATTTGTGCAAAGATAATGTAAATCTTCAAGGATTGTGTAAAAAAACTTGAAAATGACAGCTTTTACTTGTTTGTTTCGAGTTTATATTATTATATTTGTTCGCTGTCCTTTTTAAGTAAAGATAGTTATGATCATCTTAAAATGGTTATTAAGTTAAACCTTGACTAACTTTTTCTTTTTGTTTAAAACGGTTAAATGTAGAAACGGCCTAGCGGGAAGCTACGCCGTTTCTAGTTTTATAAGCCTGTTCCTTCCGTTTATTTCTTTCCCGGTTTTAAGTCGATAGCTCTCCATGCATAGAAAATATAAGCCAGGACGAATGGTATCAGGATAGATACGTAACTCATGACTTTCAGGGTAAACGGACTGGAACAACTGTTCTGCAGTGTCAGTGAACTTTGTAAGTCGGTTATTGACGGATAGTAAGCGGTATGATTCCAACCTGCACACAATAAAAGGGCAAGAACCGTCAGCACTGTTCCCGTTCCGCTGAACCAGATGCCTTCCCGATAGGAAGGATTCAGATAAGTTTTCCCGATTCCCCATAAAACCAAGATTACACCAACCAGTAAGATGCCGGTTACATAGGGCATTTCCAGTAGGTTCAGGGCATATTTGTAGGGCTGCATAAAGATTTCCTGTGTATCCGGATTGACGGCAAAGCCATCGGCTATCAACCAATGGGCCAGGAAAGCCAGGAAGAACAGCAGGAATGCGATACTTTCAGGCAACAAGCGGTTCCAGCTTTGGCTTCTGATGGATTCGTCCTCTATATTATTCATAAAGTATAGGATGGCTAAAACGCGAGCCAGGAAAAAGACGGCAATTCCCAAGCAGACATTCCAGATATTCAATACGGCCTCTAATCCATGCCAAGGCGTTGCCCATTGGGAAATGACAGGCATAGAAAGAACGCTTAATTGTTCTTTATTCACGATAAATTCGGCACCGTTGAAGAATGTTCCGACGGCTGTACCCAATAAGACAGGTCCGGCAATTCCATTAATCAGCAGAAAGATGCGGTAGGTCTTTTTACCGAGCAGGTTTCCTTTCCGCATCTGGTATTCGTATGAGACTGCCTGTAATACGAAACACAGCAAAATGAGCATCCATACCCAGTAAGCACCACCGAAACTGGTCGAATAGAATAATGGGAAAGAAGCAAAGAAGGCTCCGCCGAAAGTAACTAGAGTAGTGAATGTCAGTTCCCATTTCTTTCCGGTCGATTCGAGGAGTAGCTGTCGTTGGGCTTCCGTCTTTCCGAGTTGGAACAACAGCGACTGACCGCCCTGAACAAATAAAAGGAAAACCAGCAGTCCGCCTAAAAGCGAAATGAGAAACCACCAGTAATGCTGTAAGAATATATAAGTTGATGTTTCCATAGAATCATTTCATTTAAGATATTACTCGTATTCGTTAGTCTGTGAATGGGCTGTTTCTGTTTCCGGTCCGGCTTGGATGGCCTTGATCAGAATCCGCAGTTCGGCTATGAGCAAAACGGTAAACAGAATTAGGAAGAGGAAGAAGGTTGTTTGTACCGAAGCCGTCTCGAGTCGGGAAATACCGGCTATCGTTGGCAAAATATCCTGGATTGCCCACGGTTGTCGGCCTACTTCTGCCACAATCCATCCTGCCTGTCCCGCTATATAAGCCAAAGGAATACTCCATAAAGCAACGAGATGCAACCAACGCATCTGGAGGAAAGCGGATTTCCGATGTAGTATCCAAATGGCCAGGAAGAGCAGGATCAGGTATCCGCCCAAAAGGACCATTATGTGGAATGAATAGAACGAGAGTCCGACCGGAGGAATCAGTTCCGACGGATCTTGCAGGTATCCATATCCGAAGTAGGCGAAATTCTCTTCCAATACAGTCCGATGAGCTACCATACCGGCTTCATCTTTCTCTTTTTTGGCCTGGCGATAATCGGCTAATGCTTGAATGGCCCGTTTTCCTTTGGCAATCTTTTCTTCGGCCGATAAGGCGGGCTGGCCTGTTTTATCCGTATATCCACCTTCAATCAGGTCGGTGATGCCCGGAACGAAGGCATCTGCGTCTCGTTCTGCCAGCAGTGAAAGCATCTTTGGGATTTCTATTTTGAAGAGGAATGGATCTTCCGGGCTGTCATACGTACTACGGTTCGGATTCAGAATTCCAATACCCACCAGTCCAGCTCCTTTTTCACCTTGATACAAACCTTCCATGGCGGCCAGTTTCATCGGTTGCTTGTCGGCTACCTGATAAGCCGAACCATCACCGGTCCAAAGCAAAAGCACGGAGGCCACTAATCCGAAGATAGCTCCTACCTTGATACTTCGCAGCGCAAAAGCCTGTTCGCGTTTCTTATATAAATACCAGCAACTCACACCGATGACAAAGGTCGCTCCTGTTACCCAACCGGACAAAACCGTATGGAAAAACTTATTGATGGCTACCGGAGAGAGAGCTACTGCCCAGAAATCAAGCATTTCATTTCGCACGGTGTCCGGATTGAAGTGCATACCTGCCGGATATTGCATCCAGGCGTTTGCTACCAGAATCCATAAGGCCGAAAGGGTTGCTCCGGCAATAGTCAGCCACGTGGAAGCCAGATGGAAACGTTTGCTCACCTTCTCCCAGCCGAAATACATGACGGCTATAAAGGTTGCTTCCATAAAGAAGGCCACAATACCTTCGATGGCAAGCGGAGCTCCGAATATGTCTCCTACAAACCAACTGTAATTGGACCAGTTTGTCCCAAATTCAAATTCGAGAATCAATCCGGTCGCAACACCGATGGCGAAATTAATTCCAAACAGTTTCATCCAAAAACGGGCAGTCGTTTTCCAATACTCCTTACCCGTTTTTACATACAGCGTTTCCATCAGGGCCTGGATGATACCCAAACCCAATGTAAGAGGCACAAAAAGCCAATGATACATGGCTGTGAGAGCAAACTGAGCTCTCGACCAGTCGATCAATGAGGTGTCAATATTCGCAATCATGGTACATGATGTTATTTAATAAATGAATGAGCCCGGTTGACCAATTCCCCGGAAACATATTCTTCCTTTTCTACCGGCGTCTTATATTTCCCCAGGAAATCAGGAAAAAAGAAGAGTTTCAGGATGAAGAAAATAATGAAGAGTTTGATCAGGATAATCAGCCAGAGAAGTTTTCCCAGTCTCATGCTCAGGAAACCTTCCCGGTAAAAATCGTAGATATTCCGTATGTACGTCTTCATTTTCGAGGTGTCTTCAGGTTGTTTCTGCCTATCATTTCTTCCCGGAATCCGAATCGGATATTTTATTCCTTATTATATAAACAGCAAGACTAGAAAAAAGTTGCGGGTAATATCTGTAAGATTTTTTCATATCCTACCGACAAGTGGTAAAAATCCTATTACTTTCCAGCTTTAGCACAGTAGTCGTAAAGCTTTTTGACAGCTGTGCTAAAACTTTATCACATATATGGAAAAGCTTTTTGACAGCTGTCAAAAAATTGAAAAGTCGTATTCTTTATACCAAAATGTAACTGGTTACCCGGTTTAAAACAATAATATACAAACTTGTCTGTCTGATTATTAGATATGAATACGGGTCTGTTTTTATCCAAAGATTCATCTCTTTCTGCAAATAGAAAGCTGTTTGATAGTTGAAATATGACGGATTTTGCTGTTAAAAAAAATTATTTTATTAAAGATTTTATCGGAAATATGATTGTTGATAATTAATGTATCCTTATATTTGCAACAACCTTGGTCCACTACATAGTGAATTAAGGATATGGATAAGTGAAAAACATTAGTGTGCTAATCTATAAATTTAATTATTATGTCAATTAGTAGAAGATCATTCCTTCAGAGAAGCGCTGCGGCTGCAGCTGCGTTTACAATTGCTCCTAATTCTATTTTAGGAAAAAGTCACGGATATGTAGCTCCGACTGACAAGTTGAATATTGCTGCCGTAGGTATCGGTGGTATGGGTCATGCCAATATCAACAATGTAAAGAAAACAGAAAACATTGTTGCTCTTTGCGATATTGACTGGAAATATGCTAAAGGTGTATTCGATGAACATCCAAACGCTAAGAAATATTGGGATTATCGCAAGATGTACGATGAAATGGCAAGCTCTATTGATGCCGTTATCATTGCTACAGCCGACCATACTCACGCTATGATTACTGCCGATGCGATGACTCTGGGAAAACACGTATATTGCCAGAAACCGTTGACTCACTCTGTATATGAATCTCGTTTGTTAACAAACTTGGCTAAATCAACAGGTGTTGCTACACAGATGGGTAACCAGGGTTCTTCAGCAGAAGGAACAGACTTGGTTTGCGAATGGATCTGGAACGGTGAAATCGGTGACGTTTACAAAGTAGAATGTGCTACAGACCGTCCTATCTGGCCGCAAGGTTTGAATGCCCCTGAAAAAGAAGACCGTATTCCGAAGACATTGAACTGGGATTTGTTTACTGGTCCTGCTAAATTGAATCCGTATAACGCTATCTATCATCCTTGGAACTGGCGTGGATGGTGGGATTATGGTACAGGTGCGTTAGGTGATATGGCTTGCCACATCATGCATCAGCCGTTTAAAGCTTTGAAGTTAGGCTATCCTACTAAAGTAGAAGGCTCTTCAACATTATTGTTGAATGCTTGTGCTCCTCAGGCTCAGCATGTAAAATTAACTTTCCCGGCTCGTGAAAATATGCCGAAGGTAGCAATGCCGGAAGTTGAAGTTCACTGGTATGATGGTGGTATGATGCCGGATCGTCCAAAAGGATTCCCGCAGGGTAAGCAATTGATGGGTCCTGGTGGTGGTTTAACAATCTTCCACGGAACAAAAGATACATTGATTTGTGGTTGCTATGGTCAGGAACCGTTCTTGTTGTCAGGTCGTGTGCCTAATGCTCCGAAAGTATGCCGTCGCGTAGAAAACGCTATGGGTGGTGGTCAGGAAATGGACTGGGTTGCTGCATGTAAGGAAAGCAAAGAAAATCGTCGTGTATTGAAATCTAACTTCTTGGAAGCAGGTCCGTTCAACGAAATGGTAGTAATGGGTGTATTGGCTATCCGTCTGCAGGCTTTGAATAAAGTATTGGAATGGGATGGTCAGAACATGCAGTTCACTAATATCGCAGACAACGAAACAATCAAGACTTGTATTAAGGATGGTTTCACTATTCATGATGGTCATCCTTCATTCAACAAAGATTGGACAGAACCGGTTAACGCTAAGCAGTTCGCAGCTGAATTGATCAAGCATAACTACCGTGACGGTTGGAAGTTGCCTGATATGCCTAGATAATAAGGTTTTAAACAAAATAAAAAAGTAAAATGAAAAAGTCAGTATTATTTGCTGGTGCAGCAGCACTGATGATGTGCTTTGCATCTTGTAATGGAGGCAAAAAAGCAGAAACAGCTGAAACAACTCCGGTAGAAGAACCTGCAGCAGAAGCAGCAGCTCCTGAGTACAAATTATTGGATCTTCCGACAGTTGATTTGTCTGCTTTCCCGAAAGACAACGATGGCTGGATCACTTTGTTTGACGGTAAGACATTGAACGGTTGGCGTGGTTATGACCGTGAAGATGTTCCGGCAGCTTGGGTTGTAGATGATGGCGCTATCCACATCAAAGGTTCAGGAAATGGTGAAGCAGGTGCTAAGGACGGTGGCGATTTGATTTTCGCTCACAAGTTCAGCAACTTCGAATTGGAATTCGAATGGAAGGTTGACAAAGGTGCCAACTCTGGTGTATTTATCATGATTCAGGAAGTTGAAGGTCAGCCTTCATATATTTCTGCTCCGGAATACCAGGTATTGGATAACGAAAACCATCCAGATGCTAAGTTGGGCGTTGACGGTAACCGTAAATCATCTTCTTTGTATGATATGATTCCGGCTAAACCGCAGAATGCTAAACCTTATGGCGAATGGAACAAGGGTAAGATCCTTTGCTACAAAGGTACAATCGCTCATTATCTGAACAGTGATTCTCCAGTTGTTGAATACCACATGTGGACTCCGGCTTGGAAAGAAATGTTGGATAAGAGTAAATTCAGCAAAGACAAATGGCCGTTGGCATACGAATTGCTGTTGAACTGCGGTGGTGAAAAGAAAGAAGGTTTCATCGGTTTGCAGGATCATGGTGATAACGTATGGTATCGTAACATTCGTATTAAGGTTCTTGACTAATACATAGTAGAACGATTGAATAAAGAAGCCCGAGGTTAAGATGTGTTAATCTCGGGCTTTTCTGTAACCAGAGTTTAAGTCGTGTAGTCTTATGGACAAATGAACTTAATTACTAACCATTTAAAAAGTTACAGATATGGATGAATTAATAGGATTGGTAGCCGTTATCGGTATTTTTATTTTCCCGGTTGCAGCCTTAGGTACAGGATGGGTTATTCTGCTTCGTAACCGTCACGAAGAACGCATCAAGATGATTGATAAGGGAGTTATCTTGGCAGAACCCGAACGAAGTCCGAACCGTTATCCGGCATTGCGGAATGGTTTGTTTATGGTGGGACTGGCAATTGGCCTGATTGTAGGTATGTTTGTTGAACCATCGGTTCCGGAAAACGATTTTGAGTTTATGGTGATCCCTACGTTTGCTGTTTTGTTCGGCGGTCTTGGTTTCATTGTTTATTTCGCACTTTCCCGCAAATTGCAGATGAAAGAACGTCTGGAAGACAAGAAAATGAATGCAGATACTGAGCGTAGGATCGAACAACTGTAATCAATGGATGAACGTCGTTGGATAGCCGCTATTCTGGCGGGAGACATGCAGAGTTTCTCATGCCTGGTAGCCAAATATGAGAAAAT
>OLOD01000648.1_pt1 | contig 26895 bp, 23 predicted proteins | sample 1671921 | NCBI WGS metagenome assembly OLOD01 (sample SAMEA3136626, study PRJEB25190) | human gut metagenome | biome: human gut; feature: human-associated habitat; material: faeces | place: Austria | collected 2013
GCTTGTCAAGATACAACATCATCAAGAAAAAGTAAGAATACGTCAAGAAGGTAAACTTGAAGGAGAACTTTTGAAAGCTAAAGAAAAAACATTAAAATTATTTAATAAGCTCTTTCCTGATGAAAATAATGAATTATTAGAAAATTTAACACTATCACAATATGATCAAATATTTGATGCCTTGTTAGAAAACGAAGATTTAAAGACGATTAAAAAAATCATTGGAAAATAATTCCAATGATTTTTTAATAACACACATAAATATAACGTCCAAATTTCACAAATTCTGTTTTCTTTCTTAAGATACAATCTCTTATTTCAAAACCTGCTTGCTTGATTTCTTGATCCATTTGTTCATAGCTTACTAAAACAAGTTTATTACATAATTTTCTAGCACTATTGATAATATCACACTGTTCTTTATAAGTAATTGGTGTGTAAAGATTATAAGGAATATCAATAATTGCAATATCGTAATGTCCTTGATGCTTATTAATATCATCTTTTGTAATCAACATACCATCAAAACCAAAGTGATTAAGATTACATCTTGCTTTCCATGAAATATCCCTTGAAATATCAAATCCTTTGATAGAATATCCTAAAGCTAACCCTTCTAAAACAACTGTACCCATTCCACAACATGGATCTATCATTGTTTTTGTTTGATCATTTTCTCCAGCAATATTAATCAATGTTCTTGCAAGTCTAATATCTAAAGAATTTGAAAAAGTATTTGGTTTATCATCATATTTTTTCCATGATGGAACACCATGATGATAATACCCAATAATCCATAAGTCATTCACTTTTGTAAGAGCAATTGTATGTTTTGGTTTTGACATATTCACACTGCCCTCTATAAACCATGAAATATCTTTACATTTATCAAGTGTTTCTTGATAATCTGGATGACTAATAGGATTTTTTAAATAAATAACTTTAAAATCTTGATAGTTATGTTTTTGTAGTTTAACCTTCTCTTTTAAGTCATCAAAATTGGAACTTATCGCCCAAATATCTATTTTACCTTTCATAAAAACACTTATATTGACATCAATATCTTTATTTGTAATAAAACATTGTTGATATTCTTCATGAAAAAGATATTTAAATTCTAATGCACATAAATCATATTCTTCTGGTGGATAATTAAATAAATAAAAGTATTGTTTCATATTTTTCTTACCTCTAGTGCCCTATTTTAACAACACATCTTCATTTTGGCTACTGAAATAATCATAAATATGATATATTATCTCCAGGAGGCAATTATGAACTATTTAAAAAACTTAAAAGAACAGTTTACTTTTGATCAACTGTTATTAATATTTACATGTTTTAGTTTTACTTTTCCTTTTTATATATTAGGACCTATTTTATTGATTGAATTTATTTATTTATTGGTATCAAAAAAAGCAATCATTGCCTTAAAACAAACACCACAAATTAAATTTCTCTATTTGTTTGTTTTAATCTCATTAAGTATCTCCATTATTCATAAAAATATTTTAGGAGCACTTGCAACACTAGGAATATTTATTGCGATTGTTTTAATGGTTTATTATCGAAAACATATTAATCAATCGACCTTTGAATTTATTATTGATATGTTGATTGTTTTATCTATTCTTTGGGCAATATATGGAATTTATGAACAATTTCAAATTTATCATCGTTTAGGTGTTGATCATTTCACCTTTAAAGTTTATGCAAGACGTGAAAATCGCTTAAATAGTGTTTTCTACAATGCTAACTATTATGCTATGATGATTGAATTTATTGCCGTATGTACTGTATATAAATTTTTTACTGTTAAAAACAATCTAAAAAGAAGTATTTTTTATGTTATTGTTGGTTTTTTAAACTTATTCATGCTTTATATGACAGGATGCCGTGCTGGTTATGTAGCAATTGCTGGAGCTATTTGTTTATTTCTTATTTTTAATAAAAACTATAAATTATGTGCTTTGATAGCTCTTGGTTGTTTAGGAATTGCAGGTTTCTTTGTTTTAAATCCTGATAAGTTTCCTAGAATAGAATATTTGATTTCAAATTTAGATGTTAGAATTCAAATTTGGAGTTGTGCTATTCAAGGTATAAAAGCTTCTCCACTGCTTGGACAAGGACCATTTACTTATATGATGATTTTAGATAAATATAATGGACATTTAACACAACATGCTCATAGTGTTTATTTAGATCCTTTACTTTCGTTTGGAATTATTGGACTCGCATGTCTTGTTCCTTATATTTATGATAACTGTAAACGTCTTTATAAAGTAAAAGAGCATTATTCTTATATTGCTCTTGTTATGGGATTTATAGGTGTGTTATTAATTCATGGTATTTTAGATTATACGATTTTTTGGATACACACTGGTTTATTCTTCTTATTTGTATTATCTAGTTTTGAAATGTTTGAAACAAATCGTAATTAGCGATTTGTTTTTATTTTTGATATGTTTTATAGATTGTTGCTACTACAAATAAAAGAATAGATAACTCTAAATATTCTATATTAAATACATGTTTATAGACCCAATCAACAATCATAAAAAGCATTGGTATTCCTACCCAAACAATTGTTTCAATTAATTGATTTCTTTTTACATCCATTTTGATCACCTCTTAACAAGATACTACTCCTTTTTATGTTAAGAAAATATCAAATAAATGTAAAAAAAAGAACTTCTTTCGAAGTCCTATGCTCTAGCATTCATTGTATTTTGTTTTAATGAATTGACATATTCCATTTGATGTTTTGTATTTTCTTTTAATTCTTTTTGCATTCCTTCTAATGTCATATGTTCTACTTCTTTTGCTTCTGATTTCTTTCCACATACTTTTTCAAATGCTTCTCTTGCATCTTGTTGTAATGTGTTTCTCATTTGATTTCTTTGTTCTAATCTCATTTCTGATTCTTTGATTTCTCCTGCTACGGATTCAAAGATTTCTTCTTTTGTTAATTCTTTTCTTACTTCATTTTCATGTTTTACATCTTGACTATTTTTAAAATACTTTCTTAAAGATTCTTTTGCTTCTGCGTTAATTTCATTGATACTCATAATATTTATTCCTCTCTTTCCTAAGACACCTGTAGCTTATGCTTTTTTTGTTTCTTTGAAAAGAGTATTGTATACAATTTTAATTCCATTAACAAATTATTAATTTTGTAAGAGCTTTATTTGTTAATGGGATTTACAATATAAAAAAGAAATACTTGCTGCAATTAAACAAATCACTGCTAAAAATAAATAAGCATAAAACATTGAAAAGTGACTTACAATATTTCCACAAATCATAGGAAACAAAGTCATTCCTAAAGCATAAACAGCTTGAAAAAATCCCATGGCCGTTGACTTTGATTCTTGCGGTACATATTTCATAGCTTCACTTGTTAAATATGAAAATAAGATTCCTGTTGCCATTCCTGGTAAAATTTGTAAAACAAATATCATATAGACCGATGTACATTGTGGTACTGAAATACAATAAAGTGCAGTTGTTAAAAATGTAACCGTAATACAAGTTCTAACTCCTAATTTCATACATAAATCACTTGATGCCATTTTAGCAAAACAAACTGCTGACAACATATAGATAATAGAAGATAGTCCTATAAATGTAGAGTTCGCTCCTAGATTTTTTATAATTTGTGTTGTAAAAGACATAGTTGTTGTCATTTGTACTCCTTGTTGAACAAGTGCAAGAAGAGAAAAAACAATTAAATTCTTTTGTGTACATACTTTTAATAAACCTGAAATTGTTTTCTTTGTTGCTTGTGTTTTTTCTTTAGGAAGTAATGAAATAAATAAAGCAGAAATGATTCCTGAAATCACACTTAATAAACAAATCATTTGCATTCCTATTTTTTCATAAAGAAGTGTACTTGTAATAAATCCTAATAACATTCCTAAATTATTAGCGACAATAATTGAACTTGTGGCTTTTGTTTGTTGATCTTTTGGATAAAAGCTCATATATAAAACCATAAAAGAAATCCACATGGCACTTGCAAGTCCTGAAAAAAGATTTCCAATTAAAAACCCTACTCCATTATTTAAAATAATTCTAAATAAAGAAGCACCTCCTGAAGATAACGCTCCTATAAGCATAATCATTTTATGTTTATTTTTATAATCTGCTAATAATCCTACTGGTAAACGTAAGACCATTTGTGATATTCCATATGTTCCTATAATAATTCCAATAAATGATGTACTTGTTTGAATCATCGTAAGATAAGGTGTTTGATAAGGAATATAGACATATTGTGCAAACCAGAAAAAGATAACAGCAATAAATAATATTTTTTGTTTATTTAACTTCATTTTCTACCCCTTCAATAATTTTAAAATGTTTTAAAGCATGTTCAATACCATCTTCACTTACAGGTTTTGTAACATAAGTTGCACGTTTTTTAGCTTCTTCTCTCCCATTTCCCACACATACAGAAATTCCAGCAATATTAAACATAGGAATATCTACTTCAGCATCACCAAAAGCAATTATATCTTCTTGATCTATTTTTAAATAATCTATAAGTTCTTTAATAGCTTCTTGTTTATCAATATGTTTTAATGCACAATCTCCAAAGATTGCTTTTTCTCCTTTTCCGCCCCAAGTTAAATCCTTAAATTCAGGAAAAGCTTCTTTAAAATCTAAATAATCTTGATAACTTTCTAAAATATAATTGATTTTAGTCACATTTTCTACATAAAGACATTTAGGAAAAGTCATTGCTGGATAAATTTCCATCACATCGGGATTTTTCATCCCGTATTGTCTTAAAGCTTCTACACCACGAACTTTAAAATTTTGAGATCCATATAACCCATCATTTGCTTCAATATAGTATTCTAAATGATGTTGATTTAAATAATCAACAATTCTTTTAACATCTTCTACTTGAATAGTTTCATCTTTAATCACTTTATTATCTAATTCAATATAAGCACCATTACCACCAATCATTCCATCAAAACCAATATCCAAAATAGGTTCTTCAATATGACTTTTACTTCTTCCAGTAACAATAACAGCAAGATGTCCATTTTTTCTTGCTTGACAAATTGCTTGTTTTGTACTTTTTGGTAAAGTTCCATCATAATCAATTAATGTTCCATCTACATCAAATAATAATAATTTCTTCATAAATCCACCCCAAACTATTATGACATTTTTTTACTGTTCTACTAAAATATTTCAATAAATGAAAAAGAGTTCCGAAGAACTCTATTTAGCGAATTGTTTAATAGCATTAGCTACAGCTACTGTCACATCTTTATTGAAGATTTTTGGCATAATATTTTCTTCATTTAAATCTTCATCACTGATTGTATCTGCAATTGCTTTAGCTACAGCTACTTTCATTTCTGGTGTAATTGAAGGAACTCTTGCTTCTAATGCTCCTTTAAAAATACCAGGGAAAGCTAAAACATTATTAATTTGATTTGGATAATCAGAACGACCTGTTCCAACAACTCTTGCTCCTGCTGCTTTTGCTTTTTGATAAGTAATTTCTGGTTCAGGATTTGCCATTGCAAAAATAATTGGATCATGATTCATTGAATGAACCATTTCATCAGTTACTAGATTTGGTTTAGAAACACCAACAAAAACATCTGCTCCTTTTAATGCATCAGCTAATGTACCTTGCATATTATCAGGATTAGTAATATCACATAAAGCACGTTTATGAGGAATAAGTCCTTCTTGTCTATCTTTATATAAAATACCAAATTCATCCACTGCAATAATTTTACCAACACCTGCTGTATGCATCATTTTAATAATAGCTGTTCCTGCAGCTCCTGGTCCATTTAAAACAACTGTAATATCTTTGATATCTTTTTTAGTCACTCTTAAAGCGTTATATAAGGCTGCTAAAACAACAACAGCTGTTCCATGTTGATCATCATGAAAAACTGGAATATCTAACATTTGATCTAATCTTTCTTCGATTTCAAAACAATCTGGAGAAGCAATATCTTCTAAGTTGATTCCACCAAAACATGGTGCAATATTTTTAACTGTTTGAATGAGTTCTTCTTTATCTTGTGTATCTAAACAAATAGGTACTGCATTAACATCTCCAAATTTTTTAAATAAAGCAGCTTTCCCTTCCATAACTGGAATCGAAGCTTTGGCTCCAATATTTCCAAGTCCTAAAACAGCTGTTCCATTTGATACAACAGCAATTGTATTAGATTTTGTTGTATAACGATAAACATCCTCTTCGTTTTCAGCAATCTTACGACAAGGTTCAGCAACCCCTGGCGTATAAACAACAGACATATCATCCATTGTATTAATTTCACAATTTAATTCAGTATGTATTTTCCCTTGATGTTTTTCATGTAATTTCAAGGCTTCTTCATAATAATTCATTTTCATCACCCGACACTATTATACCTACAAAATAGACAATTCGTCTAATCTTTTTTATCTAAAACATATCCATGATCCATTGGCCCTTGCCCTTGTCCTAAATCAAGCATTGCTGCAAGTGCTCCTGAAATATAATCCTTAGCCTTTTTAACAGCATTTTCCAAATTTTCACCTCGTGCTAAATAAGAAGCAATCGCACTTGATAAAGTACATCCCGTACCATGAGTATTATTGTTATTAATACGTTTTCCTTTAAACCATTGATAATTACCTTCTTTGTAAAGCAAATCATTGGCATCATTGATTTGATGTCCACCTTTAAGTAATACTGCACAATGATAATGATCCCCAATATACTTAGCTGCTGTTAACATTTCTTCTTCATTATTAATTTTTAATCCTGATAAAACTTCTGCTTCAGGAATATTTGGTGTTAAAACCGTTGCTAGTGGAAAAAGATTTTCTTTTAACGTATCAATTGCTTCATCACTAATAAGTTTTGCTCCACTTGTAGCAACCATCACAGGATCAACAACAATATTACGTGCATGATATTGTTTTAACTTTTCACTAATAGATAAAATGACTTCTTTTTGAGAAACCATTCCAATTTTAACAGCCATTGGATAAATATCTGTAAACACACTATCCATTTGACTAGCCACAAAGGAAGCATCTACATCGTAGATAGCATCCACTCCTGTGGTATTTTGAGCCGTTAATGCTGCAATAACTGACATAGCATAAACACGATTAGCAAGCATTGTTTTTAAATCTGCTTGAATTCCTGCACCTCCACTACTATCACTTCCTGCAATTGTAAGACAAGTTGGCATTTTGTTAGAGACAACTCTTTGAATTTTATCTTTTAACATACAACTTGCTTTTTGGATATCATCACTTCCAAAGATACTTGAAACGATAGCAACACCATCAATAGCAACACCCATAAATTCTAAGATATTCACTTGATTAATACCACCAATGGCAACCACAGGAATATCAACTTTTTGACAAATTTCATTTAATGTATCCATTGAAATATTTTGTGCATCATCTTTTGTTTGAGTTGTAAAAATAGCTCCGACACCTAAATAATCAGCCCCATTTTCTAAAGCTATTTTCGCTTCTTCATAATTATGTGCAGATACACCAATAATTTTATCTTCACCTAACATTTTTCTTGCTTCTTTTAAATTCAAATCATCTTGTCCAATATGAACACCATCTGCATTAATTTCTTTACACAATTCAACATCATCATTAATAATCAAAGGAACATGATATTTTTGACACACACTTTGAACATCCAATGCTTCTTGTTTAAATGCTTCATGTGTCATTTCTTTTTCTCTTAGTTGAATCATTGTTACACCACCAAGAATGGCTTCTTCAACTAATTCTGACATTTTTCTTCCTTTTAAATATTTTGAGTCTGTTACTCCATACAACAATAAATCTTCTTTATTTAATTTCATCAAATTTCCTTCTTTCCTTACAATATTCTTTTTATTTCCCTGGAAATAAAAAGAGAGTCCTGTTGAACTCTGTTAACGTTTATATCTCCTACGTTGGCATTATCCAAATCAGGTTATGGGTCTAAGTCTATCCTTACTCTCAGCAAAAGCTCCCCGTTTTCTTTATTATAATTTTTTTAATAATAATTGTCTATTTTTAATCATATTATTTATGCTTTTGTTCAAACTATAAAAGGAGGTGCTTTCATGAAATTATGTATTACAGCAGGTAACTATCACATTTTTAAATTAATGATTAAAAATCATAAAGATCAACGCATTCAATTAAAAAATATCCATCATTTAGATTTTGATCTTGTTTTTGATGTTTATACATGTTTAGATCAAAAAACAGTTATTTCTATTCTTAGCCATGAGTTGCGTTATTCTCCATTTATGTATCTATGTCCAGGCTTTAAAGTCATTCCTTATAAAAAACGTCTTCCTCATGGTACAAAAGAACCAACTGCTCCTTTAAATCTTTCTTTTAATTGAATAATTTACATTAAAAAACAGTTTGAGATAGCATCTATTTCAAACTGTTTCTTTTTTAATTAATGATTTTTAAAACATCTTCTTCACTTGTTACATTAAAAATATTTAATGTAAGTTCATTGAGTTTTTCTAGCGATGTATTTGTAAGCTTTTCTTCTAAGTTACCTGACAAGTTTCCAAATTTAACTTTGAGTTGTTCTTTTAAAGTATTTTGTTTTTCTTCATATTTTCCTTTTTCAATTCCTATGCTTTCTCCTTTCTTTTCAAATTTTTGAAATAATTGATCCATTGCTTTACACATATTAATTTCATCTCCCTCTGGTAAATCATCTCTTCTAATATTTGTATGCGTAAATGTCACCGCCATCATGAAGCTTTCTGTTTCGATTTTACGATTTTCTCTTAATCCATCATAACTTCCTGCAAACATACTTTGATTAATTTCTACGACATCTTAATATCTTTTGATTTCTGTTGGATCATCTACATTTCCTATCATTGTATCATATGTTTAAAGATAATTCGTCTCACACTTGTCTCATTTCTATTATCATTTTAGCTATCTCTCCTACCCTCTTCAATGGACGGATAGTCCAAAAAAGTTTCCAATAAAAAAACCTACGAAATCATCTCGTAAGTCTTTAAAGAATACATATTATTAAATCCGCTATTAATGAAGCAATACCCGCAATTATAAAAATGATATATAGCTTTTTTGCGGATCATTTTCTAAAATCAATATATGTTTAGGATTATTTTCCTCATACATAATTTCTAAAGAACTCCCTATAGGTAGTTCTTTACCATAACCAATAGAGAGTTTTTGTTTAATTTCATCTCCATGATCATAAAATTGAATTACCGGAAAATAGGAATAAGAAAAACTATCATCACTTTGCATTCTTTCTCTTATATTATCAATTACTTTAGCTAATGTATGAATATTACAATACTTTACTTTCTTTTTATAATTCATTCTTATACCAATTCCTATCATTAAAAAAATACTACCTAATAAAGAAAATATAAGTATTAAGAATAATTTAGGATTTTCTAACATAATTATCACTCCCTTTATTAGGGTTTATCATTAATTAATAATAAATTCTAAAAAAGATGATGTTTTTATAAAGTGGACCCCATGTCAAGGACAATAAATAAAAAAGTACTTAAAATCAAATAGAAATAAATATATCCTCTAGGTATCAAAGACCATGAGGATATATTTTTATGTTGAAATACTATAGATATGTAATTATTAAAAATAATGAATTAAAAATTTCAAAAACAAAAAAATGGAAAACCTTGTTAAAAAGGAATTAGGTGTTGTTGATTATCGTGACTATCTTTTTGAAGATGATCTTTCAATTCTACTGCGTCACTTTCTTGAAAATGCATAGTATCAGCCCCTTTTAATATATTTTATCAATCCAATCAAATCACGTCAGTTGATTTGATTGGATTATGACGAGATATTAAAAGTATGATTAAAAGCTGTATAAATATACTATTTTTCCAATTTAATTTTTAATAAATCATCAACAACATTCTTTATATCTTCACTTATACAATATGCTCTTTTTTCAATGGATTGAGGACAATAAGCATCTTTATTAATACAAATATAAGTTGCATTTTTATTTCTTTCAACAAATCTAAAAAATGGATATTTAATAATACCTGGTGTATTTTGTCCTACACCTAATTCAAGATAAACAATTTTTAAATCTTGATGTCTTCTGATAAAATCTTGATATCTAAGATAAGCTTGATGCCATCCTTCATCTTCAACAAAAGTATCATCACATCTTAAATTCATTGTCATTGGTTTTCCACAATGAGGACAATAAGGAATTAAAGATATAGGAATTTTCATATCCTTTTGTTGTTCAATCATCTTTTTAATAAGTTCTTCATTATCATATGTTTCTTGATGACAAGGAGATGAACATTGAAATAAGCCATAATCTCCTTGTGTATAAAATACTCTTTGTTTATCAAAATTTGCTTTTTGAAAACAATGATCCACATTAGTTGTTAAAACAAAATAATCTTTATCTTTAACAAGTTGAAAGAGTTTTTGATATAAATCTAAATGATCTACATATCGATTGTAATAAACTTGTCTTGACCACCAAGCCCAATATTCTTCTAAAGTATCATAAGGATAAAAACCTCCTGAATACATATCATGAATTCCATATTTTTCTTCAAAATCACTAAAATACTTATTAAATCTTTCTCCTGCATATTCATATCCAGCAGCCGTAGAAAGTCCTGCACCTGCTCCAATAACAATAGCATCCGCTTCTTGTATTTTAGCGTAAATATCTTTCATAGATGTCTCGATCTTCGTCTTTGAAAACATTAAAAATCACCTTCTTTATACTTGTTTCATTTTTTAAATACTCTTTAACTGTTTTGATAGCAATCTTTGTTGCAAATTCTTTAGGAAAATGAAATTCACCTGTCGAAATACAACAAAAAGCAATACTTTCTAAATGATATGCATCTGCAAGTTCTAAACAACTACGGTAACATGATGACAGTAATTCTTCATCTTTTTTGGTTACAGTAGAATAAATAATCGGACCTACTGTATGTAAGATATAACGACTTGGTAAATTATAAGCTTTAGTTATTTTAGCTTTTCCTGTTGCTTCTTGTTTTCCTTGTTTTTCCATTATTTGATAACAAGCATATCTAAGTTGCATTCCAGCATAAGTATGGATACAGTTATCAATACAACGATGATGAGGAATATAGCATCCTGTCATTTGACTATTAGCAGCGTTGACGATTGCATCACATTTTAAAGTTGTAATATCGCCTTGCCACAAATAAATACCTTCTTGGATAGGTTTTAAATCATGAATATCTACAATCCCTTTTTCTTTAAGCTCTGTTTGTAAATACGCATCTTGAATATGATAAAACTCACTTTTTATTTTTTTAGGTTCTCGAACATTCATCAAATCCCTCAATAAAAGTTTTTGTGAACTTTCATTTTGAGGAATTTCAATATGACGATATTCTTCTCTTTCATCAAGTAATTCTTGAATCAAATATTTTCTTCTTTCTTCTTGGTTCATCTAAATTCCCCTTTCTATCGCACGAACAGGACATATTTCTAGACATCTTCCACAACTTAAACAATGTCTTTGATCAATTTTTACTTTTTGATCAACATGAATACATTTTTGTGGACAAACATCTAAACATTTTAAACATCCAATACATGTATCATTAATAAAATATCCTGTTTCTTTTTCAATACTTCCAATTGTAAATGTTTCTTTAATAATACTACTAGGATCAGTAATATCAAAATATTCACCTGTTGCTTCATATAAACAAAAGACTTCTAATATATCTCTTGTATTTTCAGGATAAATTTTTTGCATATAAGTATTTTTTAGAAAGATTTCATCTAAATACGTATGATGTATACATTTAACTTTTCCTTTTAAAGAAATTGCTCTTTTATCTTTTAAAGCAGTTAATGACATATAATTTTGTTGAATAAGTTGTTGATAAAAAGTTTTCCCTTTAGCCGTTAGAAAATACACACCTTCTTTATCATAGAGCATCATATCAATAGCTCTTGTTTGTGGATATCCTTGTTGATCTAATGTAGCAACAACTGTTGAATGAAATTCATCCACTAACATCTTTAAATAGTTCATCTCTTGCATACCTCTTTTCTTTTATTTATAATAGTATATATAATATACTAAGTATCTTTTAGATACTAAAGGAGATAAAAATGGAAAAACAACAATTACCTGCTTGCCCAGTTGAAACAACCTTAACCCTTATTAGTGATAAATGGAAAGTCTTGATTTTAAGAGATCTTCTTCCTGGTACTAAACGTTTTGGTGAATTGAAGAAATCAATTGGTCACGTTAGCCAAAAGGTTTTAACAGCCCAACTTAGACAAATGGAACAAAGTGGTTTATTAACACGTACTGTTTATCCTGAAGTTCCCCCTCGTGTTGAATATTCTTTAACGGAACTTGGTTACAGTTTAAAACCTATTTTAGATGCGATGTCTACTTGGGGAGAAAATTATAAAGAAAATTATTATCAAGAATAAGACTCGTTTTTAGAAACGAGTTTTTTTACAAAGTCATTAGCTGGATTCTTAAAAATATTTTCAGGAGTATCAAATTGTTGAATTTGACCTTGATCCATAATTAACACTTTTGTTCCTAATTTTAAAGCTTCTTGAATATCATGAGTCACAAATAATATTGTGATCTTTTTTTGTTGATATATTTTTAAGAGTTCATCTTGTAATTGTCTTCTAGTAATTTCATCAACAGCTCCAAATGGTTCATCCATTAATAAAATATCTGGTTGATTCGCTAAGGCTCTAGCAATACCTACTCTTTGTTGTTGACCACCTGAAAGAGTATGGGGATATTTATCTTTAAATCTTGAATCTAATTGTACTGTTTCTAACCATTGATCTACGATTTGATCCATATTTTTTGTTTTCTTTTCTAATTGTAAAACATAGGCTATATTTTGTTTCACTGTTAAATGAGGAAAAAGTACACTTCCTTGTATCACATATCCCATATGTCTTCTTAATTGAATAAGATCTTGTTCTTGGATATCTTGTCCATGAACTTTAACATGTCCACTTGTAGGTTGAATTAAACCGTTGATCATTTTTAATACCGTTGTTTTACCACTACCTGATGTTCCAATAATTGTTATAAATTCACCTTGATCTATAGATAAATTAAAATGATTTAATACTTCTGTTTGTCCATATGCTTTTTTTATATCTTTTAATTCAATAATAGCTTCCATACTTACTCCTTCAATAAATTTATTTCTTTCAAATAATTTCTCGCAACTTCTCTTGGTTCTTTTCCTTGACTTTCTACTAAATCATTCATCTTTGCCATTTGTAAATCATCTATTTTATAAGCTAATTGATTCAAAACCTTCTTTAATTCAGGATGATCTTTTAAAACTTCACTTCTTACAACATTTCCACATAAATAAGAAGGATAAAAATGTTGATCATCTTCTAAAACAACAATTTGATCATTAGAAAGTTGTCCATCTGTCGTAAAGATTGTCATCACATCAACTTGACCTTGATTAATTGCTTGATATTTTAAACCAATATCCATATCCATTGTTGCTTTAAATTGATAATTATATGTTTTACATAAAGCATCATAACCATCTTCTCTTTCAAAAAAATCATACTCTGCACCAAATGTTAATTGACTTGCAATAGCACTTAAATCAGAATAAGTTTTAATATCATACTTTTCAGCAATTTCTTTTCTAATAGCTAAACCATATGTATTATTAAAACCATACATACCACACCATTGTAGATTTCTTTTTTGATACTCTTTTTGAAGTTCATCAAATTGACTTTCAAAATATGTTCCTTTTTTCTTTAAAACAGCATTCCATCCAGTTCCAGTATATTCGGGATAAAGATCAAATTCACCTTTTTCAATAGCAGGTTCAATATTAGAAGTTCCACCACCAACACCTTGTGTAACTTCTACATTTAAATCAGTTTCTTGTTCGATATAAATATCTAACATTTCACCTAATATATATTGTTCTGTCATTGGTTTTGTTGCAATTTTAATTGTTTCTTTTTGAGGTTTTACTAAAAGACCTGCAAAAATAGAAATTATTAAAACAATTAAAATGATTGCTTTTTTATTGATTTTTTTTGAATGATGTTGAATCCTTTTTTCAACGATTGCAAACAGACCATCTACAATTAATGCAAGCAAAGCAATAAGTAAACTTCCTACTAGTGTCATTGCTGTATTATTCGTTGTAATTCCTCGATAGATGGCTACCCCTAAACCTCCTGCACCAATAAAAGAAGCAATTCCTGCAAGAGCAATCGTCATAATAGCCATACTTCTAATTCCTGCCATAATTACTGGAAGAGCTAAAGGAAACTTTATTTTCCACAAAACTTGAAAACGTGTACTTCCTAAACCTGTCGCTGCTTCAATCATCTTTTTATCGACTTGTTCCATTCCGGTATAGGTATTTTTTACCATTGGTAAAAGAGCATAGATGACAAGTGCAATAATAGCTGTTGTATTTCCAACTCCCGAAAGGGGAATTAAAAATCCTAACATTGAAATAGAGGGAATAGTATAAACAAAATTGATAATACTCATGAATGGTTTTGAGATTTTTTTATACTCACTCATGAATATTCCAATTAAACCTCCTATTAAAATAGCTAAAACAATACTTATAAAAGAAATTTGTAAATGTTGATATAAAAGATTTATAAAGAATTCTTTTCTTTGAATAAATAATTGAACTATTTCTAACATGATTTTCTCCTTTCTATTGCTTGTACAGGACATTTTTCATAACATAATCCACAATGTAAACAATGTTCTTGTTGAATTTGATAATTTGAAATACATTGTTGTGGACAATTCTTTTGACATAAGCCACATTGAATACATTGATTACTAATGATAAAACCTTTAGGTTTTATCTCTTTATTCATTGCAAAACTTTCTCTATAAATAGGTTCTTTCCCTAAATCAAAGAATTCTAGTTCACCTTCTTCAAGACAAAAGGCTTCTAAAATATAACGACTCTCATTTGGATAAACATTATTCATTGATAAATTATGTTTAAAAATACGATCTATCCAATATTTTTGATTTTCTAATCGTTTAACAGGTCCATTTAAACGAACCATTTGGTACTCTTCATTCATTCCTGTAATTGCAACATATGGATGATTTTTTAATTGTTTATAAAAATCTTTTCCTCTTGCTGTACAAAAATATAATTTATTATCTTCAACCAACATCACATCTATAATTCTTACTTGTGGTTGATTCTTTTCATCAACGGTTGCAAAAGCAACATCTTTGATTTCTCTTAAAATATTTAAACAAGTTGAAACATTCATTGTTGTGCCTCCTTTTTCGTTTTTCATTATAATTTCATTTCTAATAAAAAAAAGTACGCACAATATTGTGGTATAGTTACCATTTGGTAACCAATAGTAGTATTTAAAGTTATTTTCAATTATAAAAAGTTTTTTTAAGCATTTTATAGAAGATACATATTTTTTAGTTAGGAAAGAAAAAATGTTACAATCTTAAATGATTCGTAACATTCCCTTTAATATTTTTTATATACTATAAAATATTAATCTATCACTATCGTATATACACCACGATCAAAATTAGGATTAATTCTTACATCTATTTTTCTATCTTTTTTACTATTTTTAAAAACAATTTTCATAAGATATTCGATTATCTTTTCTCTATCCTCTTTAATTATCGGTAACTGAATAGTAATTATCTGATCATTATTATTCTTAATAATATTAACTAATTCTCTTGAATTACCAGCATACCTATTTATACGCTTATAATAATCAAAACATTTATTACACTTATGAACATTAAATAATGATTTTCTATCATTTAATTCAATGTCACATAAATTGAAATAATCATATCTATAATCATGTATACTTAAATTAAGATCAAAAGTAACATCTATATTATACCAAACACTTTCAATATAAATAACATTCCAAGCATGATATTCATCTGGTTTATTATCTAATCTTCCAATAACAAACCCAGATTTAATATTTAATCGATCACATAAGTATTTAAATGCTTTACTAATTCCCTCGCATACACCTATTCCAAATAAGAATACTCCTGCCATTTCATGGCTATAAGGAGCATCTAAATCTTTATATGTTACCTTATTTACCAAATAATCATGAATTATTTGTTCCTTAGCTATAGCTGTATGTCTATAGCACTTAGCTAATATTTTAGACACTTCTCTTTCAATTGCGTCATTTATTATATTAATTCTTTTTTCAGAAAATCTATATATTGGTTCTATCCAATATCCATTTAAAGAAATAATAAACTCGATTGTTTTAATATAATAGATTTCAGGATGATCATATGTGATGAATTCAAAAATATCATATATTCTATCTTCATCATAGTCAGGTATCTCAATAATTACTTGATGATTTATAAAGCCTTGATACATAGATCTATATATATTACGCTCAATATCTTCCATCATTTCATAATAATACTCATAAATCATAATAATTCTCCTTTTGGTATTCTAAAATTATTGTCTAACAATAAAGTGTATACTTCCATAATTACTCATCCTAAAATTCTATTTCTTCATCATCAATATTTTTTAATATTTCCTTTGTTATATCTTTAAATTTATCTGTAAAATCAAATGGTTTATCAGGCATTTTAACTTCTATACCATCAATAAAATATTTATATTTTATATATTTAGATAATTTTTCTTGAATAAACTTCCAATCAATAGGTTTATAATATGTCTCTTCTTTTCTTAAAACATTACAAGAAGTATTAATAAAACAAAGTAATGTTTTATCATCATTACATCGTTTAGAAGAATAATCATTTAGATATAAATTAAATTGTTTTTCAAATTGCTTAATTTCTTGTTTGTTTAAATCATAATGATTTAAAAACATATCTACAAAATTAATATTCAACTTTACTTGTTCTTCAGCTAAAATCGGTGGCACAAATTGTTCAAGTAAACCTTCAGTTAAAAGTATAAAAGCAGCTACATTACTTACTTTAGAAAACTCCCAATATTCGCTACCAAAACATAGAGAAACTACATTTCCACCTTCATCTCTTTGTTGAGTAGTAACCATATCATAGCTGCCATCATATAAACCAACTATTAATCCTGAATCACCTGATTGACCAAAAAATAAATTATCACCATCATAAATAGCTGTACATAACGTACAGTCATATTGTTCAATATCATGGTTATTTCTTCTAGCAACTTTAACTACTTGCATATATGATTTAATATATGCTTGTTTTAGTAAAGCTAAAATTTCAACATCAGACATATTATTTTTATAATTATTGTATAAATAGTTAACAACATAATTTGTAGCTACTTTACTAGCTATATCACTATGAATTTCAAAACCTAAACCATCAGCAACAGCAGTAAATATTATTCCATCCTTCTCTTTCATATAATAAGCATCCTGTAAAACAATATTACGTTGCTGATGATATGTTCCTTGCATACAAACTTTATAATTTAATATCATATTTTATTTCTCCTATATATTCAATTGTTAATTTACTTCTTTCTATTACTTTGTTAAATATTAAGCATACAAACCCCTAGTTTTAATTCGGGATATATTTCATTTATTATCTGACTTAAATGGCTGACAGGAATAATTGAACACTCATATTTGTTAAGTTTATTTTTATCTAATAAGTTATAATTTTCTTGTGGGATAAATACTTTAGTACATCCTGAATCTATTGCTGCTTGAATTTTTGATGTTAATCCGCCTACAGGAAAGACACCTCCAGTAAGACTTATTTCTCCTGTATATCCTATATCATTTGGTTTATTATTCATTAAAGGTTTATTTATCGTTGCAGATAGTATTGACATAAATAAAGCAACTCCTGCGGAAGGACCATCTTTTACTATTGCGCCTTGTCCAAAATGCACATGAATATCTTTATTTAACAATAATTTTGGATATAGTTTTTTTACATTGGTTAAAGCTATTTTTACTGATTCTATAGCTGAATCTTTTGGTAATCCAGTTATTTCTACCTTTCCATTGCCTTCTAGTAATACTGTTTCAATAGGAAAACAACTTCCAGTATTTCCACTTACAGCTAATGCTTTAGATACTCCAGGAATAGCATAATTTAAAAAATTTTCATTATTTATTTTTTTATCTAAATACTGATCTATGTCTTCTTGACTAATATCGATTTCTTTTATTTTCGCATTATTTATCTTTACTAACTTACTAGAACATATTCTTTGCATTGCTTTTTTTACATCACGTATACCAATAGAAACACAATATTCTTTTAATAAATATTTTTGTAATTCATTATTCATATTGATCTTTATACAATAACTATTTTCTATTTCAGGAATAATATAATTAGATAAGATCTTTAGTTTATCATCTCTACTATATCCTTCAATATATAAAGGAATAAAACGATCTTTAATTACTAATGGTATATTGTTCCAATCGTTTAATGTTGCTATAAAGATTACTTGAGATAAATCAATTGGAACATTTATAAAACTATCATTAAATTCATGATCTAATAATTCTAATATTATTCCTGCATATTCTTTTTTTAGTTTATCTAACTCATCTAATTGAATTATTAATCTAGTAGTACCTGCATCCTTTATTGCTTTCATAATTCTTCCTGGTGAACTTCCAGCATATGATAAAGGTGAACCTTTTAGTTCTTTAACATCATTGATTCCATTTAAAGATATTTTTGTATATTTATAATTCATAGCTTTTGCTAAATATTTAATAACACTACTTTTACCTACACCATACGTACCAATTAATGCCAAATTACTATTAAGTCTAATTCCATTAAGATATTCAATATAATAGAAATTGATCATTTCGTTTATTACTTTGTCCATACCAAATATATTTTTATGTAATATATCTTTAATATTATTAGGATTAAATTCATCAATAAATGTATATTTTTCTTTTCTACAAGCTAATAAATAATCTAACTTTTCAATTGTTTTATCTTTTTTATAGTGATCACTATAAGATGAATTATCTTTTTTAGATACTAATATACATTTCTTTATCTCATCCTGTAATGGTTTACTATAACATTCTTTATTTCGATTGAAGACTAATGCTGGCGTTTCTGTAACTATTAAATTTAGTACTTTATCTACATAACTACAATCTACTGTTATATCATATATAGAAGATGCTATGACATTAATAATTATATTTTTTAAATTATGTTTTAAGTCTCTAGCTCCCTCATCTTGACAATAGTTTGTAATGATATGCTTGATTGCTTTATCTTCAAATTTGATATTTAAAGATTTCAAATTATAATTATTTATTAATTTTGGAATAATGTATTGTTTAGCTATTTCTATTTTGTCTTCATCACTATAGTTTTCAAAATAAATAATTGAATCAAATCTATTCAATATAACTTCTGGAATATCATCTGTACTATTAGCTGTAGCAATAAATATGGTATTATCTGTTTTTATAGTACATTGTAAAAATTTATCATAATGATTTCCTAAAAATAATCTTAAAAAGACATTCATAGGATCACCTTCTTTAGAATGACGATTCATTTTGTCAAATTCATCAAAGTTAATAATCATATTTGTTGTTCTCTTTGATGCAAATGCTTTAGTAATTACACCTGCATCACTACTATCATATCCTGGATCTAATCCTTCCAATTCAAATGGGGTACTTAATCCATTTAATGGAATACATTCATAAGGAAGATTAGCAGCCTTACTTATTGCTTGCATTAATGATGTCTTTCCAACTCCTGGAGGTCCGACAAATAATAGTTTACAGCCTTTACTTTTAGCGTATTGTCTGGATATAAAGATATCTTTTACTAACTTTTTAGTAGTATTCATTTTATATAAGTATTTATCTAAAGTAGTTATAAATTCTTTACTACTAATTATAGATTCATTAGTTGATGTTGGATTTATTTTGAATATGTAATCTAATCTTTGTTCTACCTTATGTTTTGAAGCATTTGTATCATTAAACATAGTTTCAATTGCACTTTGGGTTTCAATTGGATAACACTCTTTAGTTAACGCATATCTTAACATTTGTTCATGTTTATTTTTAAATGTAATCGCATTATCAACAATCTGTTTTTGATGTTTATTAGCTTTGACTTGTTCTAATATAAAGCTACGTTTAGCTTTATCTAATGCATAAAAATCTTTAATAGCTAATATTTTTCCATACATATTGTTAATATTATTAAAGATATCTTTTTCATTGCTTCTAAGTACTACTACTGGAATATATATTGGATACTCTTTAGCTTTTATAGCAATCATATAAATATTTTCTTTATATATCACTTTATTTTCCTTTATAGATTTACTATAAACAGGTTCTTTGTTTAGCATACAAATCATATCTGTATCATTATTCGTTATTAATAATATTTTATCTTGCGAAAATCCTTTAAATTCTCCTTCAATTTCAACAAGATCTTTAATAATATCTTTAGGACCTTTAGATTCATATATAAATAAATCATTTTCAAATTGATTGTTTTTTCCAAAATTCCCTGCTAAAAAAGGCTCTTTTTTAGCAAAATGATTTATATGATTTTGTAAAATATCCGCGTTATTTTTTGCTTCGTAGATAGATTCTTCTAATTTCATAATTTACCTCCTATTTGTCTAAACTTATTTTTATTTCTTCAAAAGGAACGAACAATTCTTTATCACATACATCTTCAAAAGTTAAATTTTCTAACCAGTCTAGTGAATTATGAGATCTATTTATTGGTTTATTTTTTTTATCTAATTTACTAATTTCTAGTAATAATTGTTTAATATCATTTTTCATTGTTTCTCCTCCTTCCTTGTCTTTACTATAGCTTTTATTACATAAAATGTATTTGCCTAAACTTTGACTAGTTTTTGACAAAGAAAAAATCCACAATATTGTGGATTTAACTGTTATATTCTTTTTTCATTTCTTCTATCTCTATTAATATATCTTCTTTTTTCTTATAAAACTCATGTCGATCATAATTAAATAATACAGCAAGTACATATATATATTCTTTTAATATATCTTTATCATTATGTGTTTGATACATACTTTTAAGTTGGGTTAGTACTATTTTAGCTATTTGTCTAACTAGTTTATCTTCATATTCATAACCATTTTTAAAGAAATATTCTATCGTTAGAACCAATCCTTTAGCATAATAACTTGCCACTGCATTATCTCTTCCTTTGTTATCTTCATATAACTTAGTAAATTCATTTAATTTATCAATTAATGATAAAACATTAGTTTCATCATCAGATTTTACAAATAACTCCATATATAAACATCTTGCACATTCATTTTGAAATGAATCAAACATACAATATCTTTTAGCAGGTAATGTTAAATCAGGTATTAAATCTTCATAAATAATATTATTTTTCATAATACATAATATATTCTCTATAGTTCCCCCGTGAAAAAAATAAAACCCATTAAGTGTTGTTTGAATGATAGGATCATTGCCTGCCCATTCTTTAAAGTCTTCTTTATAATTTTCTGCCAGTTCTAATAATCTTAAACGCTCATCATCGCTATTAGTCGTACAATACGCTTCATATATTCCTTCCATGTAATATAAACCTAAAGGCAGACCATCTGGAAATAAATGTTTCAGTACATATCGATATTTAGTAGTAAGTAAATAATTAAAATCTCTAAACACTGGCAACCAGAATGACTGGTTAAAGAATATATCTCCACCTGCAAATCTATCACCGTATCTTATATAAAAATATTCAGCTAATAAATCAGGTTGTATTGGTTTAATTTTTCCATTTATCGTAAGTCCATACAAATCACAAATAGATTTAAATCTTTCCTCTGACATATTTGCTAATTCAAAACAATGAAATTCATCATAATCACCATCAAATACATTTGATGAATTTTTAGCTATTGCTTCTTCTATAGAATCATATAATTGTTTATTATGTAAATAATCACATCCAAAAGCATCCTTAATAATAGTTCTGATATAATTTCTTTCTCTTAAAAAAGCATAATTTAATAATGAATCTTCATTATTTATTCCTTCTATATTATTAGCTAATGCATCAGCTATAAATAATAAATATAGTGGTCTTAAATTATTAGGATCTATCTCTTTTAATTTCTTTAAAGCTTCTTTTTTTAAATTGTCATTTATCGGATAATCTGGATACATTGTTTGAATATATGAAACAAATATATCTTCTAAGTTATTATTATTTAATGGTTCTAGCATTATTTCTTCATCATATTCAAATGATTGGACTATTTCATTATATTCATGAATACTTGAATACCATGAAGACATTTCATTATTCAATGTATATTTAGTCGTTCTTTGACAAATTAAAATACATATATCAATATTTAATCTTTTAGAATATTGATAAGACATCCATTTAGCTAAAGATTCCATATCCGATATTTCAATATCTACTAAAATAAATACATTCTTATAAGTAATATTAATAATATTTAACAAAGTATTAAAACTAATTCCCGTATCTCTATTTAAAGTAAAAATATCCCATTTATTTTTATCAAGTGAATTACTAAATTCATAAGCTAATCGACTCTTACCAGACCCTCCTGGTCCTGATAGTGATAACCATCTAATATTAGATTGATTACTATTTACAAATTTATTTAAAATTAATAGTTCATTATTATAGCCACTAAATTTTGTTGAATTACTATTATAAGTAAAAGGATGTTTGTAATCTACTATATTCTTTTTGATATTACTCGTTAAATGATTATTACTTATGTTAACATCTAAATTATCTTTAATAGCGTTTGTTATATAGTTTTCGTTTACTTTATTTATATATTCTTTACCTGATCTATTATTACGGGTTGTATGAATATAATAAATAATATTAGATAAAAAGCTAACTGATTCTATATGTTGTTCTCTAATTATTTTTTCTTTTTTATTTTCTTTATCATAACCAATATATGTTTCATCTAATGTTTCATCTTCTTTAATTATGTTTAATAAAGATACAATAAAACTATTAACTTTTTTAGGATCTAGTACATAATCCAATACTTCATTAGCTATTTTTATAAAATACTTTATATTCTCATCAAGATCAGTATCAATAACACTTCTACAATATTGTGAATTTAATTCTCGATCACATTTTTTCCACTTATCTATTAAAGGTTCTGAAATTGCATCATAATCAGGAAATAATTTTTCACCAATAGTTTTATACGTTGATACTTTTTCTCTTCCACAAAGATATATGAGTTTAATAACTGTACCTAAACATAGTCTCATTCAAACACCTCCCAATATTTTATTATTTATAATTTTATAATATCTTTTTAAAAGGTAAGCGTCAAACTAATAATAATTAAAAAATTCAAATGAAAAGTAGTATTTTTTTAACTAAAGTAAAAAAGCTACGATTTAAAATCGTAACTTTCTTAATTATTCAGTTTCAAATTGACTGTAATAAAGTTGATGATAATAACCTTGTTTTTGAAGCAATTCTTCATGATTACCAATTTCTACAATATGTCCTTGATCCATAACGATGATTTGATCTGCATTTTTTATCGTTGATAAACGGTGAGCAACAATAAAGGTTGTTCTTCCTTTCATCATTTCATCAAAAGCTTTTTGAATTTGTAATTCTGTACGCGTATCGATTGAACTTGTTGCTTCATCTAAAATCAACATTGGTGGATGTGTTAACATAATACGTGCAATACACACAAGTTGCATTTGTCCTTGAGACATATTTCCACCATCTTCTTCAACCATTGTATCGTATCCTTGAGGAAGAGACATAATATATTTATGCACACGTGCTTTTTTAGCTGCTTCTATGATTTCTTCATCACTGGCTTCTGGTTTTCCATAAGCAATATTTTCTTTAATAGTCCCTTTAAATAACCAACTATCTTGTAAAACCATTCCATACAATTTTCTTAAATCATCTCGGTTCATATCTTCAATATTGACACCATCAATTGTAATTTTTCCACCTTGTGGATCATAGAAACGCATTAATAAGTTAATTAATGTTGTTTTTCCACATCCTGTTTTACCTACAATGGCTGTCATTGTTCCTGGTTTAGCTTCATAGTTAAAATCTTGAATTAATGGTTTACTTGGATCATAACTAAAATTTAAATGATCAATGATAATATGTCCTTGTTTATTTTCAATGATTTTAGATGTTGTTAATTCTTGGATTGTTTCTTCATCTAATAATGCAAAGACTCTTTGACTTGCAGCAATGGCTGTTTGCATTTCTGACATAACGGATGATATTTCGTTAAATGGTTTTGTATATTGGTTAGCATATGTTAAAAAGCTTGAAAGAATACCTACTGTAAATGAACCATTTAATACTTGAAATGCTCCAAAGATACCAACAGCAGCATAAACAATACTATTAACTAAACGTGTTGTGGGATTAATTAAAGCCCCATAGAATTGTGAAATAACCCCACTTTTATGCATACGTTCATTAATTTCATTAAACTTTTCTTCGTTTTGTTCTTGATAATCAAAAATATTAACAATTTTTTGATTACCTATCATTTCTTCACAATAACCATTCATTTCCCCTCTTAAAGCTAATTGTTCTTGGAAATAAGAATGTGTTCTTTTAACAATCAAAGAAGCAACAAGTAAAGAAAGTGGTGTTAAAACAACCACAATGACAGCTACCGAAAAATGAATATAAGCCATAATCAAAATAGTTCCTACAATTGTTGCAATTCCTGTAAGTAAGGATGTAAAACTTTGTAATAAACCTTGTCCAATTAAATCAATATCATTGATCAATCTTCCTAAAATATCTCCATGACTTGTAGCATCAATATATTTTAAAGGAAGAACTTGGATTTGATCAAATACTCTATTTCTTAAATCATTCGTAATATTATAAGTAATTGTATTTGTAATTTGTCCCATGATCCATTGAATCAAAGAAACAATTAAAATAACAATTCCAATAAAAACAAGTTTATTCAATAACGCTTGAAAATGAACTTGATTCTTTCCAACTAATAAATCTATTGCTTGACCTATTAAAACAGGTGTAAGTAAAGTAAAGACAACAGAGACAATTGATAAAAGTGTTAATAACATAATTAAAAAACGATAAGGTTTACAATATGTAAGCAATCTTTTAATTGTTTTTTTATCCATTGTAATCACCATCCTTACTATTTTGAGATTCATAAATTTCTTTATAAACCGTACAATTCTTTAATAATTCTTCATGACAATCAAAACCAACAAGTTCACCATGATATAAAACCATAATACGATCACATCTTTTTAAAGATGCCGTTCTTTGTGAAATAACGATTTTTGTCATTTCTTTTAATTCTTGTAATTGTTTTTGTAAAGCTGCATCTGTCGCATAGTCTAACGCACTTGAACAATCGTCTAAAACTAAAATGTCAGCTTGTTTATAAAGTGCTCTAGCTATTGTTAAACGTTGTCTTTGTCCACCAGAGAAGTTTTTCCCACCTTGAACAACAGCGCTTTCTATTCCTTGAGGAAGACGACTTACAAACTCTTTAGCTTGTGAAACTTCTAAAGCTTTATTCATTGTTTCTTCTTGGTAAGGTTTTGACATACAAATATTTTCTTTAATTGTTCCTGAAATCAATGATGTATTTTGTAAAACATAACTGATATGTTGTCTTAGTGTTTCTAATTTATAATCTTGAATATTTTTACCAGCTATTTTAATTTGTCCACTTCTAACATCATAATTTCTTCCAATAAGGGATACAAGTGTTGATTTACCAGCACCCGTTCCTCCAATAATTCCTACTGTTTCACCTTTATTGATCGTAAATGATAAGTTGTGTAACACATCTTTTTGAAGATATCCAAAGTTGACATCTTTAAATTCAATCATTTTTTCATCAGGAATAAGGGTTGAATAACTTCCTTGATCTTCTACTTGTGGTGTTGTTTCAAGTACTTCAAAAACCCTTTGATAACTTGCTGTAGCTTTATTATAGATTGATAAAACATTCGCAAAGACAATGAGTGCTTGTAAAATACTATTCATATAGTTAATTAAGGCAATAACTTCCCCTTGAGAAAGGCTTCCTACATTAACTTGGAAACCACTGGCATAAATAATAATAATGATTGCAAAGTTTACAATTAAATAAGTAAAAGGATTTAATAAAGCTTGTATTTTACCTACTTTTACTTGTTCATCTTTTTGATTTTTTGTTTCTAAATTAAATCTTTTTACTTCATGATTTTGATTTGAAAAAGCACGAATAACACGAACACCTTTTAAGTTTTCTCTTGCTATTAAAGCAATTTTATCTAATAACTTTTGAATACGAGAAAAATAAGGCATTGAAATAATCGTAATTGATAACATCGATACTGCTAAAATAACAGCTCCTACAACAAAGATCATTGATAAAGAACCACTGATCATAAATGCCATAAATAATGAACCAATCATTAAAAATGGTGCTCTTGATGTAAGACGAATCGTCATCGCTACAGCTAATTGAATTTGTACTACATCATTAATCAGTCTTGTAACTAATGATGGTGCTGTAAGGGTATCTAAATTGGCATCATCATATTGATTGATTTGATGATACATGTCTTTTCTAAGTTGTGTCCCCACACTTTGTGATGTAAGGGAAGCATACCATTGACAAACAAGTGCAAATAAATAACCAAAAACAGCTAAACCAATAAGGACAAGCCCACATTTTAAAATATAATTGGTATCTTTATAAGCAATTCCTTTATCAATGACAGAGGCCATAACAACAGGAACGCATAATTCTAAAGCA